>Ga0118677_10008632_pt1 | contig 14296 bp, 15 predicted proteins | sample AliMusrvi5mmetaG_FD_86154 | JGI IMG/M metagenome (GOLD analysis project Ga0118677, IMG submission 86154) | reverse complement strand
GCCGAAGCACTGCGCGACAAACTAGCCCGGCTGCATCATTGCGGCCCCAAGAACATCATCGTGGGCAACGGCTCCGATGAGTTGCTGGCCATGGCGGTACGAACATTCGTGGAACCAAGAAAGGCAGGCGAGACGCCTGCCCCACTTGCCAGCAAGTCACTCGTCCAGTTCTTCACACCCAGCTACTCTCTTTACCCCGTGCTGGCGGACATTCACGGTGCGGCACGCAACGCCGTCCCGCTGAATGCGGACTTCACGCAGCCCTCCGTGGCGGAGCTGAAACGGGGACGGCAATGGGATTTCGGTGCGGCCCTGACATTCGTCACCACGCCGAATGCCCCCAGCGGTCGCGGCTACCCCACTGCGGAGTTGGAGGAGCTATGCCGAGCTCACAAAGGCGTGGTCGTCCTGGATGAGGCTTATGTGGATTTCGCCCGCGAAAACGCCCTGTTGCTCGCCCTGAAATACGGGCACGTGCTTGTCGCACGGACCTTTTCGAAGGCCTATTCGCTCTGCTTCCAGCGGGTCGGTTATTGTGTCGGCCACCCGGACCTCATCGCTGCGCTCCATAAGATCCGGGACAGCTACAACGTCAACGGTCTCGGCCAAATCGCCGCGCTGGCGACTCTGGAGGACCTGCCTTACTATCGGGCCAACTTCGGGAAGATAATCGCCACACGCGAGGACCTGGGCCGTGAACTTGAAACGCTCGGGTTCCGGGTCTTCCCAAGCCAGACCAATTTCCTATTCGTGCGCCCGCCAAGATTTTCCGCCCAGAGCTGGCTCCGGAAACTGCGGAGTCGCAAGATCCTCGTGCGCTGGTTCAGCAACTCTTCGATCCGCGACTACCTGCGCATCACCATCGGCACACCAGACGAAGCCGCAGCGCTGGTCAAGGCGGCCGAGGCGATTCTGTAGAGCCGCAGGCGGCATCCCTCGATGAGAAATCGCTATACCGCATTGATTCAGAGGGACGGCAAATGGTTCATCGCCTCCTGCCCCGAAGTGCCGGAAGCCAACGGTCAAGGGAAGACCCGCGAGGAATGCCTCGCTAACCTCGCGGCGGCGATTGAACTGGTTCTCGACTACCGACGCGAGCAGGGGCTTGAAAAGGCGCCACGCGGCGTCGAACAGAGCTCCGTGCCGGTCTAAACGCCGCGGCAAAGCCGGGCTCTACCTATCAGGCTGACGGTGCCACAAGTCGAAAGGCTTGGCCGCGTCGGTCTTGAAGGGCAGAGCCACTTTTCTCCCGGTGCCAGCCGACTCGTAAGCCGCGAATAGCACTTCCATGACCGCGCGCGCGTCTTCGCCGGTGACCAGAGGTGGTTTATCGTGCTTCACGCAATCAACAAAGTACGCCATCTCGTGCACGAAGCCGTAGTTCCAAATCTCCTCGTAAATGGTGAAAGACCAACCGACGGTGGACCCTGCCTTCTCGACAGCGTAGTCGTAGCCGCCAGCACTGTAGGTTTCGATGGCGTTGCCGTGCAACAAATCGGCATAGGCAACGCCCTTTGAACCGTGCACCTCGGCCCGGTCATCCATTCCCCCCAGCTTGGTCCAGCTCTCTTCTGCCATCGCCACCGCGCCGTTGGCAAATTCGAGGATCAAGATGGCGTTGTCCTCGCCGCGGGTCTTGCCGGTGTGCACGAGAGTGCCCATCTGAGCATACACGGATTTGATCGCTGGCCGACCCAGCATCCAACGAAAGAACTCGATGGCGTGGCAGCCCATGTCCATGGTGACCCCGCCTCCGGCGCGGTCCACATCCCAGAAATGAGCTGCATGTGGGCCGTCGTGCTTCTCGGATTGTTTGATGAGCACGGGCTGACCCAACGCGCCGCTATCCAGGAGTTGCTTGAGCCGGACGTATTTCGGCGTGAAGCATAGTTCCTCAGCGTACATCAGCTTGACCTTCGCCTGATGGCAGGCGGTCAGCATCCGGTCCGCCTCAGCCAGGCTCAGGCACATTGGTTTCTCCAGCACGATATGCTTCCCGGAGGCAGCCGCGGCGAGCGTAACCTGGCAGTGCAGATCGTTAGGCACGCCAATGACCACAAGGCTGATCTCCTCCATCTCCAGCATGCGGCGGTAATCTGTGAAGTGATAAGGGATGCTGTACTTCCGCGCGAAAGCCTCGGCCTTGCCCGCGCTGGGTGAAGCCACAGCCACCACCTCCGCGTCTGCGACGTTCTTCAGCGCTTCAGCATGGATGCTGGAGATGAAGCCTGAACCAATCAGGCCGATCTTGACCTTGTCATTCATAGGCTCCACCCCTTCCGGTATTCATAGTGGAGAAGCTTGTTGGCGTCTGGATCGTTCGTGATCTTCAGGTTCTGGCTGTCCCAAATGAGTTTTGCGCCGCCATTGTGAACGCAGACACTGCCGAGCAGAACGGCCTCAGTCAAAGCCCCGGCGAAGTCGAAGTTGGACCGAGTCGTTGAGCCGGTCTTGCAGGCCTCAATCCACTCCTGGTGATGTCCAATCGAGCGCGGCAATGTCTTCGGCGGGCGCTTGTATTCCTTATCCCGGCTTTCCGGGAGCAGGCGCGGGTGTTCGCCGCCCCACCCCGTGACGAGCATCTTGCCTTTGTCGCCCACAAAAATGATGCCGTCCTCGGGGTCCATTTCGCGATTCTCCTCCAACTCCGCCGGGCGCTCGGGCAACATCCCGCCGTCATACCAATGCAGGGTCACCGGCGGCAGCTCACCTCGCGCCGGGAACTGGTAGTGGACTATGCACGCCAATGGAACCGTCTCGGGAAAGACGGGGGTCGAGCTAGCCTGAACTGTCTCCGGTGCGCCCAGCTTCAGCGCCGAGAACACAGGGGCCATATTGTGAATGCCCATGTCCCCGATGCCCCCCGAGCCGAAGTCCCACCAGCCACGCCAGCGGAACGGTGCGTAGGCCGGGTTGTACGGCCGCGCCGGGGCCGGCCCCAGCCACAAATCCCAATCCAACGTGGCAGGTGTCGGCGGCGTCTCTTTTGGCCGATCGATCCCCTGCGCCCACCAGAGCGGCATTTTGCCTCGGTGGGTGGGTCGGTCGGACCACACATGGACTTCGCGCACCGGTCCGATAGCGCCGTCGGCGAGCCATTCATTAATCTGCCGATTCCCCTCGAATGCCATGCCCTGGTTGCCCATCTGGGTAGCGACCTTGGCCGCCCGCGCCGCTCTCGCCACCGCCCTCGCCTCAAAGACCGTCCGGGTCAATGGCTTCTCGCAATACACATGCTTGCCCAGTTTGATGGCTGTGATGGAGACAATCGCGTGGTTGTGATCAGGGGTGGCGACCACCACCGCATCGATGTTCTTCTCCTTATCGAGCATCTGCCGGAAGTCCTTATACTGCTTCGCGGTGGGGTACTGCTTGAAGGTCTTAGCGGCGTAATCCCAGTCCACGTCGCACAAGGCCATAATGTTCTCGCTCTTGAGCTGGTCGAGGTCCCAGGCCCCCTGGCCGCCGAAACCGACGCCGGCGAGGTTGAGCTTGCTGTTGGGTGAAGCCTGGCCTGCTCGACCCAGCACGTGGTATGGCAGAGCCATGAAGGTAGTGATAGCGCCGGCAGCGGCGAGGAAACCGCGCCGGGAGATTCCCGTTGCGGACTGCGACTTTATCAGTGGTTGGTTTTGCATTTTGGGTTGAGGGGGTGGATTATTAGGTTAAGTAGTTACATCGTTGCATTGTTACATCGGTTACATTCGCAGCGTTGGCCGCCTCAGGTTCTAAGGAGGAAACTCATGTGACTTAATTAACATGTCGGCATTACACGATCAGGGGCAAACGGCGAGATCCGCCGCCGCCTCCCGGTCGCATAGCACGGTCGCATCGGGATGGAGCCACACGAAGGAAGCCGGAAAGCGCGTGGTAACCTCGCGTTTCATGAGCCGTCGCAGCGCCGGGCGCTTTCCCTTGCCATTCACCAGCAGGATTATTCGCCGCGAACATAAAATGTCGGCCATCCCAAGCGTTAAACCACGGCGCGGTTTCCTTGCCAGATCCTTGAGCATGGCGTGGTTTCTAGAGCTCTCCGCCAGCGCGGCCACATGCGCATAGGGTGTCAGCGCGTCCGCCGGCTCATTGATTGCCACATGTCCGTTCTTGCCCAGGCCGAGGATACAGACATCAATGGGGCCGTTCGCCGCCAGCCAGCGCGCTACGCGGGAACACTCCGTTCCCGGGTCCGTCGCGTCGGTTCTAAACCCCGTAAAGCGATCGCGGGAGATACGGAGTGGCTCCAAGAGCTTGGCTCCTAAGTCCACCGCGCAAGTCGCTGGATGGCCAGGAGCAAGCCCAACCCATTCATCAATCTGGAGCACCCGCAATCGGCTGAAGAGCCTCGGTTGACGGACGTATCGAGCCGCGAGCAGTTGGTATGTGCGCGTGGGAGTGGCACCGGCGGAAACGCAGAGCAGTAGATTCGGTTGTCGTTTTAGTTCCCTGAAGATGAAATCGGCCGCGGCGCGGCTCATGGCCTCGTAAGTGTCGAGGACTTGCATTCTGAAGCCATTTGTCCGGGCGGTTTCCATGCACCCGGTATAACCTATGCCGCGCAGCCAACGCAACCCTCCTGTCGGCGTTCAAGGTGGATCTGTATGATTGCCGCTGCGATGCGTTCGCGACCAAGAGTGGCAGAGGACCGGGGCGACTGTCGATTGCTGCCGGGCACTTCGCTGTTCTCGGTGGAATGGCCGGCAGTGGCATCTCCTGTGGCCCGTTAGCACCCCCGGAGTCTCGCGGGACGGTCGGGTCTGGGATGGGAGAAATAGTCTCGCGGAAGGACAAGGGGAAAAGCGCAAGTCTTCGGGAGTTTGGTGAGTGCCACTCCAGACCGATGGTGGATCGCCAGCGCTTTGCTTTGCGCCTGCAGCGCTCGATCCCGCCTTTCCGTTCCTGCCGCCAGCAGGCCAGCCAGGCTTCCTGCTCCAACTACTGCCGGAGCGTGAAGGGCGGCGTGGCCTCGATTTGCTCGAATCTGCCCTGGCGATTTTGCTCTCGCATTCCCAGTCCGGGTTGCTTTTCCTATCCGTGTCCGTCGTTGTTCATCCGTGGACGGAAGCAATATGAACCATACTCGACTCTCCGCTGCGCGCGCCCGCCAGATCATGGCCGGCGCGCACAAAACTCGTGTCCTGGTGATTGGCGACGCCATGCTCGACCATTTCATCCGCGGGAGCGTCGCGCGCATATCACCGGAAGCGCCGGTGCCGGTGCTGGATTTCGAGGGCGAGAGCTTCATGCCCGGAGGCGCGGCTAATGTGGCGCGAAACCTGACCGCGTTGCGGGTGCCAACGGAACTGCTCGGCGCCGTGGGCCGCGACCTGGCCGCGCGGCAGCTCAAGGGCCTCCTGCACAACTACGCTATCGGCTGCCGTGGTTTGCTAAGCGTCCGTGGCCGCGCCACCAGTGTGAAGACGCGCGTGGTCGCCTACAAACAGCAGGTCGTCCGCATTGATCGCGAGACGCGCGACGAGCTCAGTGCCGCCCTAACCCGCCAGTTGCTTAGCATCGCGGATTCCATGATCCAGAACGCTGCGGCGGTGATCGTGGGCGACTATGGCAAAGGCGTTGTGACCCAGCCGCTGCTGGAAGAATTGAAGAGTCTTTGCCGCCGCCGCGGAGTCTGGCTCAGCCTCGATCCCAAGCCGGTCCACCAACTCAACCTGTCCGGACTCTCGCTGATCACTCCAAACCGCAAGGAAGCCTTCGAGCTGGCCGGTCTGCCTGACGAGACGCGGCGAAATGATCCCCTGACAGACACTAACCTGATGCGCGTGGCCGACCAGTTGCTGAACAAGCTGAGACCGGCTGTGCTGCTGATCACGCTTGGTGAGCTCGGTATGCTCCTCTGCCGGCACGGGCACAAGCCGTTCCACATCCCAACGGTGGCCCAGGACGTCTTTGACGTGTCCGGCGCGGGCGACACGGTCATTGCCACGTTCACCCTAGCGGTGGCCGCCGGCGCCTCCCCTTTGGAAGCCGCGATTGTCTCTAACCACGCTGCTGGCATTGTCGTCGGCAAGGCCGGCACCGCCACCGTTGCACCCGAAGAACTCCTGGCTAGCTTCAAACGCTAGCCCGGAGCGCAGCCTTCAGGCCTTGTCATTACCCACACCTGGAATGGCCTTCGTTGAGGGCAACTGATGGTGAAAGTTGGGCCGACGCTTTGAGACATCGTTAGCGGTGGTTGTCTATAGCAGCCCCAACCTAACCCGGATTCCCTACCCTGTTGGCCTGTGGCCCGTCGCATGGCCGAAGCCGGGCTGATCCGGCCACAGGTCATCCCGACCATTTGGGCCCAATGGTGGTCCGCCGCGGGCGTCGGCGACGGGAGTGCCGCACCGGCCTAACTGAGGCCCGGTCCAAGCCTGGGCCTGGCCAAGCGGTAGGCAACCACTGGGCAACCACTCCGATGTGGATCCGATCCACATCGGAGTGGTTGCCTACCAGTTGGCTACCGGTTGGCTAGTAATACGCCTGGAGGGGGCCTGCGGGCGGCCTGGGGGTAGTTGGGAGCGAGTTCGGCTCAGGCTCGGGAATCGGGGCGTACCGGCTCAGTGGCTGGGAAGCTACGAGGGCGCCCTCGCCCCAGGTCCTCAGCAACCGTTGAAAAGCCCGTGCTTTTTTTGCTGAACCTTAAGTAAGCGCCATGCCCCCTTCGGGGTGGTAGGCCAGCTTGCCAAACAGCCGCGCTAATCTGAGCCCGCCGGACTTGTGGGTAATGACAATGCCTTCAGGCGGCAGAAGTGGGGGAATGACCGCGGATATGCCAATTCCGGCAGCCCTCGCACTCTTCACAGTTCTGCAGCCTGAAGGCTGCCCTCCTGCGCCATGCTACCGATGGGAAGCCTAGACGCATTCAGTTTCCGCTTGTCCAGTTCGGGTTCTCTCGCGATGGTAGAGCCATGATTGGGACCAAATGGACCGCCGAGAGCATCCGCGCCATGAAGGGCCGCGGGGAAAAACTCGCTGCGCTTACCGCCTACGATTTCCCGATGACGCGGCTGCTGGATGAGGCGGGCATACCGCTGATTCTGGTGGGGGATTCGTTGGGCATGGTCGTGCTGGGCTACCCGGACACTACCCATGTCACCATGACGGAGATGGAGCATCACGTCCGCGCCGCCGCCCGGGCCAAGCCTCGCGCGCTGCTCGCCGCAGACCTGCCTTATCATAGTTACGATACCGTCGCCGACGCCGTGGCCAATGCTAAACGCCTCGCTGCCGCCGGCGCGGAGGCGGTCAAGGCCGAGGGCGGTTTGGACATCCAGGAGCAGGTCCGCGCTATCATATCGAGTGGGATTCCGTTCCTGGGCCACCTCGGCATGTTGCCTCAGCATGTGCTCGAGGAGGGTGGCTACCACGTCAAAGGCAAGACCGAGCCGGAACACCAGCGGCTCCTGGCCGACACGCATGCGCTAGCGAACGCTGGCGCCTTTGCCGTAGTCCTCGAGCTCGTCACGCCGCGGGTTGCCAAGGAACTGACGGAGCAGGTTCCAATCCCAACCATCGGCATTGGCGCCGGGCCAGATTGCGACGGACAAATCCTCGTCACGCCTGACCTTCTGGGGATGTTGCCCTGGTACGATCTCAAGCACGTGAAGCCCAAGCTCAATGCCGCCGAACAAATGCGCGCGGTGGTCAAAGGATGGAAGCAAGGCGTTGAAGCGGCAAAGCGTTGAGCGGTGAAGAGGCTGCCATGAAGAAACTGACACACATTGACACGCGAGGGGAAGCCAGCATGGTGGATGTCTCGGCCAAACCGGTGATGTTCCGCGAAGCCGTGGCCAGCGGAGTGGTTCGGCTGCAAAGAGCCACGCTGAAGCTCATCGAATCCCAGACCATCACCAAAGGTAACGTCATGGCCGCCGCGCGCCTGGCAGGCATCCTGGCCGCAAAGAAAACGGGCGAGCTCATCCCCCTCTGCCATCCCCTGCCCCTCACGCATTGCGAGGTCAATTTTGCCATCCCCAAGAGCTACGACCGCATTGTCATCACCGCTACTGCCAAGATCGCCGCGCAGACCGGCGTGGAAATGGAAGCCCTCACCGCCGTGAGCGTCGCCGGCCTCACGATTTATGACATGTGCAAGGCAGTGGACAAGACCATGCGCATGACCGATGTCAGGTTGGTCTCAAAGACGAAACGCTGATATCGTAGCAAGGGTTACATGGTTGCAAGGTTGCATGGTTACATCGTTCTGAGGCCTCAATTCCGCTGGGTGGGGCGGGCAGTCCTCTGCACGCCGGGGCGCGATTATGCGCGTGCCCCGGCGTGCAGAGGACTGCCCGCCCTACCACCTCCCGCCTTCACTGAAGCATGACACATTGTCCCAACTGCGTCCGACCTAACGCCCTATGTAACTCATGCAACTCATTTAACGATGTAACGGATGTATCGAATGTAACTCCCGTAACGATGCAACTCATATAACTCCGCCCCGTTCGCTCGAACCATGCAAATCCAAGTCGGCATCATTACGATCTCTGATCGCGCTTCACAAGGCCTGTACGACGACCTTGGCGGCCCGGCGTTGAAAGCAGCGGCGGAAGCTCAGGGCTGGCTTGTGCCGGCCCAGGCGCTCGTGCCGGACAACAAAGAGGAGATCCAGCGCGCCGTCCGCGACCTCGTCGCCCAGGGCTGCCAGCTCATCCTGACAACCGGTGGCACAGGCGTGACTCCCCGCGACGTGACACCGGAAGCCGTCCGCGAGATTGGCGGGCGCGAACTGCCGGGGTTCGGCGAAGTCATGCGCAGAGAATCAATGAAGCTCACCCCGAACGCCATCCTCTCTCGGAGCCTGGCCATCGTAGTAGACAAGGCGCTGGTGATCTGCCTGCCCGGCAAGCCGAAAGGGGCCGTCGAATGCCTTGCCTTTGTGGCGGGCGCCATTCCCCACTGTGTTGAGCTGCTCCAGGAAGTGCCGACAAGCTGTTAGCCGCACGACATAAGGAACTTTTTGCCATGGCGGCTGTTGAAGGATAAAGTCTGCGCATGGATTTGAATGCACTAGTTAGCCTGGCAGCGAGTAACGGGGCCAGCGATTTACATCTGGAAGCGGGGCTGCCGGCGGCGCTCCGCATCCGCGGCACGCTGCGCACCACCGGCGATCCCATCCCGGGAAGCGCGTTGCTGGAAATGGCGCGGCGAGTGATCAGTGAGGAGGACTGGCCGCGTTTCCTGGAACAGAAGTCCTACGATTGCTCGCGCAGCTTCCACGGCGTGCGCTGCCGCTTTAACATCCTGCAGACCTCCCGTGGCGTCGGCTTTGCCATCCGGCTGCTCGCTTCCTTCACCGCCAGCATTGACAAGCTCAATCTACACCCCGACCTCAAGAAACTGGTCGCCGCCCCACACGGTCTCATCCTGGTAAGCGGCGCCACCGGCTCCGGCAAGTCATCGACCCTCGCGGCATTGATCGAGGAAGTCAACCAGACGGACACGCGTCACATCGTGACCATTGAGAGCCCGATTGAATACACGTTCCGCCCTCGCCGCGCGTACATCCGACAGCGCGAAGTCGGACGCGACACTCCGAGCTTCGAGCAGGCCCTCATTGACTCGCTCCGCGAAGATCCCGACGTGCTGATGGTAGGCGAAATGCGCGATCCGGAGACCATGCGGCTTACGTTGTGCGCCTCCGAGACCGGTCACCTGGTCATGGCCACCGTCCATTCCTCGACTTGCTCGGAAGCATTGCAACGGGTGGTCTCCGCCTTCCCCGCCGAAATCCAGAGCAGCGTCGCGGCGCAATTGGCCGATTGTATGCTAGCGGTCATCTCCCAGCGGCTGCGCTTTCGCCCCGAGCTGAACATCCGCGTGCCCGAATGCGAGATTCTCGTCCCGACGCACGCGGTGAAGAATTTCATCCGCACCCGTGACTTCTTTAAGATCACCTCCTCGATGGAAACGGGCGCCGAGCATGGCATGTGGACCATGCACCGCTATCGCACGTGGCTGGACAGCCGGAAGAACTGGTACATACCCGGCAAGACCGCCGAGCCCGCCGAGAGCGAGGCCCCCGAAGCCGCTCCGGCCCCGGCGCGCCCTCCCGCCTTCCCCATCGCGCTCAAACCGTCGAAACCCGAGACCAAGCATGCCCCGCCCTCGCATCTGGTAGGCACCAATGCCTCAACGCGTATTGAGATCGAGCCGGGGGAGAGCGAGTTTGGCAAGATCCTGAAGCGGCCGGGAGAATAGCTATGTCTGACAAGTTGCTTGCAAGACATGTGTGCGGCACCGCGTTCACTCTGTGTGGCGCGTTCCTCCTGGCGGCGACGTTCGGGGGCTGCGTCTCCAAGAGCAAGGCGGACGCCAAAGCACGCGCTGCCTTCATCGCCGGACAGCAGCAAGCCATAATGCGATTGCAGCAAGCCCAGATGCAGGGTCAGGGGCCATGCGTGACAGTTAACGGCGAGGTTCGCAACCATGTCGTGCCCTGGACGGAAGGCATGACCCTGGCTAAGGCTGTGGTAGCAGCCGACTACTTTGGCGCCGCTGATCCCGGCCAGATCCTCATCGTCCATAATGGCCTCGCGACCAGCGTCGAACCCTCTCAGCTCCTTTCCGGAGTGGACATCCCCCTCCAGCCCGGCGATATAGTGCAGCTCATGTCACGGGTCGCCGCGCCGAGGCAGTAAAGAACGCTTCAAATTCTTCGTGCTCTTGGCGAGCGGCTCCCTTATTAGTTGCGGCCATGACCGAGCCCGAGCCGCTTCAGCAAATCGACCGCACCTGGGTGCGCTTTCGTCAGCGAAAGCTCTCTTATTTCGCCGGCTGCGACTACTTCCGCCTCGCCAGCCACCCGCGGGTCATTGCAGCCTTGCATACCGGCGTGGAGAAATTCGGTCTGAACGTCGCCGCCTCCCGCCTAACCACCGGCAATCACATCATCTATCGCAAGCTGGAAGCAGAGCTGGCCCGCTTTTTCGCTGCCGAGAGTGCTACATTGGTCTCCAGCGGCTACGTCTCTAACCTGGTCGCCGCCCAAGCTCTCGCGGGCAATTTCTCCCACGCGCTCATTGACGACGACACCCACGCCTCCGTTTCCGACGCCGCCCGTTTCCTTGATTGCCCAGTCCTCAAGTTCAGGTCGCGCGACGCCGTAGCGCTCGCAGCCACAGTCAAGCGCTGCGGCCCGGGGGCGAAGCTGCTGGTGCTCACCGACGGGATGTTCTCACGCGACGGTTCAGCCGCACCACTTGCCCAATACGTCAAGGTCCTTCCCAAAGACGCGCTCATCCTCGTGGACGACGCCCACGGCGCCGGTGTCTTGGGCCGCACCGGAAAAGGGACAGTCGAACATGCGGGTGTCAGTCGCCGCCAAATCATCCAGACGGTGACTTTGAGCAAGTCCTTCGGTGCTTATGGCGGCGCGATTCTCGGCACTGCTCGTCTCCGTCAGCGGATCATGGACCGGAGCCACATGTTCGTCGGTGGCACTCCCCTGCCCTTGCCACTAGCTAACGCGGCATTGGAGGGCGTCAGGATCCTCGGATCGAATCCGGACCTAAGGCGGAGGCTGCTTGAGAATGCGACCTACGTGAAAACGGCCTTGCGCGAAGCTGGCCTGCCGCTGGCCGAAACACCCGGTCCGATCGTGCCCGTGTTCCCCCAGCGCCCTGCTGAATCAGCTCGCCTGCAGCGCGCCCTCTTGGCGGCAGGAGTCTATCCTCCCTTCATCAAATACCCCGGTGGCCCCCCAAACGGCTACTTCCGCTTTGTCATTTCCAGCGAACACACCCGCGCGCAACTCGACACCCTGCTCAAGGTTCTGTGCCGCTACGTAAAGGCCCAAGCTGGTTCTAACTAACTCCGTCGGACCCGAATCCGCAAACGGCGGCATCCTGTCCCCAGCGCCAAGACGTCGTATTATGTGCGCCGCACGACCTTACCCCCTGGCTACCAGGTGGCTAGCAGTTCTATAGTTGCCTGATCACTGCATAATGGTTGCATAATACATAAATAATGGATGCATAATAGTTGCATGATAGATGCAAGATACCATCAGGCTCGCCACACCGGCCCGCTAAGCTGTTGTCCCGGGAGTACCGGTGGGCCTGCGGATGCGCAAACCCGTAGTCATACAGTAGCCTCTGGGGACCGCGCCCGCCTCGGGCGCTCTCACCCGGCACCCTCGCCGGGTGAGCCAGGCGCGCGTAGAATCACTAAACGATGCGTCGTCGTATCCACCCCCAAACGTGGCTGGCGAGGGCGCCACCCACAGCGCCCGAGGCAGGCGCGCTCCCCTGCCACTGAATCGTCACCACTAAGGGGTAGAGCGACCACCGCCGCCATTTGTGATGGCGAATTGGTCTCCAAGCCAGTTCATTCCGGCTTACTGGGCACCCCAGCTTTAGGCGTATAGCCGGGTAGGTTCCTGGCCTCGGCGCTGTGGCTGATCTTGAGAGCTGCTTGCACCGCCTTCTCGAAGTCCCTCGCTTTCGGGCCGATCCCGATTCGTTTACGGAAGTAGTCCGCCCACCGAAACTCGGCAAACGAGACCATCGTCTTCTGGAATCCTCCACGGTTACGGACCGCCCAGGCCAATGAGCGGTACGGATCGTCGGTCAGTTCGGTGACCTTCTTGGGCAGTTTCTCCACCTCAAGCGGCCCTCGACCTTGGTTGTCATACGGATAAACATAGTTTCGTTCCCGCATCTTACTCCAAAACTCAAGGACCGGCAGGTCTCGCCAGTTTGCTACCACGCGCGCCTCCACCGTCTTGCCTCTCTCGGCCTTCAGCATAGCCAGGCACAGGTGGTGGCCATCAATCAGGTATGGCTCGCCGCCGGGCCCGACGACCAGCAACGCCACGTGCTCCTCCTCGTAGATCTCAAGCCTCACAGGGCCATGGCGGGCGATGTTGGCCGCCCGTTGCTTGACTTCCCAATAGCCCACGGCGAACTGCGTAGGATGGACCTTTTCGATGGCTACCTGGCATGGAGTACCTGGGGGCATCGAGGGGTTGAACTCCGCCAGCTCGCGGGCCAACAGCGGGACGCAAAGCCCGAGCCCGGCCACCAGGGCCACCAGCACAGCGGACGCATGTCGGCTTCGCAACTTCAACGAATTAACAAGAGACACCCGTTCGGCCTCCAACGCAACTCCCTGGCCAGAGGCACAAGCACACTCTGAGCGCACTGACTCCTCCGCCGCCAGACGCTAATGCTCCGGTTTTATTCAAAGAAAATCGCACAAAAATCCATCCGCCGCATGAACTGGCAGCCCCCGTCTCACCGTCGAACCGATGTATGAAAAAAATATTACTTCTTTCGGCAGTGTTACTCGGGCCGGTTGTGGCTTCTCAGGCCGGCTTTAGCGTGGGCATCGGCATAGGCGTACCGCTGCCGGGTGTAGCGGTCTACTCACCACCAGTCGTAGTTGCGCCCCCAGTAGTGGCGGTAGCTCCCCCTGTGTACTCGGTGGCGCCGCCGGTCGTTGTAGCCCCCGCGCCAGGGTATTATTACGGCTACGGCCCAGGGTATTACGGGTACGGGCCGAGACCGGGCTGGTATGGTTACGGTGCATGGGGAGGTTACCGCGGCGGCTGGAGAGGCTACCATGGTAGCTGGGGTGGCTACCACGGCGGACACTACCACTGATAACACAGTGCCGCGAAAGGCGAACCGAACGTGATCAGAGCTGGAGCCGGAACCTGAGTTCCGGCTCTTTTCGCTTATCATGGCGTAGCCAGGGGTGTGGGACTAACGCGGTCCTATGTTCCGGGAAAAGCCACCCTTATTTGGCCTTGATAAATGAACCAGCCGCCGTAGTGTTCGAGCGAGCGTTGCTGATAATGCGAGACTTACGCACAAAGAGACGGGAAAATGTCGGCTCGGGATATACGAACCAGACGGCGGAAGGCGAACGTGAATCAGGCTGGTAATCAATAACTTACACCACGGCGGAAGCTGAAATACCGGATCCTGCATAAACGACTGGGCATCGCATAATCATAGCCAATCAGGGTTTCATGCCTCGCGGCCTCGCGTCCTCGCGGCAGGATGCGCTTGCTCGACCCGCCGGAATCGGTTACTTTTGGCCCATGAGTTCCGTCAAAGAGATCGAGTTTGCGGTGGCCCAGCTTTCCTGTGAGGATCTGGGCCGATTCCGGACTTGGTTCGCCGATTTCGACGCGGATACCTGGGACCGGCAGTTTGAGGCGGATGCAGTGGCTGGTCGTCTGGACGCGCTGGGTGACGAGGCGTTGCGCGACCTGGACGAGGGCCAGTGCAGGGACCTGTGAGACACCGCGCCAATCCGAAATTCTGGCGCTTCTACGAACGGCTCC
>Ga0118677_10010332_pt1 | contig 14299 bp, 10 predicted proteins | sample AliMusrvi5mmetaG_FD_86154 | JGI IMG/M metagenome (GOLD analysis project Ga0118677, IMG submission 86154) | reverse complement strand
CCCAGTTCCCCGGGGGATTTGATCAACGTCAGCGCGAGCAGATCGGCGGCTATAATGGCCATCGCCCCGTGGCTGTGCGCTTTCTCGATGAACGCGGTTGGATCGACGAGCACCCCGTCCGTTCCCGGCACTTGCAGCAAAACCGCGAAGGTCTTCTCGCTGAAATTGTAGCTGGCCGCGTCACCCACCACCACGCGAACGCCCAGCGCCGCCGCGCGCGTCTGCACCACGGCGATCGTCTGGGGATGGCACTGGTTGGAAACAAAAATGGCGTTCGCGTCCGCCGTTTTGCAAAGCGTGCGGCAGAGGTGCATCGCCTCGGCGGCGGCCGTGCCTTCGTCGAGCATGGAGGCGTTGGCAATATCCATCCCGGTCAGATCGACGATCATCGACTGGTAATTCAGGAGCGCTTCGAGCCGTCCCTGCGAGATTTCCGCCTGGTAGGGAGTGTAGGCGGTGTACCAACCGGGGTTGGTGAGGATGTTCCGCAGAATGACCGGCGGGGTGATGGTGTCGTAATACCCCATGCCGATGTGCGAGCGGAAAAGTTGGTTTTTTCCCGCCAGCGCGCGCAATTCCTCAAGGGTCGAGTGCTCGCCTTTGGCAGCGGGAAGGTTGAGCGGAGCGGGAAGCCGGATGCCCGCAGGCACCGCCGTGTCCACCAGAGCATCCAGCGAGTCGAACCCGAGCGTGGAGAGCATCTCCGCCGTCTCCGGGGCATTGGAGCCGAGATGGCGCCGTGCAAAGGAATCGGCGGGAGCGAAGGGGGAGGAAAGGGATGTGGCGGTGGAAGAAAGAACGGACATCCGCACACGTTAAATTTCTGAGAGGGCAAATCAAATCCAAAATCAGGCAATCCCCCATCCTGGGGGGCGTGGTGTCAACGGAAAGATGATGATTACCTCCACGGCTTATGAAAAGGGCATGCCTGAAATTTGCAAATTTTATGGGATTCGCAACACCGGGATGAGTTGCTTGGCGACTGGGAACTTGCGCGTGAACACAAGCAGCTTGATAGTATCGCGCCATTGGAATAAATTCACGAACACCGCATTGCAAAAAGCCGAGCCGCTGGACGGAACCGTGGTTTGCCTGCTCTACGCTGGTGGGGGCAGCGCGACGCTGGATATTGAGCCCGCTTTGCATGGGCCCATTTTTGAGCCGGTCAAAACCCCGGACTATTTCCCGCCATTTCAGATTGAATCCGATACCTTGCGCTGGCCCAACGGCGCGGACATTGATCCGTGCGTTCTCCGGCTATGGGCGGAAAAAGGGAAAGTGCTAAGCCAAGCGGAAACGGATGCCTTTTTTGTCACTACTGTGGCTTAATCGGCCTGCATGGAGCGGTTCCTTGGCTCGGTTTTGGCCCCTGACTATAACTGTTTTCTTAAAATGATTCGATAATATTTGTGTCAACAACAAGGCCCCCTTTGCTTCTGCCGAGTTTAAGGTTGCATCCAGACATACCTCTTTTTATACCATTTACATGGTATTGTTGGCAAAGGATGGCGGCGGGATTGTGTGGGGAGTGACTGTGTTAAGAAGCAAAGGAATAGAAATCGAAAAAAGATGGGGCGCAGACGCACCCCCCCCCGGCGGCAGCCCTATTTCGTTAGGGAGAAGAACACCGAACGGCTCTTGAGCGTCTTTTTGCCGCCTTGCAGTTCAACCGTGCCCGCGAGGCGGATATCTGTCGAGGAGGCGGCTGCCATGATCTCGTATTTGCCCGGCTCGATCACCCAGACACCCTCGTGGTAGTAGGCGAGTTGCTGGGGGGAAATCTGGAAGACAACTTCCTTCTCCTCTCCCTTGCCGAGTGCGACCCGCTGGAAGCCTTTCAACTGGATCGGCTTGCCGGGGACGGAAAGCCCTTTGGGCGAAATGTAGAGCTGCACGATTTCCGTCCCGGCGCGTTCCCCGGTGTTCTTGACCTTGAAGGAAACCGGAATCCACGCGTCAGAGGTTCTGGCCTCGGACGGGATTTTGATGCCGCTATACGCGTATTGGGTATAGGACAACCCATAGCCGAAGGGATACATCGGCACATTCTCGCCCGTGTAGCCTTGGTTGTAGCAGAGCATTTTCTTTTCGTCCGTTTTCGGGTAGCTCACGCAGAGCTTCCCGGAAGGGTTGATGTTGCCCAGAAGCAGGTCGGCAACGGCATTGCCGCCTTCCTCGCCGGGGAACCATGCCTGTATGACTGCGGCGCATTTGGGTTCAAGCTGGTCAATGACCTGGGGACGTCCGCCGAACATCACGAGGATGACCGGTTTGCCGGTGGCAAGGAGCTTTTGCACAAACGCCTCCTGGTCCCCGGGGAGCTTGATGCCCTCCCGCTCCCGGCCTTCTCCGCACAGATAGAGGTTTTCGCCCATCGCGGCGATGATGACATCGCTTTCCGCGGCGATTTGGAGCGCTTTTTCCGGATCCGCCTTGGGGAGGTCCTTGAACACCATCATCTTGACCTTCTCCAGGCGCGAATCGGCATGCGCTTTTGTGTCGATTTTCGCTTCCGTGGGCTTGCTCCAGTCGCAGCCGCGTTCGTACAAAAGCGTCACCTCGCCACCGACTTTGGATTTCAATCCATCATACAAACTTACGAGCTTTGGGGACTCCGGATTGACCGGGATATTCCACCAGAAGGCAGACAAGGCCTGGTAGGTGTAATCGCCAAAGAGGCAAAGATAACTCGCGGCGTTGGGGCCAAGCATCGCGATTTTCCTGGTGCCCTTTTTGAGCGGGAGAATCCCGTTGTTTTTGAGCAGCACAAGCGACTGGCAGGCGGCTTCATACGCGAGTTGGCGATGCGCGGGCGGATCGAAATCGAGATGCTCGTCCTTGGCGGTTTCGGGATGTTCATCCAAGAGGCCCAGCCGCGCTTTCAAGTCCAGCACCCGCTTTACAGCCGTATCAAATGCCTCCTGGCTGACAGCGCCTTCTTTGATCGCCGCAGGCAAAAAGGGGAAACACTTCCCCGCGGAAAGCTCCACATCCGCGCCAGCGTTTATGGCCTTGGCCGCCGCCGCCTTTTCATCACTGACAAAATGCCCCCGCACCAAGCCGTATACGGCCCCGTAATCGCTGACGATCAGACCGTCAAACCCGAGCTGGTTGCGGAGGATGTCCGTCAGCAGCTCTTTATTGGCGATACAACGCATCCCGTTATAGGAATGGTAACCGGGCATGATGGAGCGCACGCCGCCGAGTTTGATCCCCACCTCATGCGGCATGAGGACCTCTTCCATAAATTCCTTTTTGTTCTCATTCTCACCGCCGTAGCCGGCAAAATGCTTGCTCGTGGCGGCGATGCCAGTCCGGAGATCGTCCCCCTGAAGCCCCTTGATGAAAGCAAGGCCCAGACTGGAGGTGAGGTAAGCGTCTTCCCCGAGGCTTTCCTCCATTCGCGACCAGTGGGCGCTCCGGCAGATATCCACCATGGGAGAGAGCGCCTGGGTGGCGCCGGCCTTCCTCATCGTCTCCGCAGTAAAGCGGGTCTTTTGTTCCGCAAGTTCCGGGTTCCAGGTGCAGCCGATGCCGATATGCTGGGGGAAGGTGGTGGCGCCGAGCGTGGGGCATCCCGTCAACGCCTCCTCATGAAAGATCGCCGGAACACCGCCGGGGGTTTGCGTCAGCAGGTAATTCTGCAGTTCCCGGACGAAATTCCGCAGCCCATCGGGCGACAGGCTGAGCGAAGAGGAATACTGGCAGAGATGGCCCACCCCATGGGGAATCAACTGCTTGCATTTTTCGACGGACAATTTTCCTCCTTCCATCAAATCGTTCGGGCGGATGCCCTGCAACTGGGCCAGTTTATCGGCCTCGGACAATTTCTTGAAAGCAGTGTCCACCTTCGCGGCGATTTCCTTCTCGGAAACGGCGGATGCGGCCCAGAGGGCGGAAGGGGACGCAGTCAGCGCCAGGGCAAGGAAACCGGCGGTGAGAATTTGGGGGAGGTTTTTCATATCAAAGGGGTGGGTCTGGGTTATTCAAAAAGTTCGTTTAAGGGCCTCAGAAGAGGGGGTGCCATTCCCCGGTTGAAAAGAACTTTCAAGGGGGCGATCCGCATGCCACTCAGGGGAAAATGTCGGCTCGCGCTATTGCGAGGGGTATCGCTGCGCTCACTCCCCCCCCCGACTCCTGGCTGCAAAACCTCCAGATTAAAGGATCATTTCCAACAGGAAAAAGCATACCATGCGAGCCGCGCGCCTGACAACCGAATCTTTATTTCAGGGCTCACGCCCGAACTGACTCGAATGAAATGACACCGGGGAAGCCGTCAGAAAAGGGGCACCCATTGAAATCTATCCCCTAAAAAATCTGTTCCCCGGCGCGGATTTTCTCTCCGTCGCGTTCCCAGCGGTAAAGCGAGCCGGGAGCTTTCTTCATCGCCTTGAGGAGTTCCGGCGCGTCGCGTTTTTGCAGCATGAGCTCCTTCACGCCGTCTGCTTGGCAGCTCAGGACTTTCGCAAAGCCTTTGTAATGGCGCGGCTCGCCGATGACGCGGGCTTCGGCACTCCCGGCGGCAGGTGTGCCGACTTGTGCCGCAGGACGCCGGTCCAGCACGAGAAAGCTGAACGGCACGCTGCTCAAGTCGATCTCCAGCGTTTGCGCGAAGCGTCCCCAGCCCGGATCGGTGTGCACGTAGCCGGGGACTCTTGCGAAATGGTGGCACCAATGGCGCTCGTTGCCGGGCGCAAGCATGCCGCACGCGGCTTGGTGCGTGCAGGGGGCGACGACGCGGAAGCGCGACAGCAGTCGCTCCCGTATTGCGATGAGCTTGCGGCTCACGGGGAGCGTGCCGGGTTCCACCCAGAGGATCGCCTGCGCTTTCTCGGCCAGGGCGAGCAGCCGCTCCAGCGCGTCCGGCGTCAACTCGTTGAGCACATGGCTCAAGACCAGCATATCGGGCGCAATGTCCGCCCCCGGGGAGGATTTCACTGCAAGCTCGGGGAAAGCCGCGCGCGCCCGGGCGGCTGCGAAATGATGCGCCGGGCCGGAGCGATCGGAAAAATGGAGCGCGTGGACCTGTTGCGGCCAGGCTTCGGCCACCCGGCGTCCGGCAACGCCGGTGCCGCAGCCCCAGTCGAGGACCGCGCCTTCCGGGGGGGTCCAGCCGCGCAGCGTGAGTTCCGCGAGCACGGTGTCCCACTTCCAGCCGATCCGCTCGGCAAAGGTGAAATCGTAGCTCGCCAGATCGCTATGGGAGCGCCAGTAGTCCGCGCGATCCGGCGGTGCGGCAACGGGGTCACCGGCAGGGGATGCCACCTCGCCGCTGCTATCTTTTGTGCCGGGTCCAGCGTCACGCTGGCGCGGGTCAAACTGGAGGAACCGCTCGCGGAGCCGCCGGAGCGCATTCCAGTTGACGTCGCTCCATAAGAAGTTGTTCGAGGCGGTGGTGTTGGATTCCATGAAAATAAACGGGTTGTAACACCGTTCTAAGCGCTTGAATATGAGTCGATCCAAGTGAGAACCGCTGAGGTGCTTCCAGGGCGGAAGCCTTCAAAAAATCTCTAACAAAGTCGGCGCCCAAGGATCAACCGTTCGGTGCAGGAATGAACCCTACATCGCTGTGGACGCGGTCACAATGTAATAAAGGCAGTCCTATAAAGTAAAGAGTAAAGGGGTCCTTGTTGTTGACACAAAAAGCGGTTGGTGGTAGGCGGTTGGCATCCCAAGACAACCGCGAGTGGAATACGCAGGGGCGATTTACCATGTGATGAACCGGGGAGGCCGTCTGGGTCGGAAACGCCTTGACCGAGACGGGGGCTAATCCCTCCCATCAACACGCGCTGTAAAAAGCTTCACTACGACAAGGATCGGTACCGCGAGCGCAACCGTATTGAACGTTTCTTCAACAAACTCAAAAACTTCCGCCGCATCGCTACCCGATACGACAAGCTTCGCAAAACCTTTTTCGCTGCTGTCTATCTTGTCGCCGCTTTCGTGATCGCCAGAAATTCGTGAACAGCTCCTAAGGCGTGAGGTAGGGGGACCAAAAGACGGTGTCGGTCGCATCGGAGAGCGCCTGGTAGGTTGCGCTGGGCACGCTGGGGTAAGTGCTGACGGTGAATGTCGGCCCGTAGGCGTTGCCAAAGAGGTCCGCACCCGTGGCATACAAGGGGGAGGAATCCTTCAAATACGGCTTGAGATAGGGGAACGCCACGATCGCGCCGGTGGATTTGTTGTTCTCAAACGCGTATTGCGTGATGGCGTTGTCGATCATCCGCAGTTCCTGTTTGACCATCGTCGCCTGAGCCCGCTTGCGATTCCGCTGGTAAGCGGGAAGGGCGATCGCCGCCAGCATCGCGATGATGCCAACGACCATCATGATCTCCACCAAGGTGAACCCTCCGGTTCGCCCGGTTTTTCTGGATACACCTTGGAGGTGACTGGCCATGGGAAGCGTGGTTGGGGTGCCTGCCTTTACCGCGAATGCGCACCCCACACTTTTTCAATGCTTTGGGGGTGCGCCCTTCGCGGCCACCTCCCTAAAAGAGCATCGTCCGTGCCAGTCCCCGGGGCAAATCAACCCCCAAAGGCCGCCCTAAATATGGATCGCCGCGCCGAACGCCGCCCCCACGGCCTCATGCACGGCCTCGCTCAGGGTGGGGTGGGCGTGGATGGTCGCCTCGATCTCCTCGTAGGTGGCTTCCAGCGTGATCGCCAGGCCCAGCTCGGCGATCATCTCCGTGGCTTCCGGGCCGACGATGTGCGCGCCCAGGATTTCGCCGTTGGGCTCGCCGATGAGAATCTTGACGAAGCCCTCGACATCCCCGATGGCCCGGGCCTTGCCGCTGGCCATGAACGGGAATTTGCCCAGCTTGTAGGCGATCCCCTTTTGCTTGGCTTCCGTCTCGGTGAGGCCGACGCTGGCCACCTGCGGGTTGGCGTAGGTGCAGGCGGGGAAGGTGGTGACGCGCTTGGGCTTGTGGCCCGGCTTGAACATCCCTTCCACGGCCTCGATGGCTTCAAAGCTTGCCACGTGCGCAAGCCAGGGCGGTCCGATGATGTCCCCCGCCGCATAAACGCCGGGGACGCTGGTCTGGTAGGTGTCGTCCACCTTGAGGTAGCCGCGCTCGGTGAGCTCCAGCTTGAGCGGTCCAACGGGGAGGATGGGCGAGACGCCGATGGAGATCAGGGCGACCTCGGCCTCCAGGGTCTCCTCCTTCTTGCCCGAGACGGTAAGACGCACGCCTGCGTCGGTGGCCTCCGCGGTGACGATCTTGGTGTTGGTCAGCACGGTGATCCCCTGTTTCGCGAACGCTTTCTCCACCGCAAGGGAGACGTCGGTGTCCGAATACGGCAGCGCGTTGGGCATCATCTCCACCAGCGTCACCTTCGTGCCGAAGGCGTTGTAAAAATAGCCGAACTCGGAGCCGATGGCGCCTGCGCCGATGATGAGCATTGACTTGGGCTGCACAGGGAGGACCATCGCCTCCTTGCTGCTGATGACGGTCTTGCCGTTGAAGGGGAGGCTGGGCAACTCGCGCGAGGTGCAGCCGGTGGCGACGAGGATTTTCCCCGCCGTGTGGCTCTCTTCCTTGCCGTCCGCGCCCCTGGCTTTCACCACGCCGCCCGCCTCCAGGCTGGCTTCCGCGCGGATGTAGTCGATCTTGTGTTTCTTGAATAGGAACTCGATGCCGGCGGCGTTTTTATCCGAGACGTCCCGGGAACGGGCGATGACCTTGCTCCAGTCGAAGCCGAGGCCGTCAAACTTGAGGCCGAACTCGGCGGCCCGCTTGTTCATCGTCTGGTAAAGCTCCGCGTTGCGCAGGAGCGCCTTGGTGGGGATGCACCCCCAGTTGAGGCAGGTGCCTCCGGCGCGTTCTTTCTCGATGCAGGCCACTTTCTTGCCAAGCTGGGCCGCACGAATGGCTCCGACATACCCCGCAGGGCCTCCGCCGATGACGATCAGGTCGTAGTTCATAGGATGAGGTAAGGATGCGTCGGTTGCGCGCGCAGCGTCAAAGAAAATCGGCGGCGAGGGAACGGGTCGCTCCCGTAGGGTGGTTTAAGCACTTGGGGTAAGCAGAATTTCGCTGCAATGCGGCCCGCTTCGGGGTATCAACACGGGTTGACGTATGTCTTTGAGCCAAGCGAACATCTTTAACGGACTGACGGACTACCACACGCACACCCCGCTCTGCCATCACGCGCAGGGGTGGCCCATCGACCTCGCCCGCGTGGCCGCCGCGCGCGGCCTGGCGGAACTCGGTCTCGCCGACCACAGCCCCATGCCCGCCGCGCTGGAGCCTTTCGACGACTGGCGCATGGCGCTCGCCGATCTCCCCCGCTACTTTGACGCCGTGGAGGAGGCGCGCGCTGCCTTCCCCGCGCTCCCCATCCGGCTCGGGCTGGAGGTGGACTACCTGCCGGGGCATGAGGCGTGGATCGAGCAGCTTGCCGGGATGGCGCGCTGGGATTTCCTCATCGGCAGCGTCCACTACATCGCCCCCGGCTGGGACGTGGACAACCCCGCGCATATCTCCCGCTTCAACGACCGGCCCGTGGCGGAAATCTGGCAGCTCTATTTCGACGCCTACGAACGGTGCATCCGCAGCGGGCTCTTCGACTTCGTCGCGCATCCCGATCTTCCCAAGAAATTCGGTCACCGGCCCGAGGGGGATTTGCGCCGGTTTTACGAGCCGGTGATCACCGCGCTGGCGGAAACCGGCACGGCATTCGAGATCAACACCGCCGGGCTGAGAAAACCGGCGGGCGAATGCTACCCGGCGCCGGAGTTCCTGACGCTGGCGCGGCACGCCGGGGTGAGCGTCCTCATCAACTCCGACGCGCACGCCCCGGAGGAAATCGGCGCGGGATTTGACACAGTGCTGGCGCTGGCCCGCGAGGCGGGGTTTACGGAGGTGACAAGGTTTGCGGGGAGGAAGAAAAAGTGCGTTCCGATTCTTGAATGAACCTTCTCGCCCGCAATCGCAGGCTTCCAACGTCCGTCTCGACAAATTCCCCTCCCACAGTAGATTCGAGGCAATGAGCACCGTCTTACAGTATCTCACTGACGAGCGTGGCGAACGAACGTCCGTGGTGCTTCCGATCTCCGAATACGAGAAACTTTTGGAGGATTTGGAAGACTTGGTCGTGGTGGCGGAGCGGTGTGAAGAACCGTCCCTCCCGCACGAGGAATTTATCGCGGAGCTAAAGCGCGATGGCATCCTTTAGCATTTTGAACTCGTTCCCAAATGGAGTTTGGGAACGAGAGGAAACCATCGGAAGGATGTTTACCGATAAATGAACCTCCTCGCCCGCAGTCGCCTCGTCGCCTTCCCGCGTCGTCCGCTGGTGATGGGTATTCTCAATCTCGGCTCGGAATCGTTTTCCGGGGATGCCGTGGCGGATGTCGCCCACGCCTTGCGCCGCGCGCGGCAGATGGTGTCCGAGGGGGCGGACATCATTGATGTGGGGGCCGAGAGCGCCGGGACGGGACACCCCGCCAGGAGCGAGGCCGAGGAGATCGCCCATTTGCTGCCGTTTGTGCGGCAGTTCGTGCAGGAAGTGTCCGACTTTGCCCCGCCCGCCGACGCCGCGCAGCTTTTCCCGCCGCTGCTCTCCCTCAACACCTGGCGGCCCGCCGTCGCGCGCGCGGTGCTGCCCGCCGGAGGCGATCTGCTCAACGACATGAGCGCGCTGCCCACGGACGAAAACGCGCGCGTGTGCGCCGGGACCGGCGCGGCGCTGCTCCTCATGCACAACGAGGGCGAGCCGAAAGTCTGGCATCCCTACCACGCCTACCCGGACGTCATGAGAACCCTCGACGCGTTTTTTGAAGAGAAGATCGCGCTGGCGCAGGCCGCCGGAGTCCCGCGTGACGCCCTCGTGCTCGACCCCGGCATCGGCTTCACCAAACTGCGCGACGACAACCTGCGCATCCTGCGAGATATGGAACGGCTGCACCGCTTCGAGCGCCCCGTGCTGCTGCCCGTCTCGCGCAAGCTCGTCATCGGCGAAGTGCTGGACTTACCGCCCGCCGAGCGCGATGCGGGCACCGTGGCGTGCATCGTCAGCGGCTTGCGCCGTGGCGCGCACCTCTTCCGCGTTCACAACGTGCGCGCCGCCGCGCAGACACTCCGGACTGTGGGCGCGGTGCTGCAATAGAGCCGCCGGGCGGTTCCGCTACTATTTCGCTCCTTGCTCCAGAGTCTTGGGCGCCGATGGCTCGGGCGCCAGGATCTTGCCCTGGATGGCGATCCCCTCCTTGGCCGCAAAATCTTCCAACGCCTGATCCGCCAGCGCTTTCTGCTCGTTTTCCTTCAGGTCGATCCCCTCGGCGCTCAGCGTGTCGCGAGCCACCCGCGCGCGACCCGCCGCCTTCACGCGTTCCTCTTCGAGCATCCCCTTCAGGCGGTCAAGATTGTCTCCCGCGCCCCCGATGGAGCTGATCATCCCCCCGGCCATTTCAGACAACTCGGCCGTGGCGCGCTTGATCTTCAAATCGCTGAGCGTGGCGCTCATCGCCTCGATCTTGTCCTTCGCGGCCTTCACGGAGACATCCCGCGCCCGGAGCATTTCATTATAGGCCGCCTCGGATTGCTCAAGCTGCTTGCGGTTCTCGTCCGCCTCGCGCGTCACCGTTTGCAGGCGCAACGCGTATTGCCCGGCGGCCTCCTGATTACCGGCGCGAAGCTGGGCGGTGGTTTTGGCGCGAAGATCGTTCTCCTCGGCCTCCAGATTGCGGACTTGGTTGATGAGCCGTTCGCAAAGGCCCGCATGCGCGGCCAGGCCCTGGTTGTAGTTGGCGATCTGCTTGCGCAAGTTTTCCTTTTCGACTTCCAGCAGCGCTTCGGGATTCTGCCGCTCTGCCTTGCCCAGAATCAGGCTGATGAAACCGCGGATGAGATTGCTGATGCGTTGGAACATAATAGGGTAAGGTTTGGGTCCGAGGATGAAAACAGACTTTGGGAACCGTTGATGAAATCGCCACGAGCCGTCTGCGGGCGCTTTCCCCCTGCATCCAGCCTCATGCCGCTTTCATCAGCGATTGCTTTATGCTAAATCGATCCCCAGAGAAGAAAAGCCTTTTTGGTGAAACCGTGCACGGGCGGAACGGGAGAGAGGAACCTGACCGTTTTTCACTCTGTCGGCGGCTCTTTTTACGCCTCTTTCAAAAATCTCCCTTGCAAAGCGGCGCAATTTCGCTAGTCTTGCAAAACCAGATCGCGGGGTGGAGCAGCCTGGTAGCTCGTCAGGCTCATAACCTGAAGGCCGTGGGTTCAAATCCCACCCCCGCAACCACTTCTAAATCAACGACTTCCGTTGATTTTCAACAGGTAAACAGTGCGGCTTTTTTGACTTGCATGACAGATGCATGACAACTGAGGCCAGAACCCTGAAATCCAGTCCCACTTCCCTGAGTATTCGTGCTGGCTCCTCTGACGTGAGGATTTACACAACCACCAACAGGGCACGCCCTCTGTTTTCCGTTGTCTGGTACGTCGGAGAAATCCGCTACCGTCGGAACTTCCGATCCCTTGAAATCGCAAAGGATGAGGCAAAGCGAGTCGCACGAAGCCTCAATTCCGGGCGGTCACTCATTTCAAGCCTGACGAATGGCGACTGCGAGACTTTCCTTTCAGCCCGAAAACTGACCGGGGCCTTGGATACCCCCCTGCTTGCTGCGGTCGAGGAATATGTCGCATGCAGACAGGTTCTCGGACAGACCTCCCTTCTTGCTGCTGTCCAGGATTACGTCGTGCGCAACCGTGGAGTGCGGACCGGTGTAACAGTGGCAGAAATCGCCGGAGAGTTCATCGAATCCAAGAAGCAGGATGGAGCAAGTCCACGCTATCTTTACCAACTCCGTAGCGATGTGAACCGCTTTGCTGCGGCATTCCCGATCCCTATCCTCCACGTTAAAAGCCATCAGATTGACGAGTGGTTGAGGAAGCTTGGCGGAGCTCCCCGCAGCAGGAATACAGTTCACACAAGCATCCGGACATTTTTTTCCTGGGCAAAATCACGTTCCTATCTGCCGAAAAATGAAATCACCGAGGCTGAGGTTGTCGCCAAAATAAAAGTCGGCGACACCGACACAGAAATCTTTACGCCAGAGCAGATGGTTAAAATTCTATCCTTTGCCACTGGAGAGATGATCCCCTTCATAGTGCTCGGGGGATTCGCAGGACTTCGCGCGGCGGAAATTGTTCGCCTTGATTGGAATGCCATCGACCTTGATCGAAGGATCATTCAGATCCGCGCCGGGCAGGCCAAGACGGCTTCGCGGCGAGTTGTGCCCATTAGTGAAAATCTACGCGAATGGCTTCTGCCGCACGTTAGCACCGGACTCGTGGTGAAGAACGATGAGATTTACAGAAAAGTCACACCACTGGCAAAAAAATGTGGATTTGAATGGCCAAACAATGTGTTGAGACATTCTTTCATCAGCTGGTGATCGTGAAACTATTGGAATCCATTACCGTCTTGTTGCCACTATCATCATCGAACTCGATGCTGTCGGCATACCAAGAGGAAGTGTCGTTGCTATCGTTCTTCAGATCGAATCCCGGCCCGTTGTCGAGATTGATGCTCATGGAGTTACCGCTGCCGTCATCGAGTAGAATCTCGGGCATGTCGGTGATGTTGATACTGATGTAGGCACTGCCATCCGACAGATACATCTCCGGCCCACTCTCCAAGTTCAGGTTCACTTCGTTGCTGGAATCATCCTGCAGCGTCACAACCGGCATGTCCGTGATATTGATGTCTATACTGTTCCCACTGGAATCATCATCGGTCAGCAGAACTTGAGGGCCATCATCCAAATTGAGGCTGATCTGGTTGCCTGTGTGATCCTCCGTGTCATCAAGCTGGATGATGGGCATGTCGTTGATGTTCACGGTAATCTCGTTTCCAGTGCCATCCTGAAGATAAACTTCCGGACCATCTTCGATGTTCAGGTTCACCTGATTGGCGTTCTCCTCATCCTCACCATCGTCGCATAGGAGGATGGCTGGCCAGTCCGTCCATTGGATGTAAACTTCATTCTGACCTGCGTCCCCGGTGTAGGTGAAGCAGAGCATATCGTTGGATCGGTCATCGTCCCCAACGAGCAGGGACATCGCGCTCGCGGTATCGTCGTTCGGGTCTTGGACTTCGATGGCATACCAGCCAATCGGGGCAATCTCCTCGTCATCGCTGCCAAACGAGGCGGTGCCATCTCCCATCCAGATCGCATAGCCATCATTGGTATTACCAGACTGCCCCATCCATTCTGGGAGCACATCGTTCGATGGGAACGCAACCGGGAAACGGCAATCCATGACCACCCCATCACCATCGGCTTCCAAGTCGGCGGTCATCTGCAAGTGAGTTCTCACCCGCTGTTCTACAACTGGATTACCGCTGCCATCGTCACTAATCGTGGCGAGCACGACGCGAGCAAAGGTCTGGGTAGGAGGAGTGCCACCATCAGACTCGAACTCCCCGTCCCCGAAGTCATCACCGTTGCTATCGGAGCAAATGTTCACATCATAATCATCCGGCCACGTATTGAAGGAAATCTCCAGCCATACCTTGTCATCGTCGCCATTCCAATCCACCCAACCATCGTCGCCGTCTATGAGTCCGGTGATTGCCACGTTGTCCTCGTAGTCCGGGGATGCGAGTAGGAGGGACTCGTAAACGACACCGAACTGGAACGTGTTGGGGTCATCGGGCGAAACGCGAGTCTTCACCTTGAACGGGAAGTTGTTCTCCGTCGAGGCGAACGCCCACGGCGTCTTGATGTCTGAGTCTTCGTTGATCGGGTCGCCGCTGCCGTCATCTGCCGTGGCAGGCGCATTCGTTGGAATGGCCACCATGATGGGCAGATTTGGCTCGTCGGCGTCATCCGTTGTGACCGCTGGAACCAGAATGAGGTTTGTTTTGAGTATCTGAACAATCTTGACCTTGGTGCCGTCGTTATCCGTAACGATGAATCCGTCGCGGGGATCGTTCTCAGGGTCGGTCGCTTCCGCGATGATCTGGTGGTAGTATTCCTGATATGGATCGTCGTCGGTATTGATTGCAATCGGGTCGGGATATTCATCCCAGTCGTCACTGCCCACAGGCCCGTGCATCAAGTCGATGGAAGTCAGGTTCTGGTCTTGGTCAAACGTGAACTGCAACCAGATTTTGTCGCCAACCGCAGGGAGATCAAAATCGCCATCGGTTTCATCGTCGTTCAGCAAGCCCCAATCTGAATTGTCCTCTTCGTAGGCGTCCTTGTCGGCGGCATTGATGACATGGCTGTCTGAAATGACGCCCATGGTGGGGCTGTCGCCGGTAGCCGGGTCGCCGGTGGTGA
>Ga0118677_10010331_pt1 | contig 14300 bp, 18 predicted proteins | sample AliMusrvi5mmetaG_FD_86154 | JGI IMG/M metagenome (GOLD analysis project Ga0118677, IMG submission 86154) | reverse complement strand
CAATAATACTTTCATCATAAACTTCCGTGATTTTGTGAACGTATATGCCAGGTAAATACACGAATGATTTTTTGGCTTTACACATTTGACTGCGAATAGATGAAGAAACGGGAATACGAAAATCACCATCATCAATCATGTCTGTTTTAATTTTCTCAGTAATTCTTTGTAGATCAGGTCCAGTGTATGTCATCAAATTTCTTGCAACTCGAATTTCAAACCACGGTCTTTTTTCACTTGGTCCTTGATTTTATTTTTCTGGTTGTTGTTCATTTTTATATCAAATTTATATAGCTTCTCTTCTAGGGAATTAATGCTTGTTTTTCTACTCCTTCTGCTTAATTCCATGTTTTCAAAATATACTTCCATATACATTAATAATATTTTATCAATATATGTAAATTTTTTATTGTTAAATACCTTATCTAAAAAGGAAATCTCTCAATGAAGAAAATTCTCGTAGTTTTACTCGCACTACTGATCCCATCGTTTGCTTATGCTTGGAATCAGCGTCCAAATCAGCCAGATAGCGTATGTGCCGCTTTCTTGCCTTATGGCAAGATTACTGACACTGCCAAGCACGATACTACTCCACTTTGCCGCCAAGGTTATTTTATCATGCATGATAATGTTGCCAAGGAACCGCTATGGGCAGCATGGGATATCACTCCACAGCATGTTAATGGTTGTGTAGCCCGTTCTAATGCGTTCACAGCAGACAATGCTCTACCCGCTGACAAGCGTTCTGCACCAAGTGATTATGCTGCTAGCGGTTATGATCAGGGACATATCGCCAATGATGCCCATCAGAGTTGGGACCAACAGGTTGAGTATGAATCATTTCTAATGAGTAATATGAGTCCACAGTTGCCAGGTCTTAATCGTGGTATCTGGAAGTTGTTAGAAGGTTCAACGGGTGCTTGGACATTCTCACGCAATCACACACTACTCATCTATGCTGGCAACATTTACAAGGTTGGAACTGATAAGACTATCGGTGCGAATAAGGTAACTGTTCCTAACAAGATGTTTAAGATTGTCATTGATGAACAAACCAAGGAAGTATATGCTTTCTTATTTCCACAGGCTGAGAATCAAGGCAATGACCTAACCAAGGTTCAGGTTTCAGTTGCAGATGTTGAAGCCGCAAGTGGCTTGGTATTCCCACTTCCTGCTGGTGCCGATAAGAAGGCAAAACCTGCACTATGGCCCGTAGACTTTAAAGCGGTTGCTGCTGCGAAGAAAACTCTGTGCAAGGGCGATCCAGGTAACGACTAAATATTAGTTCATGCGAATGGACACTGATTAGGGGAAGTTTCGGCTTCCCCTTTTTTATTATAAATATTTCTATGGTTGACCGCATACTTTACTTTGCCTATGGGCATAACACAAACATTCCTGAATTAAAACATCGTGTACCAGATGCCAAGCGTATTGGTCGTGCGATTGCGCCAAACTATCAACTTGTAATGCGTCATTATACTGATATTATGGCAAAAGATGGTGAAAAAACTTATGGCGTGTTATGGGCAATGAGTTCAGAAGGTGTGCGAGAATTAAATTATTTTGAAGGTGAAAACCGTGATTATTCACATGCCTATATTGAAGTGCTATATAAAGGCAAACTATACAAAACCTTAACCTTTGTTATGTTGCCCACCAAGGACAAAGGAAAATTCCCATCCGAAAAATATATCAAACATGTATATGATGGTTATAAGATGAATCAGATACCGATTGACCAATTAAGCAGTGCTGTTCGTAGTCGCACTTCACGAGTTAATCGTGATAAAAAAGACATTTATTAATTGACAATCACTTAATTAATTCGTATAGTAATACTATGAAACCAAAAAGTGCAAACGGTGTGACTGGAGTTCTATTACCATCTTATAGCGATGACAAATGGATATTTCGTGTCTATACACAAAATGGCGAGTTTATTGATTATGATATACATCACAGTGATTTACAAGTAACTATTAACGATGGCGATGCTTACTTCTATGACAGTGAGCACGGTGTATATCTTGATCATTCACCAGAGACATTAGGAATTCGTAATGGCCTCTTGGATTTATGAAAGTCCAGACGGTGGCAGAACCGTCACTCGCCGCCCATTTGGAAGCCATGACCCAAATGACAAAGAAATTCGTGTTAGAGTTGCTGCGTTGCCAGGCAATGATCGTGAAGAAATATGGACCACTAAAAATGCAGTCAACGATATTGTAGAAAATGCATTTATTGAGGCAATGATTCGTGAACAGAACTCTACTGTTATGGAAGCATGGGAACAATATCAAGTGCTATTAAATTTGGCTAGAGAACATAACAAGGTATAATTAAACATATGCAGGAAATTTATGAAAACATCGCAGAAAATATTGGCAGCAATCCACAACTTCTTAGTCTCATGGATTGGTGTCGGAGAGTTGATAGTATTACTATTGTTGGCTTTGGGAACGGGCTTTCTACTCTCATCGCATTGAGCACAAAGCCAAAAACAATTACGGTATATGACCATGTGCTACCTGATGGTATCGCTGATTACCAAACTATAGCCAATGAGCATGGTGTTCAGTTTGTATTTCATAATCGTATGATTATTGACCTAGATACTATTCCGCAATGTGATATGTTAATTGTTGATAGTTTTGCCGAAGGCAATGTAGTAATGACCATTTGCCAAAAGTTTGAAAAATTTGTAAATCGCTATATTGTAGTTAATAATACATTTAAACATGCGCATCAACCTGATCCAACAGTTAAATTAGGCAACAATGCGCAACCAGTTGGTGTTGTCTTTGGACTCAATAGTTTCTTACAAAACAACGATCCATGGCATATTGCTGAAAATATGTACTGGTCACCAGGATTGACATTACTTTACCGTAGAAAGGACTTGACAGACAATGGCACTTCAAACTGACGTAGTAGAAAATCTTAGAAATTTAGATCAAATTTTAGTATCGCATGATCCAACGGTACAAGATGCGTTCAAGCAAGCCGTTGTGTTAAGCAAGGTTGCAGAACAAAATAGTGTTTTAACTGGTCCACTTGAAAAAATGTTCTGGGAATTACAAGAAATGCGTCGTGAAATAGAACAGCTTAAAAATGATGCTGTCACTAGAGAGCGAAGCACGTATTGGTCGGATAAAACCTATGAGCGTGGCAGAAACTATGGCAATTGGGGACTTGACATTAATACCACACCATTACCAAGAATGACTATCGAGGATATTGAGAAGTTGCAACCATATAGTATGCCAACAAGCGGAACAGTGATGCCAGCATCACCTACTGATGCGGATGCCTTTACTATGTTTGATCCAGATACAGGCGATTCTATGAGTGTGAAATATAAGTAAAGAATGGCTAAAGAAGAATTAATAACAATGGAAGGCAAGGTAGTAGAGGTTTTACCTAACGGTGTATTCCGTGTAGATGTAGAAAATCATATTATCCTTGCCTATTCTAGTGGAAATATGCGTAAGAATAAAATTAAAATTATCCAAGATGATCGTGTGTCAGTTGAACTAACTCCATATGATTTGACTCGTGGAAGAATTACATATCGTTTTAAGTGAGAGGCAATATTATGCAAGCAGTAACACTTACAGAAGCAGCAAGAACACATATTCGTCGTGTGCTCATTGATATGGACAAGCCATACCTTGTATTTGGTCTCAAGGGCGGTGGTTGTGCAGGGTTTGAATATTTTTGGGAACCAGCCGATGATGAATTATATGCTCAGAATGGTTCACCCGGAATTGATGAGATGATTCATGTTGGTGAAGGTAAGTGTCTTATTGTGGATGGTTCGGGCTTAATGTATCTGCTAGGCAGTGAAATTGATTATAAGAGTGATTTTGTAAGTAGTCAGTTGGTTGTGACGAATCCTATGGCAAAGTCTAGTTGCGGTTGCGGAACAAGTATTAGCGTATAAGAAAAACTTCTGCGCTAAATATTGTGCAGGAGTTTTTTTATGGTACAAGAGGTTATTAATATTGGTGCTGGTCCAAATGATGGCACAGGTGACCCACTAAGAACATCATTTACTAAAATTAATAACAATTTTTCAAGACTTTTTCAAAGTGTTGTTAGCACCGATCTTGGGTTTAGTGGTAATACTATCACCACTGGTGTGCAGGGAACCACCAACGGTAACCTAATTTTACAGCCGCAAGGCGTTGGTAGTGTAGTAATTGGTCCAACCAATATACTTTATGGTACCACAGCCAATATTACAAATTTTCAGGCTAACACTGCGGTCTTCACTGGTACTGTTACTGCAAGTCAATATGGATTTATTGGTAATCTAAATGGTTATGCTACACAGTCGCTGCTATCTACAACAGCAACATATGCCACTACTGCAGGTACTGCAACAAATGCACAGAATTTCAGTGGCACACAATTACCAAACGTAACTGCTATTGGTAATCTAAATTATATCAACGTTGGTATTATGAACGTTGCTACAATTAATACAAATGCTAATATCTATGCCACTGGTAATTTGAGTACAAGTGGATTCGTAACAGGTAATGGTTATTACTTAAGTGGTCTAGCAGTTGGAGCAGCAAGTTATGGCAATAGTAATGCTGGTGCATACCTTACAACCTATAATGGAAACGTGCTAGCAAGTAATGTTAACATAAGCGGCAACCTTGCGCTTCGTAGTGGTGCAAACCTTGTAATAAGTGCAACTGGAAACATCATTACACCAGTAGGCACAAATGCCAACATCAATATCAATGCAGATGGCAGTGGTGACCTTACTATTGCTGCTGCTACCCAAGTTTGGATTAATGACCCAACACAAGCAACAAGTACCCAAACAGGTGCTGTTATTGTGCAAGGTGGTATAGGTATTGCAGGAAACATTTATAGTAGCGGCAATATTGTTACAACAGGTAATACTTTTGGCTATTATGCAACATACAGTGGCAATGTCACTGCTGCAAATCTGCTAGCAACTACTGATCTTATCGTTGGACCACTAGGCACTGTTCCTACAACTTACCTAACTGCAAGTTTTACAGACAATAGTACAAATTATACACAGATTAATATTCAAAATATTGGTAATGGCAGTAGTACTAGTGCTGATATCGTAGCAACCGCAAACAATGGCAATGATAGTGCATACTATGTTGATCTTGGCATTAATGCTAATAATTATAGCAATAGCAGTTACACAATCACATACCCAAATGATGCTTATCTTTATGTTGCAAATGGCAACATTGCTATTGGTACCGCTTCGCTTAACAAAGCAATTGTATTCCACACTGATGGCACACTGTCTAGCAATGAAGCCGGTCGTATTACAAGTGGTCGTTGGGTACTTGGTGGCACCGATGATACCATAAACAAGCTGCAAGTAACTGGCAGCGCAAAAATTACTGCTAACTTAACGGTTGCAAATATCACAAGTATAGGTAATGTTACTAGCACATTCTTCTATGGTAATGGTAGCACATTAAGCGGTATGTATGGCAATACTCAGGTAAGTTCATATCTTGGAACTTATCTTCCAACCAATACAGCAAATGTCGCTGCTGGCAATCTTGTTGCTACTGGCAACATAGGCGGTACTTATTTTATTGGCAATGGTAGTCTACTCACTGGTATGTACGGCAACATACAAGCTGCTGCTTATCTACCATCTTATAGTGGTAATATTAATGCTGGCAATGTTAATACCACTGCGAATGTTTATGCCACATACTTTGTTGGTAGTTCACAGTATCTAACTGGTCTTTATAGCAATGCTAGCGTGGCTAACTATCTGCCAACATACTATACAAATGCAAACATTACAGCAAATGGTGTTAGTAGTACAAGTTATGTGCTAGGTTATATCGCTATCAATGGATATATCTTTGCAAATCTTGCAAATACAACGAGCAATACAACCACGTTATATGGCAACGTATCCACTCTAATTCTTGATAATACTGCTGGTGCCACAGTTTCTATTGCTAATGTTTACTTGCCAGCAAATGCAAGTATCAGCGATGGTACAAAGATTACTATCGGCAGTAATATTACCGTCAGCAGCTTAAGGATTATTGCAAACGACAGTACGGTAAGTGGAAATGTATCATCCATTAGTCCAACAACTCCGTATAGTTGGCATTATGTCAAGTATGCTCCTTTCAATGGCAATCCTATACCACAACAATTGCCAGGCGGACCACGATGGATACGAGTAGGATAATCCACTAAATATTAGTGTAGGGGTTGTCCGTAGTATGTCAAATTTTAATGGGTTCGCAACAAATGTGCAACTTGGTCGTCTGATCAATGTTAGTAATACGTGGACATTTACGCCGAATCAATTTCGTCATGGCGAGTATGTTACTCTTATTGGTCTAACTGCTATTGGTTTGCCTTATCATGGATATGGCAATAATCTTGCTGCAACCATTCCACTTGCACAATATTATAATTTAAGTTGGGTTTATCGTGCTGGAACTAATACTGCCAGCGCCGCACCTGCTACTATTGGCACTGAAAATATAGGCTATTGGTTAAATGGTGTGGCAATTCTTGGTCCAAGTGCACTTAACGCTGCGCCACTGGGTTATTCACAGCCTGCTGGATTTCATTTTATCGCTGCACCTACACCAGAGGTTCAATTTAATTATACATATAATGAAGACTTTGCAAACGGCGTAGCAAATAGTGTAGGCAAATATAATTATAGAAGTTATAGTTTTTCTAACGCATGGACTACAGGTCTGGGTGGTAAACCATATAGCAGTACTGTTCATGGTCTAGCAGAAACCGATGTAATACCATACTTAAACGGCGGCTTAACATTCAGCGATGGTCATAGCAAGATACTTGGCTTTAGTATTGACGGCTATCCAATATATGGTCCATATGGATATAGCAATCCGTTAAATGCCACAAGTGGCGTTCGCCGCATGGCAAGTGGTTATACGTTAAAACCAAGTAGTTATCGTGTAGGAACTACGGCTAGCGATACGGCAACCTATCCGCTAGGTATATTCATGGAAGATTATCAGTTTACAAATGCTGGCGATCTTGATACACATAATGGCAGATATTGTGTTACGCCTGATTTCCCTAATGGCACATATGCGTACTTTACTACAATTGATGGCAGTGGCAACACGGCATTCCCGTATGTTATTGGTACAACTTATTATGGCGATGTGGATATTGCTACACAAGAAGCCGCACCAGGCACCGCAACTGCTTATCCACAATGGGTAACGCCAGGCGGAGACTTGGGTAAAATACAAGCACTACAGTTCTTTGAATTAGGATTACAAGCAGTTGACCCAACTGGAAATCCAGATGGAAAAGATGTTAACTATAAGTTAATAAGTGGAAGACTGCCAGCAGGCATGCAAATTGACAGTAGTGGTCAGGTAACAGGTAATCCAAAGGATACTTATAGCATTGATGGTGTACCAGAAGCAGTTACACAAGACCGCACAAGCACATTTACCATTCGTGCTATTAGTAGCAGTGGCAAGGTTACAGACAGAAACTTTATCCTAACGGTTACAGGTAACTATGCTCCGCAGATACTAACAAGCAACTATACTGCACTTGGTGAGTTCTTGGATGGTACACAAGTATCAATACCGTTAAGTGCAGTTGATCTTAATAATGATACGATTACATTTAGTATACTAGATGGTGAATTACCACCCGGTCTCAGTCTAAGCAGCGATGGTATCATAAGTGGTATACTAATACCTAACATAAGCAGCAACCAAGGTCAGATTATTGGTTGGAATAATAGTCCATGGGGAAATAACCCGTGGGAATTTACAACAATAAGCAGCAATTATGTTTATAACTTTACTGTTCGTGCAAGTGATAGCAAAAGCAGCGATATAAAAAATTATAAGATAGTAGTTTATGCGCATGATGATATTCGTGCAGATAATGCCGCACTAAAAGATGATGATAATGTTATTACGGCAGATAGCAGTATTAATAGACCACCAATACTACTTACAACTACACTTGGTGACCATGCTGTTTATACCAGTGGCAATTATTTTGCGTTTCAATTTACTGGCATTGATTATGACAGTGTTCCGATAAACTTTAGTGTTACGGGTACTGCTGGCACAGGTTGGGATGCTGGTACAGTATCACCCCCAACCCCAGACCCACAATTAGGTTGGGATGCTGCACCATGGGATCAAAGTTTATTTGCATTGCCACCTGGTTTATCACTAGACACACAAACAGGTTGGTTAACAGGACTTATACCAGAAACTGCCGTGCCATTTACTGACTATAGTTTTGGTATACAGGTAGTAAATGCGTTTGATAATACTATCAGTAGTCCAACAACTGTTTTTAATATACGTGTTCTAAGTGCGCTTGATCTGAGCGTTACATGGAATACGCCTACAAACTTAGGCTTAATTGATACTGGTAGTGTAAGCAAGCTAAGTGTAAGTGCTACTGCACCAAGTGGCAGACAACTATATTACTATTTGACAAGTGGCAGTAAGTTACCACAAGGATTGACGCTACTTAACAATGGCGATATAAGCGGTCGTGTGAGTTTCCAAAGTTTTGCGCTTGACAAAGGTTTAACGACATTTGATGTTAAAAACGTGGGACTAGGAATTTATACAGCGCCTACAACAATTGATAAATCACATAACTTTACTGTAATTGCACAAGATTATAGTGGCACAGTAAGCGGAACTCGCACATTCACGTTGGCAACTAATGTAATAACATATGCTCCATATGATAATCTATATCTAAACTGTATTCCAAGTGTTGCAAAACGTCAATTGTTAAACAACATTTTAGGAAATACAGACTACTTTGGTTTAGATGACATCTATCGTCCAAATGATCCATGGTGGGGTGTGCAGAGTGATATTAAGATACTAGTTGGTTATGGTTTAACTGCAAGTGAAAGCAGCAGTTATATTACAGCAATGGAACGTCGCCATTTTAATAAGAAATTTTACTTTGGCGACTATCACTATGCAACCGCAACTGATATAAATGGCAATGCAATTTATGATGTAATTTATGTTGACCTTATTGAAGATACTAAAACATATAAAACCGTTAATGGGCAGGTTCTAAAGACGATACCAGCAAGTAGTTTTGTAAGCAAAAATGGCGTAACGCTATATCCAAATGATATAGATTTAATGATTAACGACATAATTGTTGCCGTTGGAACTACTAATACTAATACACTACCACAATGGGAAACATCTATACAAGCCAATGGCAAAACACTTGGATTTCAAACTGCAGCCGTGCTTGCGTACTTAAAAACAGGCAGTGGTGCCAAGGTTTTATACAAACTTGTACATGGTGTTCCTAGTGATATCAAGAATGTACCATTTGTAAGTGACCGATATATCCTCGATAATAACCTTGATACAAACTATAATATTACAACACGCAGTTATATTGCTAAAAAATATACTAGTTTTGATAGTGGATATATTCAAAGTTTGCCAATTACTACAACTGTAGACTTTGGTCTTGATATACCATTTGACCATGTTAACGGTGCCACCATTGCACAAATGGCAGCACTTGGTGGATATGATGGCGCAGTTGGTGATTACAACAACAAATACATCATCTTTACTACACAAGAAAATTATGCTGGTAACTATCCTACACTTACCAACAATGGTTGGAACTTAAACAATGCTGTTGTTCCTGGTTATGCAGAAGTTCAAAGTGGCAGCAGTGCAGTTAATCAACGTAGTGGTGTATGGCTATCAACAGTTGCTAATAATCAGATCACACTGACTTTTGTTCAAGAGATTAAAATTAACCAAGTAGTGGCTATACGGTTTGGTGCAAAGAGTGGCAAGACTTATCAGTATACTGCTGCACATATTGGTGTTGGTGCGCAAACTGTGCCAGCCTATGAATACGTAAACACAAATACCACACAGTTGAAGGTTCCTACCACCTTTGACAGCAAAACAACTACATTTATTAATAACGAAGATCAGTATGCTGTTCCATACACAAATGACAGTTACTTAAAATTCCCTCGCACTACAATTTTACAATAAATATCAATACTAAATAATAATAACATGGAAAATAGCAAATGAGTAATATTAATCCACTAAACATCAATGGTGCATATCCAGTAGCAGGCGTTGATAATGATAGCCAAGGATTTCGTGATAACTTCACAAATATTAAAAACAACTTTGCTTATGCACAAAGTGAACTCAATGACCTCCAAAGCAAGGCAATTGTAAAGAGTGCGCTCACTGGCACAACCCTATCTAATAATATGGCTGGCACCTTAATCAGTAGTGCTCTTATTCAAGATTTCCGTGAAACCGAATATGATAATGGTGTTATTAGTACAACTGTTACGCTAGATCATACGCAAGGACATTATCAACGTGTACAAACAAACGCATCAATTGCAATTGCGTTTACCAATTTTCCAGTTGCTGGCACAGTTGGTCGTATTCGTTTAAAATTGGTAGTTACCAATAGCGCACATCGTGTAACGTTGCCAGCAGCAGTTACATATGGATTACAATATCTACAAGATTATAATGCAAATACTCGTAGCATTGGTTATTCTCAAAGTGGAACTGGTACATACTGGTATGAGTTTATCAGCGATGATGCTGGCGCAACTATTACTGTTATTCCGCTATCACGTGCTCGTAACAACGTTGATTACACATATGCTAATATCGCCAATGGCACAGCAGCAAGTCCAACTGCTACTACGATGGTTACTAAACTTATTCTTGACAATGGTGCCGTGGGTGCTCTTTCAAATGTTTCGGTTACTTTCCCTCCTTATCCAGTTGATGGGCAGGTTGTTCAAATTTCAGCAAATGTTAATGTTAGTAATCTATTCTTGCTACACGCTAATACCATCAATGGCAATACAACCACGTTAAGTGCTGGTGCACACTTGGGGTATACTTATGTTGGTTATCCACGCAATCCTGGTGTTGAGAAGTGGTTTAAGACACAAATTTAATATTGACTATCTCTCTATCTAACGTTATATTAGTGTAGGAGTAAATCATGACAGACCTTAAACTATACCAAGACTTTGTTCTGGAAGTCACCAGTGCGCAAAGCAAGCATGAATATGCTTTTATCGAACGCTTTGACCAATTAAGCCAATACCAACCAGACCGCACCAAGATTAATCCCTCACTTCTACTAACTGCTGGCATGGGATTGAGTGCCGAGAGTGGTGAATTTAACGAAATCATTAAGAAGATGTTTTTCCAAGGCAAGCCGCTCAATGAAGAAAACGTATTTCATATGAAGCGTGAACTTGGCGATATCATGTGGTATTGGATGAACGCTTGCACCGCACTTGGACTTGACCCAAACGATGTCATCACAGAAAATGTCAAGAAGTTAGAGTCACGTTATCCTGGTGGCAAGTTTGATGCGTGGCACAGTGAAAACCGTGTAGAAGGCGACCTATAATGCATCCACTGATGAGCAATTTAACTGATAAAACATTAGACGAGTTGCTTAAAACACAGAATGAAACTTATAAGAAGATAAGTTTTGCTGGCAGAATGGGAAATCCTGCTATGTTAAATCAACTGCGACTGGTTGCAGATACTTACCAAGAAGAAATCAACAAACGTTATCGTGCAGAAGCAAATGCTGCAAAAGAAAACCCAATTTTCAAGGATAGTCTGGATATCGGATGAGTGAAATTAGTTGGAAGACAAACTTTACTGCTATTAATTGTTTTGATGGTGTTATTGAACCATGCACCTATACTATAGATATTGCCTTCAATGACCACAGTGAAAATGAAGAAGATCAATATACTGCGTTTGGTCGTATGCGTATGATTGTAAAAGACTTGTATGAAGATGCAACCTTTATAAATTTTGATAATCCACTTGTTGCCACACTGCATAAGAAATTTAAGTCTCGTATTGTTACACTACCTTATATTCCAAGTAATTTTGTTATTGGTGCAGTTACATGGTATAAGATGCTTAGCGTTACACAAGGTCGTATTGCAATTGAACATATTACTGTAAGTTGTGATAAGAGTGATGACCTTGCGCTGCATATCAGTGAAGAAATTGCCACAAGCGATGAGATTATGGATGACCTAGCCATGAAAAATTGGGACAAACCAGCATGGTGGTTTAGACCAACGCCAACAACATGGGATGTTTTAGTTAAAAAAGGCAAAGAAAGTGTCATGTTGTATGATGAAGGTGAATGGCCAGATTACTTGCAATGGGATAAAAAACCTGCTACAATAACAAAGAAGAAACCAGAAAACAATATCATCCCACTCAAGAAGGGATGGAAGCCAGAGGTTATCAAGGGTGACAAATCTTGACGAATATGGTCGCAGTATTATAAGCGATAGTGAGTTAGCGGATTTGCTGTATGTGAATCCGCAACTACATATTGATGATATTGCCATCGTAAACCCAGAAAAGTATAATTGCGCTATCAAAAGTTTGTATCTAGATTATAAACCGCTGAAAAAATTAACAACACTAAATGGCACAGCACAAGAATATCATAACAGCAATCAACAGCAATGGTTTATGCCACAAGAATATAGCGACATGGATATTGCCAAGTGGGTGTTAGAACAGTGTGCTGATCAAAATGAACTACAACGTGCTGGCGCTGAACTTATGGAATATGCAGATCGTGGACTGTTGCCGCTGCTACAATACCTAAAATATCTTGTTGACACGATGCGTAGCAATAGTGTAGTATGGGGAGTAGGTCGTGGTAGTAGTGTTGCAAGTTTTGTTTTATATTTAATTGGCGTACACCGCATCCACAGTTTGCGAAATAATTTAGACTTCAATGAATTTATGCGTTAAATAGGTATAATAAAAGAGGACTACTCAACAATGCACAGAACATCAAATGGGCGATATCTTGATATCAATGCTCTTAAAATACAACAGGAAAATACAGTTGCTGTTGGAAATAGTCGCATGAACGCTCGTGGTGATATATTGGGCCAAGGTGGTCAGGTTGTAAAAACAAGAGATGAAATCATGACAGAATTTTATAATAGTCAAAAGTCAAGTTCGTTAACCGATAGTAAAATCTTTAACAATGCTGATGAAGCAAATGCAGCAGCAGTGGCTGATATCTTTGCCGAACCAATACCAAATGGTTATGACCAAATTGAAGCAGCAAATACGGAACCTACTGTTGTTGAACCACAAAGTGGCGCAAGCACTAATAATGGTATCACCGATGCACAGCAACGCAGCGCAGAACTGGCTGAAAGAATGAGAGCACAGAGAAACAGAATATGAAAACTACTATTGGTTCACGCAGCAGCGTAATACATTATAATCAAGATTATCGCAATATTCAACCAACCAAAAACAATGTATTAGTTAAGGACATGGAGTTTGGCGAGCGCATGACGGTCGGTGGTATTATCATTATTGATGATGATAAGAAAGGTCAAGGCATTCGTCCACGTTGGGCGCAAGTTGTAGCAGTTGGTCCAAAACAAGAAGATGTTGTGCCAGGTGAATATATTCTTGTCGCACACGGTCGTTGGTCTCGTGGCATTGATATGACCGATGAAAATGGTGAAACTACAACAGTTCGTCTTATTGATCCAAAAGACATGTTGATGAGCAGTGATGAGCCACCAAAAGAAGATTTAACCTTTGGCATTAATCCAACTTAAAATAGTTGACATTCCTCTAACAGCGTGTTAGTATATTCCTATGACAAAAAATTATCTTTGGGTTGAGAAATATCGTCCAAGTAGCGTAGTGGACTATGTGTGGCGTGATGCCGCACAGCAAGAGCAAGTTGTTCAATGGATTGCAGATGGCACTATTCCACATCTGTTATTCAGCGGTGGACCAGGCACAGGTAAAACTACCTTGGCAAAGGTTCTTATTCATGACTTGGGCGTAGATGACTTTGATGTGTTGCAAATTAATGCGTCCAGAGACAATGGCGTAGACTTCATTCGTGATAAGATTGAGGGATTTGTTTCTACTATGCCATTTGGTGAGTTTAAGATTGTTTTGTTAGACGAGGCAGATTATCTTTCACCAAGTGCACAAGCAGTTCTACGTGGGTTAATGGAAACTTACAGTGCCAGTGCACGTTTCATCATGACTTGCAACTATCCTAATAAGATTATTCCTGCACTTCATAGCCGCTGCCAAGGATTTCACATTGAACGATTGGACAAGACAGAGTTTACTGCACGTGCTGCCACTGTGTTGGTTGAAGAGAACATTGACTTTGATCTTGATGTATTAGATGTTTATGTC
>Ga0118677_10010330_pt1 | contig 14300 bp, 12 predicted proteins | sample AliMusrvi5mmetaG_FD_86154 | JGI IMG/M metagenome (GOLD analysis project Ga0118677, IMG submission 86154) | reverse complement strand
TATGAATAGAATAGATTACAATTTGTTGCGTCCTTTGAATTACTCAAGAAAAGTTTTAGCTCACTCGCAGAATTTATTGGTGTATTTTTAAATCGCGTGCAGTTAGCACGAATGTCTTCACTCATACTCTTATGGTAGGAATCTAGATTAATGACTTCATCAATAAATGCATTGTATTTATCCAAAAATATTTTTGCCCCTTCTGTAGAAAGGAATAAATAGTTTGCACCAAGTCCTTTTAAACGTTGAGTTTCAAAGGATGGTGCATCCGCTACTTCAGGGAATAACAATGACTGCAAAAAACTCTTATACCCATCTTGTTTATATGACCTGTTTAAAAAAATATAAGAAGCTAGAACAGCATCATTCTGTGTAGTAAGAATACTACCGGCAGCAAGTCCATGTTCTAAATAAACAGCCGAATTCCTATATTCTTTTAAAAGCACCACCATAAAAGTAAGTACAGTGAAGCAAACAACGAACCATGTTATGAACTTTCTTCTTTTTATTACTACACCCAAAAGATCAACAATATCTATCTCATCTTCGTGGTGGTGATCATGTTCTTGGCACATATTACGTCCTCCCTATATATAGAAGTAATGCAGGGAGGATAGCACAACTACTCTAAATTGAGAACATTGTTATTTATGGGCGTTATCTGAGGAATTATCGTTGTAAAAGGCATCCTTTTGCGCATCAGTATTATCATTTGGAAATGGTGGTACATAATCTGCGGATTTATCAAGGTTGCCACTACCCGTTTGTTGATCCTGAAGGATAGGAGCCTGGAACTCGCTTATGGTCCTGTCTGAGCAGGAAAAACAAAAAGCTACGAATATGACCACAAAAAATATGTTTATATATTTAGACATCCATTCCCTCCGAAGATAATTACATTATATCAGGTTTTAATGCTTTTGTCAATAAATAATAACAAAACTTTAATATGCCCAATAAGGTCCGGTTCCAAGCGTGGAAGAGGTGCTCTCTATTCCCACATAAACATTCCTTCCCATAAAGAAAGGTAGTCCCCAATCGAATCCTTCTGCCGAGGTTGAAGATCCTCCCAACTCTGAAAAGACATAATTAACAGTATTATATAGGGTTATGGTATTCCCTATTTGGAAATTTATTCGGCTCGTCGAAGACCCAGATGAAGCAGTATTTATTGCAGAAAGAGTAACAGTTGATGAGGGACAAAAAAAGCTGCTATAATCCCCGCTGCAATCAGGCAGCCCATTCTCTGTAGAACCAGGAAATAAAAGAGCGTTGGTACCGCTATCTAAAAAGCTGGTATATGTTACGCTGGAAAATGAAGTAGAAAACTCTCCATATTTATCAGCAGAATATGCAGTAACACCGGTTGGGGTATTGTTCGATCTTGTACCTATGCCCAACACGAAATAACCATTCACCGATAATAAGCCGCCTAACTTAACGGAAGGTAGTTCCAAAATAGCTCCGTTGTTGTCCTGCGGAAGCAGCGCTATAGGATTTGTTACCTGATTCGAAAGTGGCAGTGCAGTACTTACGCAATTAATTTCACCAGGGCATTCATAATAGACACCGTTGTTAGAAGCTGTTACGCAACTAGAGCCACAGTCCTGAGCAAATAGGCCAACTCCCAAAATACCCTTGTAGCCTGTATTAACAGGATCAGTGTCTACTGTGGTTCCTGAGGTATGGCAACTACCTGGTATAGGCAAGGTTGTGCCCATTACTTCTATGGGTACACTAACTACAGGCTCGTTACCTAAAATTACACCTGCCAGTTTTATCGGACCCCAGTCTATGGAGTTATCTCCATATTGAGTACATTCAGCAACGGGATTACCACCTGCAGTAACCGCAGCAAGGTGGCTAAAAGAGTTGGTGAGGGCAGATTTAAAAACGCGAAAACCAAAACTTCCAGTATCCAATAATACGTCGTCAACAGTGTCGCAATTATTCCCTGTAGTATCACACACAGTTACTGTAACGCACGGTTTGTTCACATATTCCTCATTCACATCACTAGAGCATAGTGTTCCATTAACCGTAACTTTCATAACATTGTCACCAGTTACAACAGGTAGCGTTGGACCGTTAGTAAGTTGACTTGTTGGGATATTAGGTGTGTTAGGACTTGAACCCCCTCCACAACCATTCAGAATAATAAGTACGACGAATATGGTAGTTGCTAAAAAATATTTATTTAATCTCATCCGATTGTACTCCTTCAGGAAGCTGTGACTGCATATAAGCTCTACCCTGTAGGTTCCTCATATGCCCCCATTGTTCTACTGTGATGTTAGAGGTTTTCACGGAGCTACTATTTTTTTGTCCATGTATTTGGGCTTTTTGTGTTGCTACTTTTGTATATTCATCCGCATATGTTCCTAAAAGAATACCAAGATCAGGGTTCCTGAATCCATTCCAGGCAATACCAAAAACAAGATCACTGGTAGTAGAAACGTATTCTCTTATCGTTACTGAACCAGCATCAATTTCCTGTATAGAATAACCAACTTTGCTAACACTACTTTTTTTAGTTGCATTAAAGTGAGCACGATCAGCCTCAACTGAAGCAGAATTACCTCCCAGTGCGGCGTAGGTATTGTGTGAGTACATCAACGTAGCTGTTAAAAAGACGGTCACCAAAATAAATACATAATTGATCTTTTTCATATTATCCCCCTATTTCCTATGGTCGGACCTTTCTAACGACGTCATAACACTATATACGCAAGGAACAACAAACAGCGTTAATAGCGTTGATATCAGTACTCCACCTATAATTACTACAGACATTGGTATCCTTGTTTCTGCCCCTGGTCCAATGGATAATGCAACTGGTAAAGCTCCAGCCATAGTTGCCACTGACGTCATTATAATAGGACGCATACGCACAGGACACGCACCAAGAAGGGCAGACTTAACATCTTTACCTTCACGTCTAAGCTGATTTGTAAAATCAACGAGCAGGATAGAATTCTTTTTAACTATCCCCATGAGCAAGATAAAACCTATTATACTATAAATATTTATGGATTGATGAGCCACAGCAAGGGCTACAAAAGCACCAGAAAAACTGAAAGGCAAAGCCATCAAAATAACTATTGGGTGAATAAAACTATTAAATTGCGATGCAAGCACCATATACGAGACCAATATACCGAGTAGCAATGCAAAAATAAGACTCTCAAAAGATTCCTTATAGCTCTGCGAACTACCTGTTAATTTAGCGTAATATCCAGGTGGTAAAATACGCTTTCCTAACTTCTCCACTATATCTAACGCCTCCTGTTGTGAATGTCCGGAAGCAACATTCCCGTAAACAGCAATAGCTCTTGTTCTATTTAGACGAGAAATTAACATCAAACTAGGTTTTTCCACAATATCTACTAGGTTGGAGAGAACTGTAAGCTCTCCCCTGTTGTTGGCAACTTGAATTGTCTTTAACTGTTCATATTTATCACGTTGCTGGGCCTTAAGCCTGATCTCAATTTCGTATCGTCTACCATTTTTTGGGTATTCAATAGGACCATTTAGGATCGAGCCACCAATAAGAGTATTTAGAGTCGTTGTAACTGTTTTTAAACTTACACCAAATGCTGCAAGTTTATCTCGGTTAGGGATAATCTGGTACTCTGGCATTCCTCCCTGCACATCTGTATTGACGTCTGTAACAGCACCTGTTTTATTGAGTTCATCTATCATTTGATTTGTGTATTCACTGAGTTTATCCCAGTTAGCTCCCTGTATGGTGAACTCCACAGGAAAACCTCTCGATGCAGAAAAGCCACGCGTAGAAGGGTCCTGCACAATAACTTGCATTGGTTTAAGCATCGGTTTAAGATCTTTCCTAAATCGAGCCATTACATCCTTTTGGCTTGCCTTCCTTTTGTCGATGTCTTTTAGCATTACAACTATCATCCCTTGATTTACAGAGTCTCCGCCAAAACCACCGACTGTGCTAAAATATCCATCAACCTCTGGTTGTTTCAAAGTATATTGTTCTGCCAGTTTAGATTTATCATCAGTTACAGATAATGAAGATCCAACTGGACCTTTTAGTCGCAGCATAAAGACTGATTGATCTTGAGCTGGTATCATTTCCGACGGCAGGAACTTTGCAACGACTAGACTTGCTACAAATAAACCCAAAGCTATAAAAAGTGTTTTCCACCTGTGTTCTAACAATATATTTAAAATGACTTTATATTTTTCTGCTAATTTACGGAACGTTCTATCCACAAAAGCATGAAGTCCTTTTCCTTTATCGGACTCTTTGGTAACAACAAGGAATCTAGAACATCGCATAGGTGTCAGCGTCAAGGCTTCAAGAAGTGAAAGTAGCACTGCTACTGTAACGGTAATGCCATACTGGAAAAAATATCGTCCTATAACTCCTTTCATAAAAATTACAGGTAGGAATATGGCACAAACAGCAACCGTTGCTGCTACTGCTGCAAATTTAATTTCATCAGCACCTTTTAGTGCTGCTGCTTTCCTTTTTTCTCCAAGCTCCCTGTGTCGCACGATGTTCTCCAACATCATGATGGCGTCATCAACTACAATTCCGATAGCAAGGCTCAGTCCAAGCAAAGTAAAGGTATTAAAAGTAAAACCAAAAAAGTAGAGAGCTATAAAGGTACCTATTATCGACGTAGGAATGGCAAGGAGAACATTTATTGTAGATGTCCACGAGCCAAGAAAAAGGTAACAAACAAAAGAAGTGAGCAATGCGGAAAGTATCAATGTAAAATAAAGTTCATTTACGGATTGTCTTATAAAACGCGTCTGGTCGGACCGTATGGTAACTTTATAAGCTTTAGGTATAAGTGGTTGTATCTCTTTTAACCGTTCTCTTATATTTTTTGCAACTTCTACAGCGTTAGAACCATGTTGTTTTAATATTCCAAGTCCTACCGCCAATTGTCCATTGGAACGAGATATCCTACGAACATCTATGGTTCCCTCTTCAACTATTGCAATTTTACTTAGAGGTATTAGTCGGTGATTAACTTGCCCAATAATTCGTTTATTGATCTCTATGTTTCCAAAATCCTTTGCTGTGGAAGCTTCACCTTCCAGCCTTACATTGTATTCCTTATGTGGAGCTTCTATACGCCCAGCTGGTACTTCTATTTGTTCATTCAAAACTGAATTAACTACGTCTGCAGATGTTAATTCATATTTTTTGAGTTTGTCATTGTCTACCCATACCCTTAAGGCTGGATCTACATAGCCACCTAAAGCAATATCACCTACACCTTTCACAGTTGCGAACTTATCAAAAAGTACATTTCTAGAGTAGATCATCAGATCCATTAAAGACGTAGATCCATCAGCTGTTACTGCTAGCCACATTATTGGTTGATCTTCTGGATTTGTTTTACGTACCGTAGGAGGGAACAGATCTTTAGGAAGTAGATTTTGAACTTGTTTTATGCGGTTCTGTACTTCCTGAACTGCCTCATCAATGTTACGATTTATTTCGAATTCAACAGCAATAGAAGCTGAGCTTTGTTGTGAGCTAGAGGTTACACTGCGTATGCCCTGTATTTGCATTATTGCATCTTCTATAGGGTCTACTACCTGACTTTCCATTATTTCTGGAGCTGCTCCATTAAGAGAAAGAGAAACTCCCACTACAGGAAAATCTACATCGGGTAAGTTACTTATTCCCATATGGCTGTAGCTGATCCAGCCAAACAAAATAAGCGCGACCATGATCATCCATGCAAAGACAGGTCTTTTGATGGAGATTTCAGATAAGGTCATAATTATTTGTACCTACTATTCTTCTGTATCTGGACGTTCAAAACGCACCATTAAACTATATATGCACGGAACAACAAATAAGGTAAGCAGCGTAGATAACACAACTCCACCTATAATGCAGACTGCCATAGGAATACGGGTTTCTGACCCTGGCCCCATAGAAACAGCTGCAGGTATTGCTCCTGCTACACAGGCAATTGATGTCATTAGTATTGGTCTTAATCTTATTGGACAAGCTTCTAAAAGAGCTTTTTCTGGAGACATCCCTTCAATCCTACGTTGGTTGGTAAAATCGACGAGCAAGATAGAGTTCTTCTTAACGATACCCATCAACAATAACAAACCTATCATACTAAAAAGGTTAAGCGACTGACCGGTAAAGAACAACGCCATCAAAGCTCCTGATACGCTAAAAGGAAGAGCTACGAGGACTGTAAGCGGATGAATAAAACTATTGAACTGCGAAGCAAGCACCATATATGCAACTGCGATACCGAGGATCAGAGCAAATATAAGGTCCGAAAAAGAATCCCTGAACGATTGAGCTCCTCCTATTATAAGAACTTTATATCCCTGATCCTTTGGTAGCACGTCGTCTGCAACTTTTTCGACTGCTTTAAGTGCTGCTTCTTGCGATTCGCCTTGCACAATGTTTGCATATATAGGAATAGCTCTTTGTCTGTTAAGCCTTGAAATAATTTGTGCCCCTGTACCTAATTTTATAGTTGAAGTATTTTGCAGCGAAACCATTTCGCCTCCAACTCCTCTGTTATTCCAGACTTTAATATCATTAAGATCATCAATATTTTCATGCTGATCAGCTTCTGAACGTATACGAATATCATAACGATGCCCGTCCTTTGGATACTGAGTGTTAGCTGTAAATATTTGACCACCGATAAAGGTACTTATTTCTTGTGCAATAGCACTTACAGATACACCATGCTCCGCAGCGCGAATTCTATCAGGAGTGATCTGTATTTCTGGCATCCCTTCCTGATAATCAGTATTAACGTCGGTGATTAGCCCTGTATCTTTTACTTTTTCCATTATTTGTTTTGAATATCCTGTAAGTTTTAACCAGTCAGGCCCTGCAACAATGAACTCAACAGGATAACCTCTGGTCGCACTCAAACCTGTTACAGAAAGATCTTGATTGAATACTATCGTGCCTGGAGGCAGCAGTGCTAACAGCTCGGAACGCGTTCTATCCATAATTTGTCTTTGGGTCATCTTACGTTGGTTTTTTGGACTCAACGTAACATAAATAGTTCCAGCATTCACAATGTCGTTTCCGTTATAGTTACCAATGGTCGTGTAATATTCTTTTACTTCGGATAGACCTTTAAGGTATTTTTCTGTTTTTTTAAATACTTCGTCGGTGTCCCAAATTGAAGTGCCCACAGGAGTCTGAATGTTAAGCAGGAACATCGCCTGGTCTTGTGGAGGAACTAATTCCTTTCTTATTGGAACTAAAAGGAAAACAGAACATATAAATATAAACAACGATGCCAAAACTATTTTCCCTTTATGTTTTAGAGTAGAAGCAAGTAAGTTTCTATAGCCTTTTGATAATCTCCCCATGAACTTGTCCATTACACGAAGTACAAAATTGGGGTTGTCGTGCGCCGTTGGTAGAAAGTGTGAGCAAAGCATTGGGGTTAATGTAAGCGCATCCAGCAATGAAAGCATTACTGCTGCCGTTACGGTGATACCATACTGATAAAAGAACTTTCCAACAACACCTTGCATAAATACTACGGGAATAAATATTGCAACTATCGCTATGGTTGCTGCAATGGCAGCAAAAGTAATTTCTTCTGAACCAGTAATGGCTGCTACAACTTTGGTCTTGCCCATTTCCCTATGCCGGACAATATTCTCCAACATCATGATGGCATCATCTACTACGATACCTATCGCAAGGCTCAAACCAAGCAAAGTAAAGGTATTAAGTGTAAAACCAAAAAAATACAGAACAATAAATGTTCCAACTATTGATGAAGGTATAGATAAAAGAACGTTGAATGTAGACGACCATGAACCAAGGAATATAAAGCAAATAAGACCAGTTAAAATAGCGGACAACAACAAAGTAAGATTAAGTTCATTAACTGATTCGTGGATATATTGTGTTGTATCCATACGAACATCTATACTGTAGCCAGGCAAAAGCGTTACACGCATAGCCTTAACTTTGTCCCCTATCAACTTTGCAACTTCAACAGCATTTGAACCATGCTGTTTAACAATACCCAAGCCTACAGCGACTTTATCATTATATCTGGAGATAGCTCTAAAATCGGCAACGTTCTCCTCTATTTTAGCTACGCTAGAAAGAGGTATTGGCTTATAGTTTGGAGAACCAGCTCTTGTGTTTATACGTATCTTACCAAAATCCTCTGGTGTTTTTGCTTCTCCAAATACTCTTACGTTAAACTCTTTATCAGGGTTTTCTATACGGCCAGCTGGCTGCTCTATCTGTTCGGATTGGATGGCAGAGACAACATCACTGGAAGTAAGTTCATAACTTTGTAATTTTTTTTCGTCCAACCATACACGAAGGTTAGTGTCTATGTACCCACCAAGTATTATATCTCCAACTCCCGAGACTGTCGAAAGTTGATTCTTTAAGGTATTCCTTGCATACATCATTTGTTGGTACAAAGGAATGTCACCCGACGTAGTTACCATTACCCATAAAATTGGCTTATCCTCTGGGTTCGTTTTGGTAATTACTGGTGGATATAACTGAGTTGGTAGTCTTTTAGCAGCTTGCGAGATACGCGTTTGCACTTCCTGCATCGCCACGTCTATGTTTCTGTTAAGATCGAATTCACATGTAATGTTTGCTACACCCTGACTAGAGCTTGAAGTAACATTCTTAAGACCCTCTATGCCCATAATGGCATCTTCTATAATATCGACAACGTTCATCTCCATTACTTCTGGAGCTGCGTTATCCATTTGCAAGGCAATGTTAACTACCGGGAAATTAACGTCGGGTAATTGGCTTATACCCATTCTATGAAAAGATATGGCACCAAAGACCAAGAGGCCGAACATCAGCATCCAGGCAAGTACAGGTCGGTTAATCGATAATTTAGAAAGAGACATGGCTGTTGTTTTTGTTCTCCAAAAGTTCCACTAATCCATTCATGTTCTGACCGTACGACGCATAGTAGTTACCCAATGCTGATATATAATTTAACTTTGTTGTATTTAAAGTTTGCTCAGCCTGCACGTGAGCTTGTTGTACTGCTAAAAATTGTAGCAGATCTATGTTTTCCAGACGATATAAACGATTCGCTTCATTTAAAGAGGCAGTTGCAAGTTTAAGCGCTTCTTCTCCAGACAATATAGAAGCCTGTGCAGCCTCCAAATTTGCCCTGCTTGTAACCTGAAACAATTTACTTTGATGTTCTACGTTTTCCATATTGTATTCAAGCTGGATCTTTTGAGAATCAAAAGACTGACGCTGGTAAAAAGAAGAAAGCCCCGAAAAAATAGGAATTACCAATTGAACACCAGCGAACCAAGAAGAATAGTTCCTGGAAAAAAATTCAGGTGTTTGGTAACTGTTCCACATATAGTCAGCAGCAAGGTTAAGGCTAGGAAGATTGGGTCCTAGTACAACTCTTCTTTGGTCATCTATTTGCTCAACAGATATTTTTGATTGTTCCAATTCTGGCAAGTGTGAGTTATTCAGGTCAACGTTCTTATCGACCAAAGATAATTCAGGTATCTCTAGCTCTTGCATTACTGTAACACTTTGAGCATTGGGATCACCCAATAAAGTGGCAAGAGTCACCGATGCTGCTTTGACCAATTCTTTGGCCGTAATTATTTGTGCTTCAACTAATGCTATTTGTGTTTTTATTTGTAATACATCCAACAATTGCCCTCTGCCGGTCCTTTCTCTTTTTTCTGCTGTTTTAAGCGATTCCTGAATAATTTGCTGTTCGCTAAGTAGCGTATCAACATTGAGCGAAGCTACAACAACCTGATAAAAGCCCTGTATTACCTGATTGGTAAGATCACGTCTGGATATTTCAGCATTAAGCTTTTGGATCTGTAAGTCCTTTTTTGCGGAGCTGACAGCAGAGATAGCACCGAATAATACAAGTGGTTGAGACAAATGCGCATCAGAAGTATAGGCACTGTATGTATTCCCATTGAAAAGTTTGCTTGTGCTTGCGCTAGCATCCTGTTTTCCACCAGCACCCATGGACAACGATATATTAGGGAACAAAAAAGATCTGGTATAAGGAACTTGGGCTGCTGTTTGATTTATTCTTTCTTCTGACTCTTTTAAAAGAGGATTGCTGCTAATAGCAGTATTTACTGCATCCACCAAATGCAAAGGAGGCTTAGCTGGTTCATCTCCAAATGCTAGGCATGAAAAAGTAGCAAAAAGGGCAACTACTCTGGTACTTATTGTTATCATTATATATTACTTATTACCTCATTGTTAACATTACGCAATAGTATTAGTGACTTAATTGTGCCCACCAAAAAAACCTTGATGCCTGAACCGCCATGGTATCAGCTTTAACCTCTCTTGCGGAGGAAGGCTTGCAGCCTCATCTGCTATTTTTTTATGAAAAGCGGTTCTAATTTCCTGGGTTTGCATATCAAATGCGTTCAGTGCATCCAAAACAGCCTGCTTATCATAAGGATCCTTCAACATAGCAGCTTCTACCATTTTTTCGCTCTGCTCTATCTTTTGATGAAAAGCTTCAATTTCCGCTTTTTGCATAAACCTGTTATGCCCCATGTGCATCTGTTGCCCAACAAAAATACCAATAAATAATAAATTTAAGACGATAGAAATGCTAAGCCCTATGGCTACCTTTTTAAATTTTCTTTTACTCGTTTCCATCTAAGACCTCCGTGTAAGATGCATTATTGTATAAAGCATCAGTGCTGGTAGCACCATTGTTGTTGTAATAAAAATATCCTATTGCTATCCCTAAAATAAATATTGTTAACGCTGTAACCTTCATTGGTACATTTAGGTAGCCCACAAAAACATCCCACAAGAATTTCGGGAACATTTTTAAATATTCAAACAAGGGTTGACGTTGATCCGTTCGATGGATCTTCCTCATTATTTTTTGATAAAGGATTTGTTCTTTTTTATCCATTTTTACTCCTTATAAAATCTCTTTAATTTTTTTCTAGTCCTGACCAAAAGCGTTTCCACAGCTTTAACAGTAGTTCCCATAATGGTTGCGATATCTTTGTCAGAATGTCCTTCAAAATATTTTAATATGATGATCCTCTGTTCCCTCTCATTTAAGTAAGCAATAGTTTCTCTTATTCTTGATTCCCTTTGCTTCTGAATTAAAATTTCTTCAATGTCGTATCCTTCTCTCGGAAAATCCCCCTTCAATTCCACTTCGCCTCGTTTTGAGCGTTTCTTTTTTAAGCACGTATAACAAACATTGGATAAAACACTATAAAACCAAGTAGTTAAATTACCTTTTGAAGCATCCCACAAGGGCGCATATTTCCACATCCTTACAAAGGTCTCCTGTGCAACTTCCTCAGGATCAACTCCAATGAATCTTCCTGCATACGACAATGCCTTCGGCAGATATTTTTTTACAATAGTACCAAAAGCATCCTCGTCGCCGTTAGCAACAAGAACCATAAGCCCCTTATCCATTTGAACTTCTGTCTTCACTTATTAATATTATATACTCTACCTATAATATACATTCCATTCATAAAAACCCTGCGGTCCTTTTAAGTATCTATATAAAGTTGCAGGGTTTACATAATCCTCAAAGTATATGCTGATGAAAAGTCATTCGTAGTTCTTTCAATTTTAGCAGCAACATCTATGTTATTTTCCGTAGCTTTGTCGGCACAAGATCAGGCACCAAAACACGGTAAGCCTGGTTTTATAACTGCATGTGAAAACCTTAGCGAGCAAGCTCAATGTAACTTCACGAAAAAGGATGTTAGCTGTGAAGGAACATGTCAGTTGAAAACAAAAAAAGATGGAAAACAAAAGATGATCTGCGTTTCCGATACTGAAGGATGCAAATTTCAAGGCAGGCATAAATAGAACTGTTGCTAAGCTCAGACCTAGTTTAGCAACAACTACCCCAGCTTCTCCTACAGTTGGGGTAGTTTATTTTCTGCTTTTCTTAGTAGGAGTAGCATCTTTGACTTCAATACTATTTGGGTCTATCCCAAGCTCTTTTAATTTATTGCCTAACTCATAAGAAGGAAGCCGTCTTAGTTCATTTATTTTTTCATCTGAAACTTTTTTTGCTTTTAATAGAGGTAACACGTTACTATCAAAAACTTCCATCTCGTGTTCTCTTTTTGTCCATCCTTCTTCAAAAGTTCCGCTAGATGACTGATTATTATTGTTGGTCGACGATGTTTTGTTATGTCGTCTACCCCCTCCACCAAATTGTGCAAATAAGCTCGTACTTAAAATTAAGAACAAAATAAAGATATACCGCATAATACTATCCCCTCTTGGGCAAGTCATTTATCTATTGAGCTTTTTTATTGAGAATGGGAATTGCCGTAATCATTGGTCTCCATATGACTTTGCGAGGTGTTTTTTCGAATAGAGAAGCATCGTACCACAGCCAATAAAAGACACTGGCATTCACATAGGCGTAACCGTCTTCGGCGTTATCATACTTATCATAAGGATCTGCAAAAATAATAACATCGTCCCAAGGATGCTTTGGCCCTCTTGTATCAATGCCTACTACAATTACCCAATGCCCTGCCAGATTAGCCCATTCGACGATGGTGGGAATACCTTTCTCTATATTTTCCTGCAATTTTTTAAAACTGGAACCATCGCCCTTATCTTCAAATTCTATCTTAGCTTTAAAACCGTGGTCGTTTAACCACTTAACCATCTTGTCCGGTTCTGTTCCTGCCCTTTTTCCCGTTTTTAAGGCATCTTCTAATGATAACGTTCCTGCTTCCTCGGCAATTTTCATCTCTGTTGTTTTGTTATCTTCTATTCCTGGGATCTTATAGTACTTTGCTAATGATAGTAACACCGCCGGACCACAGGTATATTCAGTTGACTGTTGATATCCCTTAAGTCCCTCAATAAAGAAAAATCCTTTTGCTGGCTTAAGCTTTGAAAAATTTATTTTAGGATACCATTCTATTTTTTTGGATTTTTTTTGTAATGCATCGCTTTTTTCAAAACAATAAGCTGCGTTTATGACAATTAATGACAAAATAAAAAGATGTGAATAACGCATAAATCCTCTCATAGAATCAACTAGGTAAAATTATACAACTTTTTTTAAATATTTAAAAGTGGAGACTGACAGGAATTCAAGAGCGATATAAAGTCAAAAGTGACTGGGCTGGATATTCTCCATAAGCAGAACTTTCAGCCTCACAATTTATCTGGCCAAAGACACGGAACTCGTAATTTCTTTATTTACTATCCCCATTGCTTCCATAAGTTCAGTATAAGGTTTGATCTGATTATCTTCTACTTTAATGATGCCTTTATTGAATTGTTCCTTTTCGTTGATATGATCTTGCCACCTAAACCAACCTACACCAATAAAAGTAGGATCATTAAATATTGCCCTCGTCTGAGTTTTATACCTTTCTGCTCTTTCTTCCTGTGTATTAACAATTGATTTGGCACCAGGGCTATTCGTCCATCCATCGATCCTCTGGCGAGTACCAAATTCAACCACAAGCACAGGAACCTTAAGAAGCGAACTTAATTTTCTAAGATCTTTATACCCCTGCTCAGCGTGAACAGTTTTAGCAGAATACCAATCAACAGAAACAAGATCAAAAAGGCCCTTAAATGAATCAAAATGCCCAAGGTTAAACGCTTTGTCTAGAGATTCAAAATCCCAAACAGAAAGTTTTGGGCTCGAAACAAGATGATTGGGATCATATTTATGTATGGCCTTTATTACTAACTTGAACCAATCCCTTATCATCTCGGTAGAGAATTTCTGTAGGTCTTCCTGATATTTAGTCGACGTTAGTGCATTTGTAGCTGCAGCTTTTTCAAAGCTATCAAAAGAGCTTGCCCATGCTTCGTTCAGCTTTTTTACTTTGTGATATTTATCCTTTAACCACTCTGCTAAGCGTATTTGCACCCCTTTTGAATAAACGTATGCAGAAAAATCTATTGAGGCAGTATCTCCAACCCCAAATTCAGCACCTAACCAGTACATCAAAACCTGTGAGTTATCTTTGTAAGGTAAAGCCTTTGCTTTGATGTAGGTTTCCAAGGCTGTTTGGTAATCTGTATCGTATGGATCACCTATTGGACACGGTCCATTTCCATCGCCAGTAGGAGGAACCTTCCCCTCAAAATTAAGTAGAGGGACATTAACAGTATATACTCCATCGTCGAATAAAAGGATCCCAAATGGCAGCTTGTTATCTAAAAATTCTAATTTACTCCAAGTGTAGATCGCGTTAAAGCCTTTCTCTTGTATAAGTTTTAGTTGTTGAGCATAGAGTCCCTTATAAAAATCTTCGTAGGAACTACCTAATTCTTC
>Ga0118677_10010328_pt1 | contig 14302 bp, 11 predicted proteins | sample AliMusrvi5mmetaG_FD_86154 | JGI IMG/M metagenome (GOLD analysis project Ga0118677, IMG submission 86154) | reverse complement strand
CCCACCGCCCCATCGGCTCCCTCACCGGCATCCCCTGCGATCCTCCCGCCCAACCCGGCGAGCCCCGCTTCCTCGCCACCTTCATCATCGATGCCTCCAAGCACCTCTGCGCCACCATCCAGGACACCCGCTCCGGGCGCTTCCTCTTCCGCGACCACCCGCTGGTCAAGCTCACCTGAAAAATCATCCTTGCGTAGAGGGACAATTTTGATAAAGTCATCCCTGTGAACAGTGACAACCTGAAAGGCGTGCTCCAGCAATTTGTGTCCCGCCCGCTGCCGCGGTGCCGGCCGCGGGAGTTGGAACTGCCCTTTGGGAGCGGGAAGGTGATCGGGCTGGCGGGAGTGCGACGGTCGGGCAAGACCTTTTTGTTTTTCGAGACGATCCAGCGGCTGGTCGCGCGCGGGGTGGAGCGTTCGCGGCTCATTTACCTTTCCATGTGAGCAAGCTCCACCGCGACCTGGGATCGCTCGGTTTCAGCGTTTCGAAAAACACCCTGCACGAGTATCTGGGCCATTTGGAAGACAGCTTCCTGCTGTTCCTGCTGCCCAAACACGAGCGATCCCTGCGCAAACAGGCCCACAATCCGAAAAAATTGCATGTCATTGATCCGGGTCTGGTCGCGGCGTTCCAGGGAAATCCGGACCGCGATGTGGGCCGCAAACTGGAAACCGCCGTCTTCCTCCACCTGCGCCGGCGTCAGCGCGACCTGTTCTACTACGCGGACACCAGCGGCGAGGTGGACCTGTGCGATGGCGACGGCACGCGGTTCTGGAACAGTTGCTGGAGCCTCGCGGACCCGGCCACGGTGGCGCGCGAGCAAGCCGCCATGTCCTTGGGAACCTCCCGTGCCCAAACCGCCGCCGGACTCCTCCTCTACCACGAATGCGCCCCCTCTCTAACAGTCGCAATGCCGTCCGCCAAACCCGCCTGGCGCTGGATGCTCGAAACATGAACAATCCCATCATCGAGGAAGTCCGCAAGGCCCGCGCGGCCCTGGCGGCCGAGAAAGATGCGCTACCCGTCATCGAGCAACGTTGGCAAGCGGAAAAGGACCTGCTGGCGTCCATTCTAACAGCCCGTGCGGCGGCCCGCGACGGCAGCGGCACGGCGGCGGATGTCGTCGCCCTCGAGGATCAGCTCGCCGCGCTGCAAGGGGATGCCCCGCTCATGCTCACCGCCGTGGATGAGGGCGCGGTGGCCCAGATTGTGGCCGACTGGACCGGCGTGCCGGTGGGCCGCATGGTCCGCAATGAGATCGAGTCGGTCCTCAACCTGGCGCAACGCCTCACCTCGCGCGTCGTCGGTCAGGACCACGCGCTGGAGATGATAGCCAAGCGCATGGTCACGTCGCGCGCCGGCATTGATAACCCGTCCAAGCCTATTGGCGTGTTCCTGCTTGCTGGCACCAGCGGCGTGGGCAAGACCGAGACCGCGCTGGCGCTGGCCGAGGCGCTCTACGGCGGCGAGAACAACCTGATCACCATCAACATGAGCGAGTTTCAGGAAGCCCACACCGTTTCCACCCTCAAAGGCGCGCCTCCCGGCTACGTCGGCTACGGTGAGGGCGGCGTTCTAACCGAAGCGGTGCGCCGGCGTCCTTACAGTGTGGTCCTGCTGGACGAGGTGGAGAAAGCCCATCACGACGTTCATGAGATCTTCTTCCAGGTCTTCGACAAAGGCAGCATGGAAGACGGCGAAGGCCGCCGCATCGATTTCAAGAACACCATCATCTTGCTCACCAGCAATGTGGGCAGCGACCTGATCATGAACCTGTGCAAGGATCCCGAACTCGCACCCGGCCCCGAGGCGCTGGCCGAAGCCTTGCGCAAACCGTTGTTGGAGGTGTTCCCGCCAGCGCTGTTGGGCCGTTTGGTCACCATCCCCTACTATCCGCTCAATGATGCCACCATGCGCATGATCATCCGCCTCCAGCTCGACCGCATCAAAAAGCGCATGGTCACTCAGAAGAAAATTCAGTTCGTCTACGGCGACGACATCGTGGACCACATCCTCTCGCGCTGCAAGGAAGCCGAGAGCGGCGGCCGTGTGGTGGACTCCATCCTCACCAACAGCATGCTACCGGACATCGGCCGCAGCCTGCTAGAAGCCCTCTACCGCGGCGAAGAAGTCAAGAAAATCTCCGTCCAACTCACCGACGGCAGCTTCACTTACGAGTTTGCCTGAGCCCTCCACATCTAACCGATCGTCGGCTTCAGCCGGCGTGTGAATACCGACAAGCGTCGGGGTATGACGGCCTTCTCCCATCCGGTGATGGCCTACATGGGAAATAAACACCGTCGAGAGCAGGGATGCGCTCAATGCCTTGACCGCTCAAGTTCAGGAACTGGGAGTGGGGGTGCAGCTCATTGCTCCGCGGTCCGGCATTTGCTCTCCATGGGCACTGCGGCCGGAGGCGCGCAGCTTCCTGCGCTGGCAATTGCGGCTGGAAGCCGCAACTACCATCCACCATATTCTTCAATTTCCTGCCCGAAATTTTCCTGCCTCAATTCTGCATCCTATTCCGCGCGCTTCGCGCCTCTGCGTTTACACCTTTTGGGCTTCAAGACTGCGGCTGGAAGCGCGCAGTCACGGCCTGCGGCCGGAGGCGCGCAGCCACGTGCGCAGCCACTCACGCGCTCTGGGCGAGGGCCTGGAGGTTTTTCTTGGAGGCTTCATGGCCGGCGACCTCGCCCTGGCGGAAGTAGTGGCGGGCCATCGCGGGATCCTTGCGGATGCCAAAGCCGATGGCAAAGCACACGCCAAGGTTGTTCGACGCGGTGTAGTAGTGCTCGTTGGCTTGCTTCGAGCCGTTCCACGAGTCCACGAACAACTGGAACGCCTTCTTCTCATCGGCCTCCACTCCCAGGCCCTGCGCGTGGCACTGGGCTAACAGGTCGGTGGCCCGATAGTGGCGGTTGGCATGGCAGCTTTCCAGCAATTGGATGGCCAGCGGCACGTGCTCATGCAAGGGTTTTTCGCGCAGGATCATCGCCGCCATGCGATAGGCCAGATCCCAGTCGTCGCGCTGGTGATGGTCCAACGACGCCTGATAGAACGGCAATGCCCGTGCACAATCCGGCGCCACGCCATCGCCGCCATGCTCGTAAATCCCGGCAATATAACCGTAACTCTCGGTGAGACCGGCATCCGAGGCGCCCGCCAACCATGACAAGGCCTCGGCCGGTTGATTCTTCGCCAGCATGCAGCCCAGCCGCAAGCCGGCGCGCTGGCACCCATGGGTCGCTAACTGCTCCAAGCCGCTCAAGAACTCGGTGTTGCCACCCAGCTCGTCGTTAGATCCAGCGGCGATCCGCTCGCCCCAGCGGAGCACCTGCTCGCGCGGTTGGAAATCCGACGGCACCGCCAGCACCATCCGCAGTGCGCCAAGATGATCGCCCATTTCTAGCAATCTATCGATCTCACCCGGAAAATCCACCTCCACCTTGGTTTGCGCCAGCTGCTCGCCCGCCCGATAGGGTGGATCGCCCTCCACCGGCCGCGGTTTGGCAACCAAGCTGTATGCAGTCTTGGCGGGCAACAGCGGCGCCAGCAACTGGTCGCGGGCTCCCGCCAAATCATAACCCGGCGGAAACGAATCCGAATCCAGCAAAGTCTTGGCGAGCGTCTTCCAATCGCCCTCATGGCCGCCCAACTGCTTCCAACTGGCGTTGGGACAACGCATCGCGGCATCCACCGCATCGACCGGTCTCTCCAAACCGCAGCCGAGCTGATAGATCAGCATCCCGAAATCCTGGAAATCCTTGCGCTTCATCTCGGCGCGGCGCGTTTCCACGGTCTCCTCCAGATCCAACAAGCGCACCTCCGCCTCCACCACCCGGCTCGAGGAAAACCCGACATTGTGAGTGGAGATGGCGCCGTGGGGTTGATTCACGGCACTTTGATGCAGAAACGCGAGGGCCGCCCAGATCTGCTCGACGATGCGGAACAACACCGCATGATTCAGACTCACCTGTCGCTCGATCAAATGATGGAGGGTGATCGGATAGTACGGCCTCACCTGATAGATATAATTGCGCGAATGGCCGAATTCGATGATGGGAGCCAGCCAGCTGCCGCCGGCCATCACTCCCAAGGACCAGCGCAGCGCGATTTCCTCCTGCAACTGTTCGTCGTTGTGGGTTTCCGGTGAGCCCGCGCCAGCCGCCGCCGCGCCGGTCATATAGACGGCGCCATAGTGGCCGGTATTCCAGCGTTGGGTGACAAACGCCTGCGCGCCGCTCGTTTCGCTGCTGCCGGCAGGCTTGAAGCGGACGACCACCTGGCCGGACACGGCAGAACCGGCCACCACGGAGATATCGGGGCGCCCGCGCGAATTGAGTAGAAACTCCTCGGGTGCGTAGTCCAGCGACAGGCAAATTTCCCTGATGCGATTTTCAATCATAGGTCAACTCGCGCGCACCCATCCGTTGGCGGTCAATTTCACGGTGATCGGCTTGGCCACCGGACCTTTCACCGGGTCGCTCTTGTCCAACTCCAACGGGATCACCAGCATCCGGGTATCGCCGCCCTTGCCGGGAGCAGCCAGTTCGGCCCACAACACCAGTGAATCGGCCGGCGTGATGCTGGGAACCTTCACCACAAACGTCCCGCCCTTCCTGAAGGTGTGGCTGCGCGCGGCGTTGGTCTTGATGCGGGAATCCCGATACTTCACGGGTCCCTCGCCCGCTAACCGCGCGGCGTTCTTGGCATCGGTGGAAATCACGTCGATATTGACCGTGGCAATCTGCGTGATGGCGGGATCATCCGCCACCAACGTCAGGAGGAATTCCTCCGGCTTGACGGTGCGATTGAGCTCCAGCGCCTGCTGCTGTGCCTTGGCCAGATCCGCCGCTCCGCCGGCGCCGGGGTCACGGGCTGCCGCCTTGTCGCCGCCGGCACAACCGGCCAAGATCCATCCGCCGGCGAGTAGCACAAGCATGTTGCGTGAGTTTTTCATAACGGGCTCCAGGGTTGGAACTTACGGCGGGATGTCAATCCGATTCTTGCGCGCCGGGCACAATTTTCTCGCGCTGCGCCAAGCCGCGGTTTGGGCCGCATTGCAGGTGCCGCGGATTGCCTCAAGCCTTCTCATGAGCGGGTGTCGCATGAAGCGCCAACGAGCGAGGGCGCCGCGCTTCCTATTGGCCTCTCATGCTCCGGGACGAATCGGAGATTGCCCCTTCTTAGGAGCGAGTCGGGGATCGGTTCGCCATGAGAATTTTTGGCCTGCGGGCGAAGAATTTCGCAGCCCCGTCTTGTCATCCTGCGGCGAAGGACCTATCCCTTTGCTTGGACACTCACTATGATGGATCAGAGAGATTGGCAACTTGTGGACCTTGGGCTGGCGGAAATGCCCGGCCTGTGCCTGGTCACCTATCGCCAACGCGACGGCACCCTCAAGCCCAAAGTCATCGCCCAACCCAAAGGTGCCATCGCCTATTCGACCGCCTGGTGCGACCAAGCGGGCGAGGTCAAGGAGTGGCTCGATCTGTGGGTGCAGGATATCGGATCATGGCATTTGGAGGTAAGCCGACAGATCCTGCCCCTCACCAATCTCGCCTTGGACAACCACTGGCTGGCCTGGTCCCAGGGCTTGGCGCAGAGCCAACCCTCAGAAGTTTTTCAGATCGGCTGGGACCACCATCCCTGCCCCGTCATCTGGCTCAGCCCTGACGGCCGCAAACGCCTCATTCCAGAGCCCCCCTGGGCGCTGTGTACCAACGATGCGATGCTCAGCAAATTCCGCCTGGCGCCGTTTTCCGCGTCGCTGCACCGCTACCTGTGGAACCAGGATGAGCTCAACCCACAATTCCTGGCGGCCACTCCCAACGCTCCCGAGGGCCCGCTGACCCGGCCGCTTGCCGCCGCCTACGCGGATGCCATTCCGATCAACCGCGACGGCGCCTTGATGACGCTGCGCCGCTCGTATGCCCTGCCCCTGTGCGATTTCATCGATATCCTGTCCAACCGGGCCAAGCCGCTGGACATTCGCGAGGCGCTGCGTAATCCGCTCACCGGAGCCAATGCCAAGCTCATCGACAAAGCCGGCGGGGCGGGGCAAAACCCCGGCTTCTTTTTCCACAAAAACCACCTGGCCGGGCATTTGGGCGAGCTGCTGCACTTGAAACTGGCGGCCCTGCACGGCGTTTTTGTGGCCACCAAAAGCGCCATCCAACAGTCCGCCAGCCCCTTCCTCGGCCTCAACATCGACGGTTTTGGCGTCTCGCTCTCCCAGCCGCAAACCGCGCTGCCTTTCCTGTGGGGGCATCAGGTGAGCTTGCAGTCCCCTCCCCAGTGCATTCGCGCCGAGGTGGGCGACGTCAAGGAACCCTGCTTCATGCCTTACGCCGGATTCGGCCAATCCATTTACCGCAGCCCGCGCGCCCTCAACCCAGTTCAGGGGCTCGCCCGCGTGCGCATCCGCAAGGTTTCCGAACCCGATGACCAGGGACTGGTGGTCATGGAAGGCACCCTGCTGAGCGAAGAACCCATCCATGCCGGACGCCTTGATTTGTTAGGCCTGGAGTGGTTGCTGCCGCGCCTCGGCCGGCTCTGCCTCTACGCCAAAATCGAGGGCAAGACCGCCGAGGTCGAGGGCGAATACCGCTTCAGTTCGCTGCAAACGAAACTGCCACCGGAGTTGAAGGAGTGGTTGGATGGCGGCAAGGGAACCCTCACCTCCGACCGCGTTGAGTTTCACCTGCTGCCGCGCGTGGGCACGCCCTGCGACTTGTATTCGCTCGGTGTCATCGGCCTGCGCATCCTGCTGCAGCATCCCGATGGCCTCGCCGCCTCGCTCGACGACCTCCTGAGCCTGGCGCGCCAATATAAACTGCGCTACAGCAACGCCAACTGGAAAACCGGCACCGCTTCCCTCAGCGAGTTCGTCAAGACCGGCGAGGCCGACGCCGTTGCCAGCCGGCTCGGCCCGCAATGGCTTCTATCTAACAGCGATGTGGACGCCGCGCAGGCCTACCGTGAAATCCCCGCGCCGCTGTGGTGGGCCACCATCGAGTTCGTCAGCCGCCTGTTCCCCGGCGAGGCCTTGGATGGGTTCTGCAAAAGCCACGACGACTTCCAACCGCGCGCCCTGCATGACGTTCTCAGTGCGCCCATCGCCGCCTTGGAGTGCTTGCTAGGCAGTAGCCGCGAGCTGCTCTTCGGCAATCCCAGCACCAACCGCGAGGTGTTGCACGCCATCCAACAACTCAAGACCTAGCAGCCTGAGCGGGACGCGGGATAGTTGTTGGTGGTTGGTGGTTGGAAGATGATTGATGAACAAGGAATTGCGGAGGCCCGCCGGGCTGGCTTCGGCAGTTTGGCGCGCTCCGCTCGGGGGTGGATTTCTTTTTGCCCTCACGGGCGGGCCGCCCGTGCCCCCCTAGCGGGTGGGGGTTTGCTGCGGCTCGGGCAGCGCCTCGAGGGTGATACGGAAGGTGAAATCCTTGGCGCTGTGCAAGGCGTGCACGTCGTAGGTGGCTTCCTCGCCTTTTTCTTTCCCGCGCATTTCCAACACTTGCCCGGCGCGATCCTTAGCCCAGGTCTTGGACCACTCCTTGGTGCCTTCGCCGACCTTGCCCTTGAGTTGATCGATATCAGGCAGCGTGTAGTGGAGATGGTCGTCGGGCTTGGTGTTCGCCTCAGTCAACCAGTTGCAGAAATTCATGGCGGTCACACCGCTGACGCCGAAAACCGCATCGCCCGCTCCCTTGGAACCGCCCAGTTCCGCCGCCGTGGTGCCCATGGCCTTGGCAAACCGCTCGAACAAATCAAACGCGACCGGTGCCTCGGCGATCTGGTCCTTTTCGGGCAGGTTGCGGATTGCCTCGGTTGGTGCCGCCCTGCCATTGCGCCACACGGACCAACCATAGCCGCCGCCCAAACCCAGGATCATAGCCAGTAGCAGGCTGATGAACACGGGTCGCAGCGGGGCACCCTGGCGCGCCTTCTCAACGGCCACCGCGCGCTCGAGTTGCTCCTTCTGCTGGGTCAGTTTGGTGAGCCCCTCGCGGGTCTTTGCCAATTCCTCGGTCTGCTGGCGCAGGCGTTTGTCGGCCTCGTCGCGGACTTGGCTGAGTGCTTTTTCGTTAGACGCCTCGGCCTTCTTGAGTTGCTCCGCGAGTTGCTCCGCCTCACGCCTGGCGTTTTCCACGTTCGCTTGAAACGCTCGTTCCGCCTCTTTCCTAGCGGCCTGGACCTCCTGCGCAGTCCGCTGTTCGGAGCCTTGCAGTTTGCCTTCCAGCTCGCTGATTTTCTGCTGGGCCGCTTGCTTGGCTTGTTTCACCGAGGCGTCAGCGGCAGCTTGGGCGGCGTCCAACTCGTGTTGCAGCTCATGCACCTTGTCCTCGGCCAGGGCGATCCGTTTGGCCGAATCCTCCTGGAATTGCCGGAGCGCCACGTCCCCGCCTTGCAGGGCCGCATCGCGCTCGGCTTGCGTCGATTGCAGCCGGGTGGCCAACTCGTCGTGGGTGCGGCGGGCGTCGGCTAGGGCAGCTTCCAAGCGTTGGAGGTTGGCCTGTGAAAGCTCGGCGTGCTGCTGCAACTCGGCGAGTTGTTGGCGGGTTGTGGCAAGTTGGTTTTCCACCTCGGGGTCCACCGCAGGCATCGCCGGTGCCGTGGGATGACTGAGGGTGATGATCTGGTTTTCCAGCTCGTTGATGCGCTCGGTCTGGCTGGTTACCCTGGCTTCGAGTTGCGTGTTGCTGCCGCTTTGAAAACCCAGCGCCGCGGCCACCGCCCGCATGCTTTGCGGGCGATCCTCGGGCCGCTTGGCCAAACAGGCGGCCACGACCTCCTCCCATTCATCCGGCGGCGGCGGCACGTGCAGACCCAGATCCAGAATCCGCTGCTCCATCGTGGGTGGCGGCGTTTCCCGGATCTGCACCTTGATCTGCTCGAACCCGCCGTCGTAAAACGGCGGTCGGCCCGTGATGAGTTCGTAAATGGTGGCGCCCACCGCATAGACATCGTCCAGTGGCGAGGCCGGCCCACCGGCAATCTGTTCCCATGGCATGTAGGGCAGCGTGCCCATGTTCGCCTTGCTGTCACCCGCCTTGTTCTGATCCCGCGACAGCGTCAGCGTGTGCTGGCGCAAGCGCTGCGAAATGCCGAAGTCGGTGATGTACACCTTCTCCCCGCCATCCCGCTTCTCTAACATCAGGTTCTTCGGCTTGATGTCCCGGTGCACCATCCGCGCGTCCTCGTGAGCGTAGCGCAGCGCGTCGCAAACCTGCGCGATCCAATCCCGGATCGCCTCCACCGCATACGGTCGAATCGCCCGCCGAAAGCCGCTGGCTTCATTCTCGTAGCGCCACTCGTCGAGATTTTTCCCCCGCACATATTGCATGGAAATCCCCCAGCGCTCGCCTTCCTCATGGAAATCGTGAATCCGCACAATGTTCGGATGGGTCAGGTCCATCGCCTGGCGGGTCTCCTGAATGACGTCATCGCGCGCCGCCGGGTCGCGCAGAATGCTATCCAAAGGGATTTTGAGGGCCACCTCCCGCTCCATCAACTCATCGCGCACCAGGTGAATGCGCCCCGTGCCGCCCTCGCCGATGCTGCTGCTGCCCGTGCGTCGCGACACCAGCGCGCGAAACCGCCCGAAAAACAACTCGCCGTCACTGTAGGCGGGTCGCAGCGGCGGAAACTTGATTCCGACTTCGTTGTGGAGATGAAATTCTACTTCCGCCATGGACACTTCGGGGCGGCCCACGCTATGCGGGCCGGTGCGGGTTGGGCAAGCGGAATCATTGGCACTCAAGGAGGGGTGGCTTCCAGCCGCCCAGGCCCATGTGAAGAGCAGGGGCGGCCGCTTGACGCCTAACCCTTGCGCATTTCATGGGCGGGGGGACAAAATGTCCCCCTCCGGAGGGGCCGGTCATGGCGCTTGGGGCAGCGGCGGCTCAATGACCCAGCGGTAGGCGAACTTCTCCTCGCTCAGCTCACGCATGAAGTCCTGCCTCTCGGCATTGTACGCCGCCTGGGTACTGCCAGGGTTCTGCTTTTTCCATTCCTCCATGTAGCGCACCACTTCCGCGGTGTTAGGCGCAATCGGAACGACCGACTTGTTGAGCGTGCGCTTCCTGCGCGCGCTCTCGTCCATGGGCTTGGTGTATTCATCGTCCTGGACCCGGTAGGATTTCCCAATCACCTTGTTGTCGCGCAGATATTCCGCCTTCTTGTCCCCAAAATCCTTGATCGCGGCGACCTTGCCCGCTTCCCGCCACTGTTGCTCGGTGGGACTCTGGCAGATGACATCCCCCACCACTCCCTCAACCTTCGCCTTGCCCGGCTTGTCGGGCGATTGTTCCGTCGCGAACCAACATCCCGCCTTGTCCACCCAAACGAAATCAACCTTCCTTCCGCCAATCGTGACGTTAAGGCTGTCATCCTTCCTGGGCACAACCTGCTTGGCAATGAAATCGGCTGGCAGTGGATTGACTTTGAAAGCCGTCTCCGGGTCTGCCAATTGTTTCCTGAGTTGCTGCGACACCCAATCATCATCATCCGGCGGCGCCGGCTTTTTCAACTCAGCCAGCGCACCCTTCAAACTGTCCGGGTCCTTCACCACATCATCCCACGCAGCCATGGCAGGCACCTTTGCACTCACCTTGTCAAACTCGTCATGCACCTGCCGCATCAGAGCCTGGGCCTTGCTCAAGCCATTCTCGTCGCCCGCCCGCTTCGTGCGCGTCGGATATCCCCCGCCCTGAAACAACATCCCATCGGCAACACGGACCGCCGTGTACCCCTGCAAGGCGGCAGGCGGCAATTGATAGGCGCGCCTGCCTATCCCCCAGGAACCCATGGCAAGCAGCCCGCTGAGCACCCCTACGAACACCAGGTTGACGGCGGTCATTTGCCTGCCCCCCTTGGATCTTTCGCGCGGAGAGCCCTCAGCTTCTGCAGATTCTGGCTCATGGCGTCTTCATGCGCCTTGAGTGCGGCCTCATAACGCAAGCGCCACTCCTTGCGGTCTTTCAATGCCATATCCTTGAGCATCTCCTTCTCGTTGGTCACTTGATCGAGCTTCTCCTTGGTCTCACAAACCTTCTTGTAGGCGGGGTCCTGCCTAACCAGTTCAGTCCATTGCCTATTCTCCTCGGAATCCTCGACTTGCGGAGCCTTGTCACGCAGCCCCGCGTCGATCTCACCGATGATCGCGCGGATTTCATCCGCCTTGGCGGACAGTTCCTTGGCCTCGCTCGCTTCCTGCGGCAGTTTTCCGCGCTCGATCTCGGCCTTCTCCGCCTCTTCCTTCCAAGCCGCATACCCCCCGTCGCCGGGCGCTTGAACCTGCGACAAAACCCGCAGGCTCGGCGTGCGATCCACCGCTGCCGGATGCAGGAACATCCCGCCCGCAAAGCAGACGCCGAAGGCAGGGATTATTGGCAGCAGTTTGGTCATAAGCATCCAGCGCGGCATACCCCTAGCACTTACCCCCCGACCTTGTCAACCCTTCATGGAACGGCACTTGCCAAGTGCCGTGACTTCTGCGACGGGACTTGGCAAGCCCCGTTCGCGCGCTTACTCACCAGTCCTTGGTTTAGACGACACATGGGAATTCTCGTCTATTCGGAAAAAGAGAACCACTGAAAGCACTGAAAAAATGAATAAATCAGTGTTCTCAGTGGGTTTCAGTGTTCTCAGTGGGTTTCAGTGTCCTCAGTGGTAATATCAGACTGTCCAACCTTGTGTAGTCCAAGCTCCCGACTCCTCGGGCCATTGCCGCAGCCAATCAAAGAACGTCGCAGTGTCGGCGGCCATCGGGATGGCGCATTTGGCTTTGTCGGCGAGGCAGGCGAGGCGCTCGGGAATCTCGACCTGACCCTTGCCCAACACGCGATCGAGCACTTCGGGGAATTTGGCCGGGTGCGCGGTTTCCAGCACGATGGTGCATGCCCCCGGGTGGGCGCGCCGCCACTGCCGCGCGGCGCACCAGCCGACGGCCCCATGCGGATCGAGTTGATAGTGATGCTCGGCTGCCACTTCCCGAATGGCGGCCGCGGTTTGCCGGTCACTCACCGAACAGCCGCTGACCCGGCGACACATCGCGTCGCGACTGTCATCAAACAGGGCGAGCATCCGCGCGAAATTCGAGGGGGCGCCCACATCCATGGCGTTGGACAGCGTGACGCGGCTCGGTCGCGGCGCGTAGGGCTGGCCGGCGAGGTAGTCGGTGAGCACGTCGTTGCGGTTGTTGGCAGCGACAAAGTGGTCCACCTTGAGACCGAGGCGCTGGGCGAGCAATCCGGCTGTTAGATTGCCGAGATTGCCGGAGGGCACCACGAACACCGGCGCGATTGCCTCGGGCAGCAGCCTGGCACTATGGATGTAGTAGAAAACCTGCGGGACCAGGCGCGAGATGTTGATCGAGTTGGCGGAAGTGAGCCGCAGGTGATCGGATAGGCCGGGATCCAACAGCGCGGCCTTGACCAGCCGCTGGCAGTCGTCAAACGAGCCGGCGACCTCAAGCGCGCTGATGTTGCCGCCGAGGGTGGTGAGTTGTTTTTCCTGCAGCCCGCTGACCTTGCCTTGCGGATAGAGAATGACCACGCGGATGCCCGGCACGTCATGGAACGCATGCGCCACAGCGCCACCGGTATCGCCGGAGGTGGCCACCAGCACGGTGAGCAGGCTTGCATCATCGCGGGCGAGCCACCCCATGAGCCGCGCCATGAAGCGCGCGCCAAAGTCCTTGAACGCAAGCGTCGGGCCGTGAAACAGTTCTAACACATACTGCCGCTCCGCCACTTCCACCAGCGGCGCGTCGAAGGTGAGCGTCTCGTTGACGATGGCCCGCAGCGAGTCCTCGGGGACGTCGTCGCCGAAGAACGCCTGCGCCACGCGCCAGCCGATCTCCTGGAACGTCAGATCGCGCCACTCCTCCCAGAACCCGGCGTCCAGTATCGGGATGTGCTCCGGCATATAGAGCCCGTTATCCGGCGGCAGCGATTCCAGGACCGCCTGTTTCAGGCCGACCCGGTGCGCGGCATCGTTGGTGCTGACAAAGTTCATCGTTAACGGAGCCGACGGCGGTTCGGTTAGATCACGTGCACGCCGTGCGGATTGATCCGGGAAACATAGATCTGATTGGGCAGGGGCACCGCCGAGAACACCTTGGAAATCGCTTCGCCGGCCTTGCGCGCGGTCTCCTCGCCCTCACACAGCGCAAACACGCTCGGCCCCGCGCCTGAGATGGAAAAGCCCAGCGCGCCGGCCGCCATCGCCGCCCGCTTGGCCCGATAGAAATCCGGGATGAGCTTCTGTCGGCGCGGTTCGGCGATCACATCGTGAATCGAGCGGCTGATCAGGCCGTAATCCTCCTGGATCAGGCCGCACAACAGGCCGCCGAGATTGCCTATCTGCTGGGTCGCGTTGATCAGGGGAATGTCCTTGGGGAGGATTTCCCGCGCTACTTTTGTTAGAATCTCGATGTCCGGATGGACCACCGCGACCCACAGGTTCTTGGGCGCGGGGATGCTGGCCACATCGAGTTCGTCGTTGGAGCGGATGAAGACGATCCCGCCTAACAGGCTCGGTGCGACGTTGTCGGCGTGCCAGGCGCCGTCGGCCGAGGCCTCGCCGGCCATCGCGAAGGGCAGCAACTGTTGTTTGGTCAGCGGCTCGCCGATCAGGGTGTTGACCGCGAACGCGCCAGCCACCGCGCTGGCCGCGGAGGACCCCAGGCCGCTGCCAAAGGGCATTTTCTTGTGGATTTCCATCTCGATGCCACGGTCGCTCATGCCCAGATGGCGCAACAAATCCATCGCCGCGACCCCGGCGGTGTTGTTTTCGGGCTCCAACGGCAGCTTGCCGTCGTCGCCGGTGATCTTGGTGATGCGAAAGCCCGGGGTGTCCGAATGGCGGACCACCACCTCGTCGCCGGGGGCGTCGATGGCAAAGCCCAACACGTCGTAGCCACAGGCCACGTTGGCGACGGTAGCCGGAGCGAACACGCGGATTTCGTGATCGGCCTGGGCTTTCATGGACGGGATTCTCCTAACATGACAATGGAATGGTGGGATGGGTCGGTTCCGTGCGGCGGGTGCACCGGGGCGCGACGATAGACCGCTGCGGTCTGCTCCGCAACTCGAAATCTCACGGCTGGAGCGGGGACATCCGTGTTCTCCGTGAGGAGGGGGCATTCAAGGCCGGCCTTTTCCAGACCCGGCAGCATGAGGCGCCGGAAGCCGATGGCTTCGTTGATGATGCCGAACACGGGTTCAACCGTTTCCTTGCGCAAGCCATCGGGTTGTTTGCCCGCGGCGGTCTCCAAACGATAGATCATCTGTTC
>Ga0118677_10010326_pt1 | contig 14303 bp, 9 predicted proteins | sample AliMusrvi5mmetaG_FD_86154 | JGI IMG/M metagenome (GOLD analysis project Ga0118677, IMG submission 86154) | reverse complement strand
GGCTTGGGCCGGACAAAGATGCCTTCCATTCCGCCGGCGCGCCCGCCCGCCGTGGTGTCGGGCGGCCGCGCCGGCGGAATGGAAGGCATCTTTGTCCGGCCCAAGCCGGCGGTGAAGCCTTTCGCGCTTCCAGCCGAGCCGGTTTCGCTGTCGTCGCTCGCGAAAGAGAGCGGTGACATGGGCGCCGCCGCCAAGGCCGTGCTGGATGACCTGACCTGGCCGGGCAAGCCGGTGCCGCCCGCGCCGAAGAATACGCGTTCGCCCGAGGAAGAGGCTTTGTTCAAGGCCGGTGTTGGGGTTTACGCCACCAACTGTGCCGGCTGCCACCAGGACAATGGGCAGGGCGCGCCGCGTGTCGCGGCCGCGCTGGCCGGCTCCAAGCTGGTGACCGGCCGGCCCGACATGCCCATCCGCGTGCTGCTGAACGGCAAGGAAGGCTCGATCGGCGAAATGCCGCCGCTGGGCCAATCGCTGAGCGATGAACAGCTGGCGCAGGTGCTGACGTATATCCGCGGCGGCTTTGGCAATGCCGCATCGCCGGTCAAGCCGGTGCTGGTGAAGGAATATCGCCAGCTTTATACCTTCCGCAAAAAGCCCTGGACCGACCAGGAACTGCAGGCGCCGATCCGTTAGTGACGAACGCGCTGACCGTAACAGGCCTGTCGCGCGGCTATGGCGCGATACAGGCGGCCGACGGCATCCGCTTCGAGATCGCAGCGGGCGAGGTGTTCGGCCTTCTGGGTCCGAACGGGGCGGGCAAGACCACGACCATCGAGTGCGTGTTGGGTCTGGTGCGGCCCGATTCCGGCAGCGTCCAGGTTTGCGGAATTGATGCGCTGGCCCAGCCGCAAGTCGCGCGGGCCAAGATGGGCGCGGTGCTGCAGGCGACGGGTCTGCCGGACAAGATTACGCCGCGCGAGGCGCTGGAGGTATTTGGTGCCTTCTATCCCGCACCGCTGAAGAGTGATGCGTTGCTGGACCGGTTCGGCCTGCGCGAAAAACAGGGCGCGGCTTACGACACGCTGTCCGGTGGTCAGAAGCAGCGGCTGGCTTTGGCACTGGCCTTTGTCGGTGACCCGCAATTGCTGGTGCTGGATGAGCCTGCTACCGGGCTGGATATCCAGATGCGGCGCGAGTTACATGATCACATCCGCGAGATGAAGGCTGCGAGCCGCGCCATCTTGCTGGCCACCCACGACATGGACGAAGCGGCACAGCTGTGTGACCGCATCGCGGTGATTGCGAGCGGCAGGATCGTCGCGACCGGCACGCCTGCGGAACTGATCGTCGGCGGCGGCAGCCTGGAAGACGTCATCCTGACGCTGACGGGTGGCTTGCGATGACCGCGCTGCTGTCCCTGACCTTTCTGGGCCTGAAGTTGAACTTCCGCAACCGGATGGCCATTCTGTATGGCTACCTGTTTCCACTGATTTTCCTGGTGGCGTTCTGGGCGGTCTATCGCAGCGATCCGGTGCCGCTGGCGTTGCATCTGGGCCAGTTTCTTACCGTCACCATCCTGGGCAGCGCCTGTTTCGGGTTGCCGACCACTATCGTCAGCGAACGCGAGCGCGGGGTGTGGAGGCGATACCGGCTGTTGCCCGCGCAGGGGTGGGTGTTCCTTGCCAGCGTGCTTCTGTCGCGCGCCGTATTATTGGTGACCGCCGCGCTGCTGCAGCTGGCGCTGGCCTTTGCTTTCGGCATGCCGGCGCCCGCCCATCCGCTGGGTCTGCTGATCGCGTTCGCTGCCGCGTCCTTTGCCTTTCTGGGCTTTGGCCTTGTCATCGCCATGCTGGTGGACAATGTCCCGGCGGTGCAGGCGCTGGGCCAATGCATCTTTTTGCCCATGCTGATGATCGGCGGGGTGGCGGTGCAATTGGAAAGCCTGCCGGCCTGGGCACAGCATCTCTCACTTTTCTTTCCGGGCCGCTATGCGGTAGAGGCGTTGCAGCTTTCCGCCACCGCACGGGCTTGCCCCGGGCCGGATTCGATTTTGCCGCGTTGCTGCTGACCGGCGCGGCGGGCGCGATTGCGGCCGGCGCCATGTTCCGTTGGGACAAGGCTTTTGCGCCGCGCCGCGCCTGGCTTTTGCTGGCCGTCGGCATGTGGGTAGCGGTGGGCGCCATGGCCGAAACGCGCGGTCTTGCCTCGATCAGCGCCGTCAAGGATACGCGCGAGGTGGGAAGTGCCCGCGATTATACATCTGCTCCAGCGAAGCCGCGGGCCACGCCCGCCTCCTGGCAAGACGTCACACAGGCCGATATCGATGGCGTCGATTTCAAGCGCCTGCCGCCGGACGAAGGCATCGTCTCGCCTTTGTCGCGGGGCGATGAGACGCCTGATCCTGTCATTCTTCCTGCCCTGGACCGCATCCGCGACGGCTTGCCGACTTGGGCATCTGGCAAAGTGAGCGATCCGGTGCAGCGTGCGCGCAACCTGCTGGCTGTCGCGGCCGTGCCAGATATCCTGCAGATGGAACAGGTGGAGCGCTTCTTGCCGCGGCTGATCTTTGCCCGGCTGCAGGCGGTGATCCCGCCGCGCGACCTGCCGAAAATTCTCTACTGGATCGCGATGCATCCCGATGACGGCAGCGACCAGGCGATGCATCAGTTGGGCGCATTCGGCCTGCCTGATGTGACAGGCCCCACCAAGCCTGTGCGGGGGCGGGTGATGCTGTACGCCTTCAAGCTGCTCGGCCGCCTCGCGGGGCCGCTGCCCAACAACTAGAGAGAGGCGCTGATGCCGCCGCGCACGATTGCGCCCGGCGTGGGAAAGCCCGCCACATCCTCATAACGCTGGTCGAAGATGTTATCGACGCCCAGCTTCAGCGCCAGGTTGGGCAGCACCTTGTAAGACACCGCCAGGTCGGCCCGTTCATGGCCGGGCAGGGCGACATCGCCGGTGGGCACGGCATTGTCAGTCATGCCGCCGGTGTGGTTGAGGTCGAAGCTGACGTTCCAGGCCGGATCGGGCTGCCAGTTTACCGTTGCACCGGCCAGCCAGCTCGGCACGTCGCGCAAGCCTGCGCCGGTTAATGTGTTGCGGGCGTTGGTATAAGACAGGCGCGGCGTGGCGCTCAGCGTGCCCCATTGCAATTCCAGCGACGTCTCGATGCCCCGCACATGCACCGTGGAGAGATTGACCAGCTTGGGCACCGCGCCGGGACGGAAGTCGATCAGGTCGCGATAGTTGGTGGCATAGGCTTCCACTTTCCAGCGCCCGAAATCCCACAACCGTTGGGTGACACCGCCTTCGAAATTCTCCGCGTCTTCCGGCTTCAGGGCCGGATCGCCGACAATCGGATTGCCCAGGGCATAGAAGCTGGGAAGCTTGTAGGCTTTGCCCCAGGACAGCTGGAACTGCGTGCCGCTGTCGGCCAGCGCATAATCGGCGCGCAGCTGCGGGCTGAAATGGGCGCCGGTATCGTCATAGCGGCCGCTGGCCGACAGGCTGAGGGCGGGCACGATCTGATAGCGCGTTTCGGCAAAGCCCGCCCACAAGGTGCGGTTCAGCGTGAAGCTGGTGGGCAATTTCGCCGGACCGAACTGCAGGAAACCGCTGTCCGCGCCGTGATCGGCCTGCATGTCCACGCCCAACGCTGCTTCCAGTCCGGGCAGCGGCGTCAGCCGATTGGTCCAGGTCACTTCATGGCGGTTGAAACGGGCTTTGTCGCCATTGGCGGGAATTCCCGTCGGTGTCTGAACGCTGGGCGCCACCCCGGGCGAGACCGCATCGGAGCTGCGATCGTAAAAGCCGTAATCCAGCGCCATGTTCCACCAGCCGGTGATGCCGCGCAGGGCATGGGCGCCCAAGACGCCTTCATGGATGTCGCGATGATCCAGGCTGCGCAGCACCGAAAGCCGCGGTCCGCCGCTGGAATCGGGAAAAGATGTGGCCGTGCTGTCGCTGTAGCGGCCGGTGAGATTGATCACGGCGCCGGCGATTTGCGGCAAGGCCAGCGCGCCGTCCAAGGCGGTGCTTTTCAGGGTGCTGCCCTCCACCGGCATGCCATTGTCGGTATAGGACAGGCCGATATTGCCGGTGGCGCCGCCAATTGGGCCGCCGACATGCCCCGCCGCGCGGACATAACCAAAGCTGCCGCCTTCGGCTTGCAATCCGGCATCCAGCGTATCGCCGCCGCGCCGGCTGATGATGTTGATCACCCCGCCCACCGCGTCGGAGCCATAGACCGCCGAGGCCGGCCCACGCACGAACTCGATCCGTTCGATATCGTTCAAGTCCAGGGTGGAAAAATCATAGGAGCCGCCGCGGGTGTTGGTGGGATCGTTGGCCTTTACCCCGTCCAGCAGCACCAGGGTGAAATTGGGCTTGGTGCCGCGGGTGAACAGCGACACCACACTGCCGCGCCCGCCCGATTGCTGCACGAAAACCCCTGGCAGGTCGCGCAGCAGGTCCACCACACTGGCGGGATCGCGCGCCGCGATGGTGGCCGTATCGATCACCGAGACATTGCTGCCCGCGTCCTGCGCGGAAAGGCGCGTGGCGGTGACGATGACGTTTTCAGGCTGGGCAAGGGCCGATATCGGCCAAAGGCAAAGCGCGGCGATGGACGCGCCTGTCAGAAGTTTCATCACGCAACGAGCCGTTATAAAGCGGCCGGGACGCTAACTGTGCGCCCAGCGGAACGCAAATGGCATCATTGTGGCAAGCTGCGCGGCGCAGCATGCGCCGGCGGCGTGACGCATCATGCGTCACTGCGGCAAGGCGAAAACATACACCATGTTGCCACCGCTGGGCTGGTCCAGGTCGGGCCGCACCTGGATGGGGCCGTTGTTGAAGCCGCCGCCGGCCGCCACCGCGATATACTGCCGCCCGCCCACCTTGTAAGTGACGGTCGCGCCGAACACCTGGCTGCCCAGCCGCGTCTGCCACAAGACAGTGCCGTCCTTCTGGTCGAAGGCGCGCAGATAGCGGTCCATGGAACCGTTGAACAGGATGCCGCCGGCTGTTGCCAGCACGGGCGAATAATTCGACCCCGGCGTCTCCCAACTCCACAGGGTCTGGCCCGTTTCCACCGAGATGGCGTCCAGACGCCCGATATTGGTCGAACCATCGGCCAGCACCTGCGGCCCGATAGTGTTGTACTGGTCCTTGGGCTTGCTGGGGATATTGTCGACCCGCACCTTATAGTCGGCACACAGGTTCTGCAGCTGCACATACAGAACATTGTTCTGCGGGCTATACGCCGAGAACGGCCAGTCACGCCCGCCGGCATGGGTCGGGCACTGGTGATAGGTCTTCTTGTAATCGGTCATGAACATTTCGGGGTTGGGCGTGACCTTGCCCTTGCTGTCGATGTCCTTGACCAGGTTCTGGAACACCGTGGACTTGGCCCACAGAAAGTCACCCTTGGCGGCATCGAAGCTCCACATGATGGAGGTCTTGCACGGCACGCCGGTCAAGGTGCGGCGGTTGGCGGTGGCGGCCTTGCGCCCGATCGCCATCATGCCTTTGGCCTTGGGATCGGGCGCCACCCTGGTTGTGATGGGCAGCATCTCGTAGGTGCATTCCTGGTCGGCATTGTCCTGCGCAAAGACTTGGTGCTTCCACACGATCTTGCCGGTCTTGGGCTCGATGGCGAAACGGGTGTTGGTGCCCGCCAGAGTGGCGACGCCCTTGACGCCGCGCTGGGTATCGGACGAGGGGCCGACGCCGCTGGAGCCGTAATAGGCGAGGTTCAGTTCGGGATCATAGGTGATGGGTCCCCACACGCCGGTCATCCAGCGCTGGTCGAACGGCATGCCGCCCCAGGTCTCGTCCCCCGGCTCGCCCGGCTTGGGGATCAGCGTATTGCGCCACAATTCCTTGCCGGTCACCGCGTCGTTGCCGGTGACGTAGCAGCCTTGCGCCGCTTCCTGGCAACTGGCGCCCGCGATCACCACGCCGTCGACCACGATGGGCCCGGTGGTGTTGGTGATGTAGAGATCGCCACCGCGATTGACCTCCCACAATTCCTTGCCGGTCCTGGCGTCCAGCGCCATCAGGAAATTGTCGCGCGTGACCGTGTAGACCTTGTCGTCCCAGAGAAAGATGCTGCGTTTGCGCTGGCCCCAGAAATTGTTGTGCATCGCCTCCTGCGACGGCAGGGTGCGGCGGTATTGCCAGAGCAGATCGCCGCTGGCCGCATCGATGGCCTGGATCACGTCATTGGGATTGCCCAGAAACATCACGCCCTTGTAGACGATGGGCGTGGCCTCATTGATGCCGGCCTCCATGGTGCGCGACCACACAAGCTGCAGGCCCTTCACATTGGTCTTGTTGATTTGGTCCAGAGTCGAAAAGCCATAGCCCTCGTAATTGCCCCGCATCATCAGCCAGTCATTGGGGTCGGGCTTGCGCAGCACCGCGCCCGTCACCGGCACGAACTCCTTCAGGGCATGAGGCGCGATGGTGACGCCCTTGATGCTTTCGGGCGCCTGCGCCAGCGCCATACAGCCGGAGGCCAGCAACAATCCCAATGTCAGCTTCTTGAAAGACATAACCTATCCCCTGTTCGCGCCATCCGCGCGTCTTTTGGGGAATGATACCGTTTTTTGACGGTCTGGCTACTCAGCCGCGATTGCGGATCACCAGGTTGCGGATCTCGGTCATGTCTTCCATGGCAAAGCGCACGCCTTCGCGCCCCAGCCCGGAATCCTTGACCCCGCCATACGGCATGTTGTCCACCCGGTAGGAGGGAACGTCGCCGATCACCACCCCGCCGACCTCCAGCTTGTCCCAGGCGCGCATCGCCTTGAACAGGTCGCGGGTGAAAATGCCGGCCTGCAGGCCGAACTTGGAATCATTGACCTGGTCCAGCACCGCCTCGAAGTCGCTGAACTTGGACAAAGTGGCGACGGGGCCGAAGGCTTCCTCGCAGTTCAGCTTGGTGGACTTGCCCACGCCTTCCAGCAAGGTGGCCTGCAGCATGGCGCCTTCGCGCTTGCCGCCGCACAGGAGGCGCGCGCCGCCCGCAACCGCTTCCTTGATCCAGTTGTCCAGCCGTTCGGCTTCCTTCACGTCGATCATGGGACCGATAAAGGTCTTCTCGTCGCGCGGATCGCCGCACACCAGGGCGCCGGCGCGTTCCACCAGCTTCTTCTTCAGACTCTCGTAGATGGATTCATGGATGAAGATGCGCTGCACGCCGATGCAGGACTGGCCTGATTGGTAAAAGGCGCCGAAGGTGATGCGTTCCACCGCATCGTCCAAATCGGCATCGGCGTCCACCACCACGGCGGCATTGCCGCCCAGCTCCAGCACCACTTTCTTCTTGCCGGCCTTGGCCTTCAGCGCCCAGCCCACATCCGGCGAGCCGGTGAAGGACAAAAGCTTCAGCCGCTCGTCGGTGGTGAACAGGTCGCTGCCGTGCCGGGTGGCGGGCAGTATGGAGAAGGCGCCCTTGGGCAGTTTGGTCTCGGCCAGGACCTCGCCGATGATGATGGCGCCCAGCGGCGTGCGCGAGGCGGGTTTCATCACAAACGGGCAACCCACCGCCAGCGCCGGCGCGATCTTGTGCGCCGCCAGGTTGAGCGGAAAGTTGAAGGGCGAGACAAAGGAACAGGGTCCGATCGGCACCCGCTTCCAGATGCCGAGATACCCTTTCGCACGCGGGGCGATGTCCAGCGGCTGAACCTCGCCCAGGATGCGTACCGACTCTTCGGCGGCGATTCGGAAAGTATCGATCAGGCGGCTGACTTCGCCCCGGCTGTCCTTGATCGGCTTGCCCGCCTCGATGCACAGGGCATAGGCCAGCTCCTCGAACCGCTCCTGGAAGCGCTTGACGCAATGCATCAGCACGTCCTGGCGCTCATAGGCCGCCATCCGCGCCATCGGCTCGGCGGCTTCGACCGCCGCCGCGATGCCCGCATCGATCGCCGCCGCGTCGGCAAGCGCCACGCGGGTCGCTACTTTCCCGGTATATTTGTCGATGACTTCCAAATCCTGATTGGGGGACTTGGCTTCATTCGCCAGATAGTAGGGATAGGAGTCTTTCAAGGACGACATATTACCCTCACACCGCTGCGCTGAGCTTGCGGATTTCCTTGTTCAGGATGCGGTCATTGTCCGAATAGTCGATCGGGCAATCCACCAGATGCACGCCGGGCGTATCCAGGCAGGACTTCAGCAGTTCCGGCAGCTGCTTGGCGCTGGTGACGCGGTGACCCTTGGCGCCATAGGCTTCGGCATACTTCACGAAGTCCGGATTGTTGTAGGTCAGGCCCCAATCCTTGAAGCCCATATTCGCCTGCTTCCAGCGGATCATGCCATAGCTGTTGTCGTTCAGGATCAGCACGGTGATGTTCAGCTTCAGCCGCACCGCGGTTTCCATTTCCTGGCTGTTCATCATGAAGCCGCCATCGCCGCAGATCGCCATCACCTTGCGGTCGGGGTAGACCATCGACGAAGCCATGGCCGAGGGAAGCCCTGCGCCCATCGTCGCCAGCGCATTGTCCAGCAGCACGGTGTTGGGCATATGGGCGCGGTAGTTGCGGGCGAACCAGATCTTATAGACGCCATTGTCCAGGCAGATGATGCCGTTGGACGGCATGATGCTGCGGATCTGGTCCACAAGGTAGGGCGGATAGATCGGGCAGCGCTGGTCGCCGGTCATGGTCGCGGTATGCGCCACTTCGGCTTCGCGCGCCTTCAGCATCTTGCCGAAATCCCAGTGCGGCTGGGCCATGATGTGTTCCTTGATCTGCCAGACGGCGTTGGCGATGTCGCCGATCACTTCGATCTGGGGAAAATAGACAGGGTCCACTTCCGCCGAGCGGAAGCTGACATGGATGACTTCGGTGCCACCGGTCCGCATGAAGAAAGGCGGTTTTTCGATCACGTCATGGCCGATATTGACGATCAGGTCGGCGGCCGCGACGGCGGCATGCACGAAATCGCCCGACGACAAAGCGGCGCAGCCGACGAATTTGGGATTGCGCTCGTCTACCACGCCCTTGCCCAGCTGGGTGGTGACAAAGGGAATGCCGGTCTTTTCGATCAGCTGGGTCAGCATGCGGCTGGTCTGGGTGCGGTTGGCGCCGGCGCCGATCACCAGCAGCGGCGACTTGGCGCGTTCGATCCGGGCCACGGCGGCGCGGATGGACTTCTCGTCGGCCGAGGGGCGGCGGATATGGCTGATCTTCAGCGGCACCGAGTCCGTCTGCTCGTCGGCGATGTCTTCGGGGAATTCGATATGCACGGCGCCGGGCTTTTCTTCCTGCGCCAGGCGGAACGCCTCGCGCACACGGCTGGGAATATTGTCGGCGCTGGCCATCTGGTGGGTGAACTTGGTCAGCGGACGCATCATGTCCACGATGTCCAGGATCTGGAAACGGCCCTGCTTGGAGCTCTTGATGGGCTTCTGGCCGGTGATCATCATCATCGGCATGCCGCCGAGCTGGGCATAGGCGCCGGCGGTGACCAGGTTGGTCGCGCCCGGTCCCAGGGTCGCCAGGCTGACGCCGGCCTTGCCGGTGTGGCGGCCGTAAGTTGCGGCCATGAAGCCCGCGCCCTGTTCATGGCGGGTCAGGATCAGCTTGATCTTGGTGGAACGCGACAGGCTGTCCAGGAAATCGAGATTTTCCTCACCCGGAACGCCGAAGACATATTCGACGCCTTCCTCCTCCAGACATTGAATGAACAGATCGGATGCCTTGGTCATGGGGTCCTCGTTGGGAAAGCGTTGGAAGAAAGCGGCAGGCCGGATTCCGGCCTGCCGTATCGATGATCAGACGACGCCGTAGGCCAGCATGGCATCGGCGACTTTCTTGAAGCCGGCGATGTTGGCCCCGCGCACGTAATCGACATGGCCATCCTTCTCCTTGCCATATTCGAGGCAGCGCGAATGGATGCCGAGCATGATGTCCTTCAGCAGCTGCTGGAGTTCTTCTTCCTTCCAGGAGCGGCGCCCCGAATTCTGGGCCATCTCAAGGCCGGACACGGCAACGCCGCCGGCATTGGCGGCCTTGCCTGGCGCATACAGGATACGGGACTTCTTGAAGACCTCGATGCCGGCGAGATCGGTCGGCATGTTGGCGCCTTCCGACACCGCGATGCAGCCATTCTTGACCAGCGTCTCGGCATCCGAGCCGTTCAGCTCATTCTGGGTGGCGCAGGGCAGGGCGACGTCGCATTTGACGCCCCAGGGCCGCGCGCCGCCGCCGGTGAAGGTGGCGCCCTTGAACTCCTTCACATATTCGGACATGCGGCCGCGGCGCTTGGTCTTCAGCACCTTCACCCAGTCGATCTTTTCCTGGGTGATGCCGTCCGGATCGTGGATGAAGCCTTCGGAATCCGACAAGGTCAGCACCTTGCCGCCCAGCTGCACGATCTTCTCGGCGGCGTGGGTGGCGACGTTGCCGGAGCCGGAAATGACCGCAGTCTTGCCCGCAACGCTGTTCTTGTTGGCTTCCAGCATGTTCTGCAGGAAGTAGACCGCGCCATAGCCGGTGGCTTCGGTGCGGATCAGGCTGCCGCCATATTCCAGGCCCTTGCCTGTCAAAACGCCGGTGAACTCGTTGGTGATGCGCTTGTACTGGCCGAACATGTAGCCGATCTCGCGCCCGCCCACGCCGATATCGCCGGCCGGCACGTCGATGTCGGCGCCGACATGGCGATACAGTTCGGTCATGAAGGACTGGCAGAAGCGCATCACTTCATGGTCCGACTTGCCTTTGGGATTGAAGTTGGAGCCGCCCTTGCCGCCGCCCATGGGCAGGCCCGTCAGGCTGTTCTTGAAGGTCTGTTCGAAGGCCAGGAACTTCAGCACGCTTTCGGTGACGGAAGGGTGGAAGCGGATGCCGCCCTTATATGGCCCGATGGAGTTGTTGTTCTGCACCCGCCAGCCGCGCTGCACGCGGATATTGTTCTTGTCGTCTTCCCAGCAGACACGGAACGAGATCACCCGGTCCGGCTCGGCGATGCGGCGCAGGATCTGGTACTCGTGATAGACGGGCTTGCCCTTGATGAAGTCGAAGATGTCGTGTGCGGCTTCGTGCACCGCCTGGACGAATTCCGGCTGGCCGGGATTGCGGCGCTCGACGCCCTTGATGAAGCCTTCCAGATCAACATGGTCTTGGGACATCAGTTTTTCCTCGCTGGTTATGTTGGAAATGAATCACAAAGGGATGACGGCTTGGCGCGCAGCAGCGCAAAGCGCGAAAAATCGCTGGTACAAGGCAATATCGCGGGACGGCAGGGGCGACAGCAGGCGGTCGCGCGCGCATACGACAGGAAGATCCGCGTCATAACATGCGCGCCCCGGCGTCAGGTTTCCCGCACCCAAGGCGCATAAAAACCTGTTATTCCGAGGAGCTCCCCAAAACCCCAAAAGAGTAAATCGCGCGGTTGCCGGAGAGTCAACGAAAGGGCCAGGCAATTGCCCTCTTGTGCTTAATTTTTAAGCGCTTTGGAGACTGACGTCTTGTCAAAGACTTGTCATGGACGAAGGCCCGGCCGCGTCCCTTGCGTGCCGCTTTCTGCTATAGGTCGAAGCCTTTCGGAGAAGTCCTGTTGGCCGAGACATCGAACATCCTGCGCATCGCCGCCATCGGCCACCGCGTCATCTCGTTCAAGAACAGGGCCGCGGTCGCGCGCTCGGTCCATCATATTTTGGCCGCCATCGGCCAGGGCGGGGGGCGCCCCGAAGGGCTTGAACTAGCGGTGATATCTCCCCTGGCCCAGGGCGCCGATCAGCTGATCGCCAGCGCCGGGCTGGAACAGGGCTACCGTCTCCAGGCCATCCTGCCGGCGGCGCAGGCCGACTATGAAAAGACCTTCAATCTGGGCGATTTCGACGAGGAAATCGCGGCCTTCCGCGGCCTGCTGGACCAGGCGCGCCAGGGGCTGGGGGTGGAGGAATTGCCCGGCAACCTGGCCCATGAGGACACGCGCAATCGCGCCTATCTGACATGTGCCGAAACGGTGATCCGCAAGGGCGACATCGTACTGGCGATCCTGTCGGCCGATCGCTGGGATTCCCAGACCGGCCAGAGCGCGCGCGATGCCGTCGCGCTGGGCCTGCCGCTGCTGGTGGTCGATCCGGCCATGCCGGGCCAGCCTTTGCTTCACCGCAAGGACGGCATCACTCCCGCCACCGACGCGGCCATCGCCGACATGATGGCAGCACTTCTGGACAAACGCTTCCCCAATGACATTGCCCGCGCCAAGGCCGCGCTGGCGGCGGGCGATTTCCTCACCGCGCTGGATTTGCTGCGCCATGCGCCCGACGATCCGGATATTAAGCGCCGCACCGAGCGCGACTATCTTCTGGTGCTGGGTCTGGCGCGCGCGGGCGCGGCGCGTCTGGGACTGGAATGTTTTCGCGAGCGCCTGGCGCATGCGCCGCTGGAGGCGCTGCCCGCCGACATGGCGCGCGACATCGCCGCGCTGGAAGCGCGCTGCCTCAAAGACATCGCGCTGGAAGCGCACCCCGATGCGCGCCGCGAGGCGTTGATCGAGGCAGCTGATGCGTATGAGACAGTCTATCGCCGCTTCGGCGGTTATTATCCGCTGATCAATGCCGCCACCCTGTTTTTGCTCGCGGGCGAGCAGGCAACGGCGGAAAATCTGTCGCGCCAGACATTGCGGGAAGTGGCGGATTCAAAGGATTATTGGGGTCTTGCGACCAGGGCCGAAGCGCTGCTGGTGCTGGGAAAAAGCGATGAGGTGGGCCCGGTTCTGAAAGCGGCCAGCGCGCTGGGCATGTCCGCGTCCGGCATGGCCTCCACCAAGAAACAGCTTTTGACGGTGTGCGCGGCGCGCGGTTCCGAAGTCTGTCTGCTGGACGAACTGCGCGTGCCCTCGGTGATCTATTATTGCGGTCACCGCAACCTCGACGATGCGGATGCCGCGAAGTTGCAGATCAACGCCCAGATGGCGGCACTCAATGCCGGCTTTGCCTATGGCTCGTTGTGCAGCGGCGGCGACATATTGATGGCCGAAGCGGCGCTGGCAGCGGGCATCGAACTGCATGTCGTGCTGCCCTATCGGGCTGAGGACTTTGTGAGAAGTTCGGTGTCGCCAGGTTGGGAGGCGCGCTTCGCCGCCTGCATGGCCAAGGCCCGCACCGTCTCCTACGTGATCGACAATGACGTGCTGGAGCATGACTGTGTCAAAGCCCTGTGCAGCAGCCACGCCATGGGCATGGCGCGCCGCCATGCCGATGCCCTGGCGACCAGCGTCTGCCAGCTGGCGATCTGGAACGGCGCGCCCGCCACGGCGGTCGCCACCGCGGCGGCGGAAGTGGCCAAATGGTCCGGGCTGGGCCTGCCCAGTGTCATCATCCCGCCACAGGGCGCGCCTTACCGGCTGACCCAGCCGCCGCCGCCGCCCGATGATCACATCAGCCCGGATGTGGCGCCGCGCGCCTTCCTGTTCGCGGACGTGCGTGGTTTCAGCAAGCTGCCGGAACGGCAGATGGAGCTTTTCGTCCAGACCTATATGGCCGGCCTGGCGCAAGCCATCGAGCCTTTCGGGGGCGATATCGACTACCGCGCCACCGCCGGGGACGGGATTTTCCTGGTTTTCCGCACCCCCGCCTTGGCGGCGGCTTGCGCCATCGCCATGCAGGAACGCTCGGAAGGCTTCGACCGGGACGGCCACGGCATCGCGGTGCATCTGCAGTTGCGGATTGCCGTCCATTACGGCCCCTGCCACCCCATCCATGATCCCATCCTGAAGAAAGATTCTTTCGCAGGCCGGGAGATCATCCGCGCCGCCCGGATCGAACCGGTCACCCCGCCCGGTGAAATCTATGTGACGGAGCAGCTGGCCAGCGCGCTGTTTCTGGCGGGTGCGAAAGACTGGCGCTGCGACTATGTCGGCATCCAGCCCACCGCCAAAGGCTTTGGCAATTTCCGGATGTATTCGATCAAGCCGCACGGCTAGCCCTTGAGGGGCTGGTTTGCCGCAGCATGATAAATTGTCAGAAAGGTTCCCTTGCTTTCAAAACAGGGCTGAAACTGCTACGAAACCAAGGCTTTTGGCGGGATAACCGCCGGCGTGGGGTAGGGGGTTTTTGTGGCGGGCTTTTGGCAGGATAAGTGCGCGCGCGCCTTTGGCTTGACGCTCCTGCTGGCGCTTTTTTCGGTGCCTGTTTTTGCCGCCGATGCGCCGGGCACCCATGAAGGCGTCGCTTCCTGCGGCGGCTCCACTTGTCACGGCCGCCTGGCGCCCACCGGCAAAACGGTACGGCAGAACGAACTCATCACCTGGCAGGACACGACGTCAGCGGCCGGCTCGCACAGCCAGGCCTGGCAGGTTTTGAACCGTTCGCGCGCGCAAGGCATCGCCCGTCGCCTGGGTCT
>Ga0118677_10010325_pt1 | contig 14305 bp, 10 predicted proteins | sample AliMusrvi5mmetaG_FD_86154 | JGI IMG/M metagenome (GOLD analysis project Ga0118677, IMG submission 86154) | reverse complement strand
ACAATTACCTGACCAATAACAGGGAACGTATTGAATCCGAATTACTTCAGGGGAAATATTTGCCACAAGCCATCTTAGGGGTAGAAATACCCAAGAGCAATGGGAAAACCCGCCTTCTGGGTATTCCCACGGTTATCGACCGAATGTTGCAACAAGCGGTGGGACAGATAATCGCTATCAAGTTTGAGATGGAATTTGAGGATTACAGCTATGGTTTCCGCCCCAACCGCAACGCCCAGCAAGCGGTACTGAAAGCACAGGAATACATCAACTCGGGCTACCACCACATCGTAGACATTGACTTAAGGAGTTTCTTCGATGAAGTAGACCACTGTATCCTGTTGCAATTGCTGTACCGCAAGGTAAAATGTCCGCTCATGCTACGCCTGATCCGCAAATGGCTGAGAGCCCCGATTCAAATTAACGGGAAACTGGTCAAACGAAGAAAAGGTGTACCACAGGGAAGTCCTCTGAGTCCGCTATTGTCCAACATCATGCTCAATGAGTTGGATAAGGAACTGGAAAAGCAAGGCCACCGCTATGTCCGCTATGCCGATGACTTCAGTATTTATACGAAAAGTCATGCGGCTGCCCGAAAGATTGGAAACAGCATCTATTTGTTTCTAAAAGATAGGCTGAAATTACCCATCAACAGGGAGAAAAGCGGCATACGCAAACCTGTGAACTTTACATTATTGGGATACGGATTTGTTCCCACGTATGTGAAGGGAGAGAAAGGTAAATACCAATTGGTAGTAAGCGACAAAAGTTGGAAATCGCTCAAGCAAAAACTCAAAATCATCACACGGAAAACCACTCCAAGTACCTTCGATGAACGCATCCATAAGCTCAAGGAAACTGCCAGAGGCTGGCTCAATTACTTCCGTATGGCAAGTATACAGGGCAAGCTAAAGGAATTGGACGGATGGCTGCGTAACCGGCTGAGGTACTGTATCTGGCATCACTGGAAGAAACCTGAGAGGAAGAGGAAGAACCTCATCCGATTGGGGGTTGATCAGGATCATGCCTATTCATGGAGCAGAACCCGGATGGGTGGGTGGGCAGTTGCCCAGAGCCCAATTTTGATCACAACGATTACTTTGGAACGTTTGCGCAAAAGAGGTTATGAGGCTTTGCTAAGCTATTACGAGAAAATTGCTCCACATCTTAATGAACCGCTGTATACGAGACCCGTACGTACAGTGGTGTGAGAGGCGCTCCCCGTCAGTTTTTACTGGCGGGGCCGTCTACTCGATTAGCGATTCGTTGTTCTTTCACTCATCAATTAGCAGTAGAAAAAATATTCATCTTTTTAATTTTTGTTACGGTGTTCTCTGAAATCGAATAATTGTGAATTGTATTGGTTGTTATAGTTGCTAAACGCGAATTTTCAATGGATGATTATGTAAAAAAGAATACCAAGGTTATGATCATAGATAATACAGGCCGAAAGTCTATCACTAGATTATTTAAATATTTACTTATCAACTTAAATACAAATGTTGTTGAAAAAACTGGTTATTACAGGATAGACTCAGAATCATATCGTAATTCATCGACATTATCGCCATATAGTGCCAAATCCTATGAAACTTCTTATAGACGCATTGGAAATCAATATTATCTGGATCAGGTACTTATAAACGATTATTTATTTCGTCCTCAAATAAACCACATTTCTTTGAGCGGAATTTCTTTTCAGGTGGACAGTGTCATCACAGAACAATCAAAAGTGGTCAAAATAATGGATTCTCAAGCCGATCCAAGGAAGGTAAACTATTTGGATTATTGCATTTCTCAGGAAAGCTTGTTCAGGAATAGTGGAAATAAGTAGAAAACTTTGTCCGTGAAATCCAAATCAGGGAATTCAATCCAATTTGGGTGGCTTTTTTTATCAAATTGAATCAAATAATCAAGACTGACCAATTTCTGCTTTTCTGCCCCTTATCATCCTCACTTTTCCCTGAAGATCTTTCCTGGTAAGGATTTCGTAGAAACCAAGTTCACGCAGCAAGGCTGAAGTCTGTTCTCCCATTCTTTCGTTGATTTCGAAATACAACTTGCCGTGAGGTGGAAGATGAACTTTGGCAAATTTGGCAATCACCCGGTAGAAGAGCAGCGGATCCTCATCGGGAACAAAGAGCGCCAGGTGGGGTTCGAAATCCAACACGTTTTTTTCCATCCATGCTGATTCCTCCTTCAAAACATAGGGGGGATTGCTGATGATGACCTCCCACTTCGTTTGTTCAATTATCCCGGCAGGGTTAAAAATATCCTGGTTGGAAAACTGAACCCGGGCATCGTTTCGGTTGGCATTGGCACGTGCAATGGTCAGAGCTTCCTCCGAGATATCCCAACCTTCGATCCGCTCCATGTTGGCATTTTTCGCGATGGCAATCGGTATGCAGCCACTGCCGGTGCCGATATCCAGCAGGCTTTTGCAACCGGCTTCCTCCTTGACGATCCAGTCTACGAGCTCTTCCGTTTCGGCCCTGGGGATCAAAACGCCGGGAGAGACGTTGAATTTCAATCCGTAGAATTCGGTCTCCCCGAGAATGTATTGAATGGGTTCCGACTTGCACAACCGGTTCACGATCTCCGTGATTTGCATTATCTTTGATTTCGGAATTGGCTCGCTTTGGTTCAAATGCATTTGTAGCGGACTGAAGCCGGTCACCTGCTCCAGGATAATCCTGGTAAGGCCCTCCACCTCCGTTGGCGGATAGAGAGGAGCGAGTTGCTCCCGGATGTATTTTTTTGTTTTGATCATGGCAGATACCACAAAAATAGAGAATCACGCAAAGATTGGTACCGGACCGACCGAAGAAAAATTCATGGCCCGTGCCATCGAGCTGGCCAAGCTCGGGATGGGGCAGGTTGCCCCCAATCCGATGGTGGGTTGTGTGATCGTGCACAACGGGCTGATCATCGGGGAGGGCTATCACCGGAAATATGGCGAAGCACATGCCGAGGTGAATGCCATTCATTCGGTAAAGGATCCGTCTTTGTTGGAAGCTTCGACGATGTACGTCACCCTCGAGCCCTGCTCTCATTTTGGCAAGACGCCTCCCTGCGCCGATCTGGTCTTAGAAAAGAGAATTCCCAAAGTAGTGGTTGGAAGCCCGGACCCGAACGAGAAAGTGGCAGGGAGAGGGCTCGAACGACTGAGAAACGCAGGTGTTGAGGTGACAACCGGATTGATGGAAGAGGAGTGCAACCGGATGAACCGTCGCTTTCGAACTTTTCACCAAAAAAGAAGGCCTTACATCATCCTGAAATGGGCGCAAACGGAGGATGGTTTCATCGACCGTTCACGCGAGGAGGAGGAGTTTGGTCAGCCAACGTGGATTACCAATGACCTTTCGCGGATTGCCGTGCACAAGATGAGGTCAGATGAAGCATCCATCCTGGTGGGCACCAAAACGGCGCTGAAAGACAATCCGTCGCTGACGGTTCGGGAATGGAGCGGAAATCATCCCTTGCGGATGGTGCTGGACAGGAGGGGCACTCTGACAGATTCACTCAGTTTGCTTGACCAATCAACGGAAACAATTGTTTTCACCGAAACAGATCTTCCTTCAAAGCCAAATCTGGAATACATCCGGATTCGGTTTGACGAAAATATGCTCGATCAAATCAATAAGATTTTGGTGAAACGCGGAGTACAATCGTTGCTGGTGGAGGGCGGAAAATCGCTGCTGGAATCCTATTTGCGGGAAGGATTGTGGGATGAGGCGCGTCTCTACATTGGAAATGCCCGGTTTGGTTCCGGCATCAAAGCCCCCGAGACCGACTGGGTCCTCGACCGGGAGGAGGCGCTGGACGACAGTTTGATGCGGATTTATTACCGGAAAGAGGGTCAGATTTAAAATAAATATTTTGCGGGATAATTTATTGGATTCGTTTACAAGACGTTGCATACAAAGTTTCTACCGTCAACACTTTCAACTCTTCACTCTTAGTTCTTCACTCTTCACTCTTAGTTCTTCACTCCATTCCCCACTTGAATCCGCTCCTGCTCCGGAAGATGCAGGGCATGATCGGCGTTGGCCTTGCTCTGGGCGCTCCAGATGCTCACATTCAGTTCGAAGCCAATCAATAAAATCAAAGCCATAAAATAGAACCAGAGCATCACGACTACCAGGGTACCAATTGAACCATAGAGTGTGTTGTACCTTCCAAAATTGTTGATGTAAAAGGAGAAGCCAACGGAGATGAGAATAGAGAGTACGGTTGCAAGTGAACCTCCGGCAGAGATAAACCTGAATTTCATTTTACGGGCGGGTCCGTAGTAAAAGAGGAAGGCGAAGGCAAAAAAGAAGAGCATCAGGATGACCAGCCATTTTCCGGCAATCAGCAGGTAATAAACGTAATCGGAACGGATAAATTGATTGGCCAGTAAATATTCCAGCCCCCGCTGGCTGATCGTGATCAAGGCAACACTCATCGTTGTCAGGGTGGTAAGGATCAGGGAGAGCCCGAATGCGGTGAGGTATAAACTGACGATACTTCGGGTTTCGATGGCGTGGATGGTATTGTTGAAGGCGACGATGACAGAGACCAAACTGTTGGTTGAAAAGATAAATGCGGCAAAGAATCCGACGGAGAGCAGACTCCCGCGTGGTTGGGTAACGATGTCCTGAATGGTTCCCCGGATGGCAATGTAGGCGTTGTCGGGCAGGACACTCTGGATGAGTCCCATCAGCTGGATTTGAAAATTGTCGATCGGGATATAGGGAATCAGGGTAAATAGGAAGATGATGGCCGGGAAAACAGCCAGGATGAAATTAAAGGCTATGGCAGAGGCTCTGGTCGTTATGGCGCCATCCACGATGCCTTTCCAGAAAAAGAGTGCCACATCGTAGAGTGGCAAACCGTCGAAGAAGGGAACGGTGATTTTCTTTGCCCGCTGAACGGTCTGATCCAGTCTTTTTTTTGCCCAAATCCTGGCGGAATTTATAAAAGTACCCATTCCCATCTCAATTATCTAATCTTTTTCTATCCTCAACTGGACAATCAACGGCTTGTTTGAAAAGGATTTCAGCATAAAATAGATGCGGAAATTGGCATTTGTCGTTTGCAGGTTCCCGATTCCGTATTCTGAATCGGTGCCTCCCTGGTGCGTTAATTTGAAATCAACAGGTTTGTTCTTGCTGAAAAAATCACGTAGTATCATTTCGCCCTGCTCTTTTGAACAGATATTTTCCTTGTCGAGGATGACCAGTTCAACATTGTCGTTGAAACAGGAGGCCACCAGCTTCGCATTCCCGGATTTCAGTCCTGCACCTATCTGTGCAGGGATCTGGCCAAAGCCGTTGTTGGTCATCAACAGCAGGACAAGAACTGTAACAGTAGTGAAAAGGGAGTTCTTCATTGCACTTGAGTAAGAAGTATTGAACGAATTAAAATATGCGGACAGACTGTCAAATATAACCAATACCAGCAAATTTTGTGCCCAATTTTATGCCATGTGCAAAAATAACATTACTTTGTACGTTCTCTAACAAGAAGGATGCCGTGCGAATTACTTTACTGCTGGTTGGGGCTACCGATAAAAAATACCTGGGCGAAGGGATTGAGGATTACCGCAAACGGTTGACTCACTACCTTCCTTTTGAGATGAAGGTGATTGCGGATGTCAAAAACAGTCGCAATTTGACTGAAGATCAGCAAAAGGAAAAAGAGGGGAAAGCCATCCTGGACCTGGTATCTACCGGGGATGAGCTGGTTCTGCTGGATGTGGAGGGTGTTGAACTCTCTTCTCCCAGCCTGGCAGCCTGGATTGGGAAAAGAATGTTGGCGGGAACCCGTCAGGTGGTTTTTGTAGTTGGTGGACCCTATGGATTCTCGGAAGGAGTTTACAAAAGAGCCGATTCGAAAATCTCGCTTTCGAAGTTGACCTTCCCGCACCAGCTCGTCCGACTCCTTTTCGTGGAGCAGTTGTACCGTGCCATGACCATCATCCGGGGAGAACCCTATCACCATGCATAAACGAACTACCAGATTTTTATCGACCTACTCCTTGTTGCTGCTTGGGGTTGGGGCGCTCGTTTTGTCGGTCGGCTGGGGTGGTCTGTTTTTTTCTGATTCGGGAAAAAAATCTGAAGGAGAACGAATTTCCCGTGTATTTGAGGGAAAGGAAAAACTGGTCAGGGCAGAGATGGAAAAGGCTTCCAACTGGCTTGCCTCCGGGAGAGATGTGAAAGAGCTTTGGATAGGAACGATAAAAGAGGGTCAGGAAAAACAGGGACTCTTCTACACCATTTCTGTGCACGATACACTGGTTTACTGGAGCTCATCCCTGGTTGCCTTCGACAGCCGACCCACCCAGATCAGGGTTGAAGGGGTCTTGAAACGACTGCCAACCGGCTGGTATTATCTGTTTTCAAGACAGATGAAAGAGTATACAATTACCGGTTATCTGCTCCTGAAAAGGGATTTTCCCTATCAAAACAGGTATGTTCAGTCGGCATTTCAGGAGGATTTTGGCCTTTCCGACCAAAGCGAAGTTGTTACGGATGAGCAACCCGGGAACATTCAGGTATTCTGCCACGAAGGAAAATTTCACTTCGGAATCCATTTCAAAGAGAAACCGGGGGGCAGCAATGGAGAGACCATTCCTGAGTTCCTCTTTTTTCTGCTGTTTGTCGTCCTGGTTTCGGCCTATTTCAATAAATGGATTTCAGAAAGAAAGTTGAAACCCTGGTTGCAGTTTTCCCTGTCGCTCTTTTTTGCTGCTTCCTTTTATTTGTTACTGAATTATTTCAAGTATCCGGAGGAAGTTTATGCAAACAAGCTATTCACTCCTTTTCATTTTGCCTGGTCGAGGGTGCTCTCCTCGTTGGGTGATTACCTGCTTTTATCCTACTTTCTTTTTTTCCTTGCCCAGTCCTTCTTTGTCCTGTTTCGGAAAGAGCGGAATCTTCCCCGTTTCGAGAGGTTAACGCTGTTCCTTTATCTCTTTGTTTCCTGCTACTTCATCGGCGCTACCTCACTTTTCCTGCTGCTTCTCCATAATTCAGATATATCACTTGAGCTGTACAGCAATTTCTCACTCTCTCTTCCCAATATTTTGGCATCCGGCTGCATTGCGTTGCAAATGGTTGGACTTGGCATCATCCTGGTCAGGATCAAATGTATTTTTCGGCAGGGAAGAGCCTATTTCGATTTTTTCCTGCCGGGGATTCTCTGCCTGGCCATCCTTTTGCTGTTCCTGTTTTTCTGTGGGTTGCCGATTTCGCTGGCTGCGGTGGTTGCCTATCTGGTCATTCTCTTGCTGGTCGACCGTATCAGTTTGGAGTTGCTTGCAAAATATAAACTAACGGCACTATTTGTATTTGGACTGATATTGGCCTTCGGCCTAAACCTGGTGGGTCAAAAAGAACTAGAAAAGAAGCGGTCCGGCATTCAGCAGGTTCTTGCAGTAAACCTCGCCATCGAACGGGATCCTGCAGCGGAAATATTTCTGTCGGATTTTGAAACGAAAGTTGTAAAGGATACTGCGATCGGCATGCTGATCACTCCTCCCTACCGCAAACTGGAAAATTACCTGAAGGAGAATTATTTCACAGGATTTTGGAACAACTATGAACTTCAGGTGACCGTCTGTGCGGCAACAGACAGTGTATACCTCACGGATGATCATAAAAGGTATCCTTGCTTCGATTTTTTTAATCAGTTAAAATCGAGCAAAGGAGTGATTCTCCCAGGATCGGATTTTTATTTCATGGATCGGCTGAATGGGAGAATTTCTTACCTGGGCGAATTGAAATTCTATGATCGTCAGGGGAAAAAGCCTGTGATGGCCTTTATCGAACTCAATTCGAAGATCATCCCGGAAGGGAAGGGCTATCCACAACTCTTGATGGATCAGCAGGCGATTAAAAGAAACAGGAATGATGGCTACAGTTTTGCCAAATATTTTGACAACAAGCTGGTAGACAGGGGAGGATCCTATTCCTACGATCCCTTTCTGGTACCCGAAATAGCGGCGGACAAGGAGTTTTCCTATTTTGAAAAGGGAGGTTTCCACCATTGCGTCTACAGGAGAAGTGCAACAAATTACGTGATAGTTAGTTATCCCATTGCAACAACAGTTGAAAAAGGGAGAGGATTTCCCCCTTTGTTTTTAATGATTTATCTTTTGGGATTTGGTTGGATACTTTTGGGTCAAAGGCTGAAACTGCTCCCTGGTAACCGGCTGGAGTTAAGGGGGAAGATCCAGTTTACCCTGGTTTCGACCTTGTTGGTACTGCTGTTCCTGATCGGACTCGGGCTTATTCAATACAACTACCTTGAATTTCAGCGTTCCCTGAAAGAGACGCTGGATCAAAAGGTCAGGGCCATCTCTTCTGAACTGGGATTGAGAATCGGACATGCAACACGGCTGGATTCCATTCACGATTACCTCGGAGACCAGCTGGAGGAGATTTCGGATATCACCTGGACAGACATCAATGTTTACAATCTCCAGGGAAACCTCTCTGCCTCCTCGCGCAATGAGATTTTTGAACAGGGACTTACCTCCGGGCGAATGAATCCGTTGGCTTACCTGGCTATGTGTTTGCAGGGAAACGCTACTTTCCTGCACAGTGAGAATCTAGGTAAAATGGAATTCTATTCCGTTTACGCACCGTTGTTTAACAGTGGGGATGAATTGGTGGGGTATGTTAACTTGCCCTATTTCAACCGTCAGGATGACTTTACCAGACAGGTGACCGGTTTTATTGTGGCTTTTATCAATCTCTATATTCTGCTTGTCTTGCTAACCATGATTATTGCATTGGTTATAAGTACCAAATTGACAGTTCCCTTGTTATTGATTGAACAGAAGCTGAAGGGAATTGCCCTGGGGAAACAGAATGCCATGATCGAGTACCAGGGGGATGATGAAATAGGGAGGCTGGTGGCAGCCTACAACAAGAAGGTAGGAGAACTCGCAGAAAGTGCAGATTTGCTTGCCCGATCCGAACGGGAATCGGCCTGGAAGGAGATGGCCCGGCAGATTGCCCACGAGATCAACAATCCGCTCACCCCGATGAAACTGAATATCCAGTACCTCCAAAAAATGAAAGAGGAGGACTCTGCGAATTTTAACGACTATTTTAACCGGGTTACCCAGATGCTGGTTGCGCAGATAGATGCCTTGTCTTCCATTGCCTCTGCCTTTTCGGATTTTGCCAGGATGCCTTCCACGCGGGTCGAACAGGTTGAGATGATAGGCCTGATCAGAGAGATTGTTACCCTTTTTGATGCTCCTGAAGCCTACCGTTTGACCGTAACCTATCCTGAATTGCCTGTTGTGTTTGTATCTGGAGACAGCGATCAGTTAAGAAGAGCACTAGTCAATATCATCCGGAATGCCACACAGGCCATACAGCATCAGCCACAAGGCGCTATCCGGATCAATATGGAAATTCAGCGCAGCCAAATACGGATCTCGATTAGTGACAATGGGGCCGGTATTCCGGAGTTGGACAAGGAGCGTTTGTTTGAGCCAAATTTTACCACCAAAAGCAGCGGAATGGGTTTGGGTCTGGCCATCACGAAGAGTATCCTGGAAAACTACGGGGGAGAGATCAGTTTTCAGAGCACTGCCGGTGCAACTACTTTTTTCGTTGACTTGCCACTCTCTAGCTGATAGCCTTCTCTAGTTCCCCATCTCTGACAAAAACTTGATCCGGATCAGCCTGATTTCGGCGACTTCGTAATCGTCGCCCAACTCTGCGATGGCCTCTTCCATGGAGTCTGAGGCTGCATCTTCCTTGAAATAGTTGAAGATATCGTCGACCTGTTCCTCATCCATGAGGTCGTAAATGTAGTAGTCGAGGTTGATTTTCGTTCCGGAGTTGACGATCGCTTCGATCTCCGTGAGTAAAGTATCCATGTCCATGTCTTTGGAAACGGCAATCTCGTCGAGCGGAAGTTTCCTGTCGATGTTCTGGATGATAAATACCTTGTTTTTGGATTTGTTGGCGACCGAACGTACCACAAAATCCTGGGCACGTTCAATTCCATTGTCTTCGACGTGTTTTTTTATCAATTCGATGAAGGGCATGCCGTACCGCTGTGCCTTCCCCTGTCCGACGCCGATGATGTTCTGCATCTCTTCGAGGGTTGTCGGATATTGAATGGACATGTCTGCCAGGGATGGATCCTGGAAGATGACGAAGGGTGGAAGCTTGTTTTTCAGGGCCACGCGTTTGCGCAGGTCCTTCAGCATCGAGAAGAGTTCGGGATCCCCAACGGCTCCGGCTCCCTGGGGAACCTCTTCCGATTCCTCTTCCGCTTCATAATCGTGGTTCTTGACGATGGTAAATGGCTGAGGATTTCCGAGATAGGCCCTTCCTTTGGCGGCCATTTTTAAAACCCCGTAATTTTCAATGTCCTTGGTCAGGAAGCCCGCAATGATGCACTGGCGGTAAACTGCATTCCACAATTTGTCCTTGTGGTCGTCGCCCTCTCCGAAAATTTCCAGCTTGTTGTGGCTGAATGATTTTACCTGTGCTGTTTCGTTTCCTGTCAGAATGTTGACGAGATGTTCACTCTTGCACTGCTCCTTGACTTCCAGAACTGCCTGCAGGGCAAGGGTTATCATCTCCTTTCCTTCGATGAGTTCTTTTGGATTCAGACAATTGTCGCAGTGTTCGCAATTTTCGGTGATGTATTTTTCTCCAAAATAGTGCAGCAAGATCGTCCTACGGCAAAGGGAGGATTCAGCAAAGGCAACCGTATCAAGCAAAAGCTGTTTTCCTATTTCCTGTTCTGCAACGGGTTTCCCTTGCATGAATTTTTCAAGTTTTTGAATGTCCTTGTAGCTGTAGAAAGTGATGCACCGTCCGTCGCCGCCATCCCGGCCCGCCCGGCCAGTCTCCTGGTAGAAGCCTTCCAGCGATTTGGGTATGTCGTAGTGGACCACGAAGCGTACATCGGGTTTGTCGATGCCCATGCCGAAAGCAATGGTTGCCACGATGACGTCGACCTCCTCCATCAGAAACTTATCCTGGTTGGTGGAGCGGGTAGTGGAATCCATCCCTGCATGATAGGCGAGTGCCTTGATGCCGTTCACCTGCAGCAATTCCGTAATCTCCTCCACCTTCTTGCGGCTCAGGCAGTAAATAATGGCCGATTTCCCCACATTTGCCCGGAAAAGACGGATGATTTGGTCCTTGGCCTTCACCTTGGGACGCACTTCGTAAAACAGGTTGGGCCTATTGAAGGAAGATTTGAACACGTTGGCGTTCAACATGCCCAGGTTTTTCTGGATGTCACTCTGAACCTTTGGAGTCGCGGTAGCCGTCAGTGCAATGATGGGAGCAGGCCCTATTTCGTTGACGATGGGTCTGATCCTCCTGTATTCCGGGCGGAAATCGTGGCCCCATTCCGAGATGCAGTGTGCCTCATCGATGGCGTAAAAGGAGATTTTGATGGTTTTAAGAAAGTCGATGTTTTCCTGTTTGGTAAGCGACTCGGGGGCTACATAGAGCAATTTGGTCTGGCCTTTCCCGATATCTTCCTTCACCTTCTGAATGGCCGACTTGGTCAGACTGGAGTTGAGGAAATGGGCAATTCCGTCGTGAACGCTAAAGCTGCGTATGGCATCCACCTGGTTCTTCATCAGGGCGATCAAAGGGGATATAACAATGGCTGTACCCTCCTGTAACAGGGCAGGCAGTTGGTAGCACAAGGACTTACCACCTCCTGTTGGCATCAACACAAAGGTGTCGTTTCCAGCCAGAACACTTTTTATCACCTCCTCCTGTTGACCCTTGAAGCGATCAAAGCCAAAATATTTTTGAAGTTCGGAAGTCAGTGTATTTTTTTCCTCAATTATCATCTTTCTATCTACCCCTTTTGCATTAAAGATACTAAGTTATAAAATATTGTCCTGCAAACAAGTCATTTAATTTTTATCCTTAAAATTTAACATTCAGGTGATTTTAGCGAGAAGGATCGATTCGGACTGTTTCATTACCCCTCGTTAGTGAAGTTAATAAAATTCCTTACTCACTGATCCACCTGATCGAAGGAAATTGGCAGGATGGATTGTGCCTAATGTTAAGGCATTGTTTCTATGGTACATAAATGGGCTCCTGGTTCTTTGGCATGGTCCGTGGGACATTATTGTTTTACCTGTTGACCATTAGAAAGTAGAAGCAAGCGGAAGGTTCTTTGGCGAAATTAAGGAGGGAGTTGGATGGTTTGCAGGGCGGAAGTCTCCTTCCTGAGTCTGTGTATACTGAATATTAATTTCTTTGTTGAGCATTGAATGAGTTGGGCTTCATGTAGGCAAAGAATCGTATATTTGCCCAGAATTTTGTTTTAAAATCACTCCGGTTTTTATGGCAGGGAAAAAAAATGCAGACGGCAGCAGTTCCAAAGGCACAGAAATGTCCTTTCTTCAGCATCTTGAAGAGCTCAGATGGCATCTCGTAAGGGCTTCAGCGGCCATCGTAGTTTTTGGTGTGATCGTCTTTCTCAACAAGCAGTTTATTTTTGATTACGTCATTCTGGCGCCCAAAAATCCCAGTTTTATCACCAATCGTTTTTTTGGATGGTTGGCTGTACAGTTGAATTCGCCTGATCTTGCCATCAATACCAAGCCCTTCCAATTGATCAACATTGATCTCGCCGGTCAGTTTACGATGCACCTGAATTTGGCCATCATCGGCGGAATCATCGTGGCCATTCCTTATATTCTTTGGGAATTTTGGCGTTTCGTGCGTCCAGCCTTGTATGAAAATGAAAGAAAACATGTCACTTCTGCCGTCGTTTACAGCTCCTTCCTATTTTTACTGGGGGTCTGCTTCGGATATTACCTGATTGTACCGCTTACCACCCATTTTTTTGGGAGTTACCAGGTCAGTAATGAGGTGCTCAACCAAATTAACCTCACCTCCTATGTAAGTTCCATCACCACCATCGTATTGGGAAGCGGGATAGTTTTTGAACTGCCCATTGTGATGTTTTTCCTGGCCAAGGTAGGACTGGCGGGAACCTCTTTTTTTAAAAAATACCGCAAACACGCCTTTATCATCTTGCTTTGTCTGGCTGCCATCATAACACCGCCTGATGCTTTTAGTATGTTACTGGTAACGGGCCCGCTTGCCCTTCTGTACGAACTGGGTATCCTGATGGCAAGGCTGGTTGAGAAAAAAAGAAAGAATGTTGACTTGCTGGAGGCCTAACAAAGTGCCTTAAGTGACTAATGTGAACTAAAGTGACTAAAGTTGGGGACTCTTGAGACTGTACCAATTTGAAAAAGGGGGTCACAAGGGAGGAGTAGTACAATTAATGATAGTTCGAAAATGAAATTACGTGCAGAAAATATCGTCAAGAAGTACCGTAACCGGACGGTAGTGAAAGGGGTTTCGATTGAGCTTCAGCAAGGTGAAATTGTTGGACTGCTGGGTCCCAATGGAGCCGGGAAAACCACCTCCTTTTACATGATTGTTGGTTTGATCAAGGCCGATGGCGGCAATATTTTCTTGGATGATACAGAGATTACCACTTTCCCTGTCTACAAGCGGGCCAAGTTGGGGATCGGATATCTGGCACAGGAGGCCTCCGTTTTTAGACAGATGAGTGTGGAGGACAACATCAGATCCATTCTCGAGATGACTGATTTTTCGAAAGAGTACCAACATGAAAAGCTGGAATCCTTGTTGACAGAGTTTGGACTACAGCACATCCGCAAGAGTCTGGGGATACAACTTTCTGGAGGTGAACGCAGAAGGACGGAGATTGCCAGGTGTCTGGCCATCAATCCGGCATTCATCTTGCTGGATGAACCATTTGCCGGTGTCGATCCGATTGCGGTAGAAGATATTCAGCAGATCGTTTTCAAACTCAAGGACAAAAATATTGGCATCCTGATTACTGACCACAATGTTCACGAAACCCTTTCCATTACAGACAGGTCTTATCTGTTGTATGACGGGAGAATCCTGAACAGCGGAACCGCCGAGGATCTGGCAGCAGATGATGAGGTTAGACGGCTCTATCTGGGGCAGAATTTTGAATTGAGGCGTCCCAACAAGAAAGAGCCTACGGAGGATGACCTGGTGGAGTTATGCGGTGATGCCTAAGGAGGTATGCTGACACTTTCGCCTCGGTTGAAGCGGTAGAATCCTGATTTTTTATTAGGGTTGGAGTCATTCTTTACATGATTCAAATTTAGATAGTCGGAATTAAAAATTATCGTATATTTGCAGCTCGAAAAATGCGGACGTGGCGTAATTGGTAGCCGTGCCAGACTTAGGATCTGGTGCCGAGAGGCGTGGGGGTTCGAGTCCCTTCGTCCGCA
>Ga0118677_10010324_pt1 | contig 14306 bp, 10 predicted proteins | sample AliMusrvi5mmetaG_FD_86154 | JGI IMG/M metagenome (GOLD analysis project Ga0118677, IMG submission 86154) | reverse complement strand
GTACAGCGAGTTCCTCGGCAACATCGCGCCGCCCGACAAGAAGGCGATGTGGATCGGTTTCTCGCAGGCGCCCATCCTCATCGGTGCGACCATCGAGGGCAAGGTCGGTTCGCAGCTCTATTACATGTGGTCAGACAAGGACGTGTTTGCCCGCCAAATGCTGGTGGATCGCGGTATGGATTCGTCCCAGGTGAAGGCTCTGCCCGTCGGCGAGGCGTTCCACAAGCTGGTTGACCTCACCGGTCAAACTCCGGAAGCGCTGACGCGACTGCTCTATCAGTCGCACCACATCGGCGTCACCTGGTATTTCTTCGCGGTCGTCGGCGTGGTCTCCGCCGCGCTCATCTGGTCCTACGGCCGCTGGATCCGCCAGATCGCCGCCAGCGAAAAGCGCGCCCCACAAGCCACCGCAGGATCGGAGTCGCCACTCTCGCCACACTAGGACGAATTCACAAACACCGATATGACCCCATACAAAGACTTTACAGCCAGACTTAAGCTACTGATCGCGAAAAATCCGCATCTGATCACCACCACCCTGAGCAACATATTCACGATGCGGCTCATCGGGAACAAAACTCACGGCGATTTGGCTGAAATTGCGATCGCCGAGTTCGTCAATCAATTTATGTATGACTTCAGGTCCATCCATGTAGGAAAAGACCTTTACAGGGCGAAATCGCACGAGGAAGACATCAAAATCATCAATGAAATAACCAAAGTGGAATTTCCTATGAGCCTAAAGGCATACGGTGATGGCCCGCTCCAGCTTTCAACAGATAAGAACTCACTCATGTTCAGTCGGCTCAAACAGGAGAAACACGATATCGTGGGAAAAGACAAAGTAAAAGCCATATTTGGTGACCCTGCGTTTACGGTCTTTAACGATATCAATGTACTACCGCTCATCTACGACGAAAAGAAACAGAAGTGCAACATTCTGGTATTTGATTACGAGGCGGCGCGCAGTAAGACAGTGAGAATTGCGTATGAAACCGAGGGCAAGGGGAGAAAGCATCCGGTCTATAGATTTTACGACAAAGACAACGATTATATTTGCGAAGTGAGATACGGTGGAGCGGCGGCGAACGCTCTACAAAGGGGACTATGGACCAATACGAAAAATGCGCTAAAGTATTTTGACAGTGTCACCGATGGCTGGATCGGCTACGCGCATAACCATGTGCTCGTTAAAGTCTTCTCCCACGCGCTGATCTCAACCAGTCTCGGACATGAGGAAGCGCTGGAACGGCTCAGGAACGATATCGAGACACAGAAAATCGGCTCAAATCTACGCTAACCTGGGTCATGACAAATCTTAGCTTATTCATTGATCAGGTATTTGACGCGCCAAGGACGGAGGGCATCAAATATGCCGGCTCGAAGCTTAAGCTGCTTCCGCATATCTTGCAGATGGTCGGAAAGACAAATGCAAAGACTGTATTCGACGGCTTTGCTGGAACAACAAGAGTATCTCAAGCCTTGGCCAAATCGGGTTATAGGGTTATTTCCAGCGACATATCCGTCTGGTCAAAGGTATTTGCCACTTGCTACCTGCTTAATTCACGTCCTCGGGAATACTACACAAAGCTGATCGACCATCTCAACTCACTCGACGGAGTTGATGGTTGGTTTACGGAGCATTATGGCGGCGATCCGAATGAAGGATCGTCAATCGGAAGCGATGGTCTTAAGAAACCGTGGCAGAGGCATAATACGCGACGCCTTGATGCCATACGAGACGAGATCGACAACATGGATTTGGTAGAGGTGGAGAAGTCTGTCCTTCTCGCCAGTTTAGTTCTTGCTCTTGATTCAGTGGATAGCACCATGGGGCATTTTGTCTCATACCTCAGCGAGTGGTCAGATCGCTCATACAACGTTCTTCGACTCAAGGTTCCCGAGCTAATAAGCGCTCCGGTCAATCATTGCGTTTATTCCGGTGATATCTTTGACGTGTTGCCACACGTTGAGGCTGATCTCGCCTATTTCGACCCACCCTATGGATCAAACAACGAGAAGATGCCGCCATCGCGTGTCAGATACTCGGCATACTATCATTTGTGGACGACCGTGTGTCTGAATGACAAGCCGGATCTGTTCGGAAAAGTCAAACGCAGATGCGATTCTTCTGATACTGTATCAGGTTCTGTTTTCGAGGAATTCAGGAAGGATTCAGATGGGCACTATATCGCAGTGAAAGCCATTCACGGACTTCTACGCTCTGTAAATGCCACTCATATAATTTTATCATACAGTTCGGGCGGACGTGCGACAGCAACCGAGCTTAACGACTGCATATCGGACATTGGTCGCACGATGGAAATCATGGAAATTGACTACAAGAAGAATGTGATGGCAGGAATGCAATGGACCAAAGAGTGGATCAAGGAAGCGGAAGAGCCTAACCGCGAATTTTTGTTTTTAATTAAGAAGGACAGGATGCCAATCAAAGGGCGGCAGAACGCCGATCACCAGGAGACATGTTAGAACGAGTCCTCATAGCTCCGACCGCTCCTCGCGACTTGCTCAAGTTGGTGATGGCACCTGCTCTTGAGGTATTGACACCACCCCGTAAGACGTTATCCTAAACCTTTGATTCCCAGCCTTTTGACAGATTATGAAAACACACACATCCACCCTCCTATGCGGTTGCCAGGCGGTGATCGCGGCCATTCTAACCAACGCACCGATGCCACTCCCAGCCCAGACCTACGTTCACGACGCGCGACTCGACGAGCGCAGCCACGACCTGCACGGGCCGTTCAACTATTTCCTGACACCCAGCGACGCGCTCGGGTTCATGGACTCGCCCAAGGCGTTCCAACTCACCGGCGACGGCGCCATTAGCGCGGCGTGGGGCGAACTGACGTTATGGGTGGGCACGCCGCTCAAGCGGCTCAACAGCCGGGTGCGCACGCTCGACGGCGGCTGCCTGCCGGTGATCAACTACGCGTCGCTGGTCGATGGCATCGAGTACCGCGTCAAGACGTTTGCCGCGCCGGTAGGGCTCGATCCGAGCGGGAATTTGCTGGGATTCGTGCGCATCACCGCCACCAATCCCGGCAAGGCGCCGCAGCGCGCTGCGGTGGGCGCGCGGGTGTACGACCACGAGGGGCCGTGGCGCCATCCGTTTTTCGATCACACCAAGCCGCTGTGGTGGGCCGACAAATTCATCGACCAGAAGACGTGGCAGCCGTGGAAGTTATGGGAACCGATCAGCGTGCTCAACGGCGGCGAGGTTCACCGCACCGATAGCAAACACCTGATCTTCACCTATCAGCCGGACAAGTCCGGATGGAAGGTGTTTGAGACCGAGGCCAACGTCGAACCGTTCGAGTTTGTCATCCAGTTGGCGGCGGGGCAGTCGGCGTCGGTCGATGTGACCGTGCCGTGGGTGCCGGTGGCCGACGCGCGGACTGAGCAGGTCAAGGCGGTGGCCGCCGCGGGTTTCGACGACTATCTCAAACGTAGCAGCGGCTTCTGGCAGAAGCAGTTGAGCGCTGGCGCGGTGTTCGAGGTGCCCGAGCAGAAGGTGATGGACATGCAAAAGTCCTCGCTGATGTACGACCTGATGGCCCGCGACCTGCAAGAGGATGGTAAGACTTATATCCAGACGGTCAGCGACGTGCAGTACAACCAGTTTTTCTCCCGCGACGCGGCCTTTATCATTCACACTTATGATATGTTGGGTCTGTCAAAGGTCGCCGAGCAATGCATCGAGTATGTCCTGCTCAAGGATGAGCAAGGCAAGCTCACGGGCCTGCGCGCGACCCATCCGGATGCATGGGGCCAGGCGCTGTGGACCTTGGCCGCCCATTACCGCATCACCGGCGACCATGCCTTCGCGCTCCGCGTCTATCCGGCCGTGCCGGGCCACGTCGCAAAACTCGAGGCGGAAACGGCCAAGGACCCGTGGGGCCTGTGGCCGGCCTCAGGTCCCTATGACAACGAGCGCATCGACGGCCACTACACCGGTCACAGTTTCTGGGTTTTGCGCGGATTGAAGGATGCCGCGGAGTTGGCCACCGCGGTCGGCAAGGACGAGGATGCCCGCCGTTTCCAAAAGATCCATGATGACTACCTGGCCAAGTTCATGGTCCGGCTCAAGGCGATCACCGCGCTCACCGGCGGCTACATCCCGCCGGGTTTGGATGATCCGCTCGCCGGCATGGACTGGGAGAATGCGTCGGGTGGCGTCTATCCGTTCGGCGTGATCGCCGCCAGCGACCCGATGGTCAAGAACACTGTCAAGACCGTGCGCGATTATGCCTATCAGGAGGGCATCATGACCTACGAGCACAACGCCTTCAAGGTCCGCCAGGCCAAGGACGCCAAGGCCGCCGGTTGGTCGCAGCCCGAGCACACCGTCATCCATCACTATGAAACCTTCCAGGTGTTGGAGACCTTGCTGGCTCTCGGGATGGACCGCGAGGTGATCACCGACTTCTATTCGTTCCTGGTCCATACCGGCAGCACCAACACCGGTTTCGAATATGATATATGGGCGTGGCGCGACCGCAACTTCCATAACAACTATCCGCCCCACGGTTGGTGCGCCGCACGCTACAACGAGTGCCTGCGCAACATGCTGGTGCGCGAGGACATGCAGGAGCCCGTGCTGCATCTCGCCTCCGCCCTCGCCCCCACCTGGCTGGAAGCCGGCCGCCGCCTGCGCGTGACCAAGGCACCGACCGATTTCGGCTTGGTTTCCTACACCATCGACGCCACTGCCGAGGGCGCGAGCGTGCACCTCGACGCGCAATGGCGCAAGGCACCCAAGGCGCTGCGTTTCCACATCCCGTGGTTCGTGGACCTGCGCACCGCCAAGGTGGATGGCCGCGCGGTGGAGGCCAAGGACCGCGTGCTCGAAGTGCCGGCAGACGCCAGGATGTTAGATATGCAATGGACCCGCAACTCCTCCACTGACCTGAGTTATCGCAAGGGCGTGGAAATCTACGTGGACCGCTACTGGAAGATCCAGCGTGGCGAAACCATCCCCGGGTTTGACAGTCGGTGGATCTTTCCGGAATAGGCGGCAGTCCGCGGCGAAATTGCGGATTTCGGTTGTCCGTTGCGGCGGGATGCTGTCTCATGCGGCACGCACGGGTGTTCTGAAATGGAATGCCCGGCCGTCAACCCTCCCCCACCACTCATGGAAAGTCACCTCCGAAGGAAATCCGACGTTCTCAGGACGCTCGTCATAGCCGCCTCCATCCTTTGGGTGCAGTCGAGTTTTGCGGCACTCACGGTGGGCGATGCCGCGCCCAAGTTACAGGTCGGCCGCTGGCTGCAAGGCGCGGCGGTGAAGGACTTCGAGGGCGACAAGGTTTACATCGTCGAGTTCTGGGCTACCTGGTGCGGCCCGTGCAAGGCCTCCATCCCGCACGTCAACGACCTCCATGAGCGCTTCTCCGACAAGGGTCTGGTGGTGATCGGTCAGAATGTGTTAGAGAATGACGACTCGCTGGTGGCGCCCTTCGTGCAGGCCATGGCGGGCAAAATGACCTACCGCGTGGCCACCGACGACAAGTCCGATGGCGGCCACGGGCGCATGGCCGCAAGCTGGCTGGAGGCGGCGGAACAAAAAGGCATTCCCTGCGCCTTTATCATCAACAAGCAGGGCCGCATCGTTTCCATCGGCCATCCCATGTCGATCAAGGAGGCGGAGTTGGACGCCCTGCTCGCGGAGCCTTCCACCGCACCCAGCGCCCCGGCCGTCGCGCGCCCCGGTGACCCGGCCACCGCACCCAGCGCCAAGGCGCAGGCCTTGGCCGCTCGCGCCGCGGCTGAGATCCGCGCGGGCGAGTGGGACAAGGCCGAGGCCAGCGTCGCCGAGTTGCAGGAGGCGCTCACGGAAAATTTCCGCGACATCGGCGGCTTGCTCAACCTCGACCTGCTCCTCGCGCGCAAACAGAGCGATGAAGCGTTGCAGCTCGCCAAGCTGCTGTGCGACGATTTCAAGGGCAACCCCGGCGTGCTCAATGCCGTCGCCTCACGCCTCGCACAACAAGCCGGTTCAAGCGCCGCGCTGCTGGCCGCGGCTGAGAAAATCGCCACGCCCGTTAGCTCCACCGCCGGCGACGAGCAAGCCGGCGCGCTGGCCACCCTGGCGCGGATTGCCTTTCTGCGCGGCGATCAACCCGCGGCGGTGAAATTCCAGACAAAGGCCGTGGAGTGCGTCGCTGGTAAGGCGAACGCGCCCCGGCAGCAGGTCATGTTAGATGCCTACCAGCAAGGTCATTTGCCGGAAGCACAGGAGCAGAAGTGACCCGGTGTTCGTTTCGCTCCGCTCCATGATTTCTTACAAACGCCCCGTCCTCCGCCTCCCGCCCACGCCATATCAAATCCCCTTATCCCATGATTGAAGCCAAAACTCATTTTGTCCAAGCCGTGCGCGAACGCGTCGGCGAAGTTGTCGTCGGCCAGGACGTGGTTGTCGAGCGCATGATGATCGCGCTGCTCACCGGCGGCCATTTGCTGCTGCTGGGCGTGCCGGGCACGGCCAAGACGCTGTTGGTCAACGCCGTGGCCCGCGCGGTGGACTTGAAGTTCAGCCGCGTGCAATTCACCATCGACATGTTGCCCTCCGATATCATCGGCTCGGAGTTGCTCGACCAGACCACCGGCAAGTTCCGCACCCATCAGGGGCCGGTGTTCACCAACCTGTTGTTAGCAGACGAAATCAACCGCGCCGCGCCGAAGGTCCAGAGTGCGTTGCTAGAGGCGATGCAGGAGCGCAAGGTCACCATCGGCAACGCCAGCTATCCGCTGCCCGTGCCGTTTCTGGTCATCGCCACCCAGAACCCCATCGAACAGGCCGGCACCTTCGAGCTGCCCGAAGCCCAACTCGACCGCTTCATGCTGTGCCATCGGCTCAACTATCCCACATCCGCTCAGGAGGAGGAAGTGCTGCGTCGGCAGTTGAAGATGGGCCTCAAGCACGTCGAGGGCGGCGCGATGCCCAAGACCGCCTTCGACATGATCGGCGGCGAACCGGTGTGCCACCTCGCCGATTTGGTCGGTGCGATGGAATCGGTCCAGGCGGTTCATGTCAGCGAGGTGTTCATGAAGCACACCGTCGAGTTTGTCAGGCTCACCCGCTCCCACCCGAGCATCGAACTGGGTTGTTCGCCGCGCGCCGGGCTGGCCATCGTGCAGGCGGCGCGGGCCCGCGCATTTGTGTTGGAACGCGACTATGTGGTGCCGGAGGATTTGTTCGAGTTGGCCGAGGACGTGGTGCTGCACCGCATGCGCCTGAGCTACGAGGCCCTCGCCGAAGGCCAGAAACCCGCCCAAGTGCTCGAAGAGCTGTTGAAGAAACTCGGCTGATTCCCCATGCACGCCACCGGGCATCTCACGAACGACCCGCTCGACGCACGGCAATTCGAGATTGCCGTGCGGCGCCTCGCCAACGCCCTGAGCTACGGCCAGGAAAGCTCGCCGTTTCTCGGCGCGGGCATCGAGTATGTCCAGTCCCGCCTCTATCAGAGCGGCGACCCCGTGAAGTTCATCGACTGGCGCATCACCGGGCGCACCGGGAAGTATCACGTCAAGGAATACGAGGCGCCCAAGCAGATGCCGGTCTATTTGTTAGTTGATACGTCCGCCTCGATGTGTGTCTCGTCGCAGCGCCTGAGCAAGTATGCCTGGGCCGTGCAATTGGCCGGCGGTCTGGCGCTGGCCGCCGTCGAGCACATGAATCCGGTGGGCCTCATGACGGTGGGCGAACGCGAGTTGCACCACACGCCCTCGCTGGCCCGCAATGCCATCATGCAATGGCTCCATCAGCTCCGGCATTACCGCTTTGTCGAGGGCACCACGCTGGGCAAACGCATTCGCGAACTCATTCCGCGCGTCGAGCAGCGTTGCCTGTTTGTGGTCATCAGCGACCTGCACGATCCGGACGCCATCCCCGCGATCAAGCTCATGGCGCATGACCACGATTGCGCGGTGCTGCACTTGGAAGACCCGGCGGAACGCGGCCACACCCGAGGTGGCATCTTCCGCGCCGTCGAGGCCGAGACCGGCCGCGAATTCGTCGCCCATGGCCGCACCCACTTTTTCACCGGCGAGGAAACCCACACGCTCGCCCGCGCCGGAGTGGATTACCTGCGCCTGCCGACCGATGCGCCCATCGTGTCGCGCCTGCGTCATTTTCTCAAGAGCCGCAAAAGCACGAGGAGGATGGGATGATCGGCCGGTCGCGTTCTATCAATTCAGGAGGACAGGCATCCTGCCTGTCTTGGACGACGGGCTTCCAGCCTGTCGTTTCATTGCGGGACAAGCAGCCAACTTCGCTATCGCGACGAAGGCCGGAGGATGTACGGTCAGCCATCACAGTCTGGCAGCCTGTTTTCCGCTCAAAAAGCGTCAAGCGGAACGCATTGTGCAGCCTGCCCGTAGCCGTCGCTTGTCTAACAAAGATTGGGGTTGTCGTCCTGGCCCTCGCGGCGCTGTTAGGATTTGCCACCCTGGCGCCTGCCGCGCCCCCCGACGCCCTCGCCCGCACCATCGGCATCGAAGGCGACGTGGCGGTGACCCTCGCGCGTGGTGACTATCTGCCGCGTCCGTTAGATGATCGCACGCCACTCATTTTGCGCGTCGAATCGATCACGCCCGGCGGCAGCGGCCAGTTCACCTATAACTTGCATTACATCGGCCTTGAACCGGGTGAATACCATCTTGCGGACTATCTGGTGCATCCCGACGGCAGCCTTGCGGCGGAGGTTGGCGGCGAGTTGTTGCACGTGCGCTCGATCCTGCCGCCCGACTACGATGGCGTCTTGAATGCCTATGTGCCGCGGCCGTTTCCCTGGTTCGGCGGCTACCGGATGTTCCTCGGTTTGCTCGCCCTGCTGTGGGTCGGCGGCATCGCCATGTTCATCTTTTTCGGACGCAGACGCAAACCCGTCGTCGTGGCGGTGGTGGTGCCGCCGCCCCCGACGTATGCCGAGCGGATGCGCCCGTTCGTCGAAGCCGCCGCCGCAGGAGACCTGTCCGCCGTCGGGCAGGCCGAACTCGAACGCCTGATGAGCGGCTACTGGCGCGAAAAACTCGCCCTGCCCGACCAACGCATGGCCGACGCCCTGGCCCAGCTCAAACGCCACCCGGAGGCCGGGGCCTTGCTGCGCGCCTTGGAACGCTGGCTGCACCGTCCCGGCGGGGCGAGCCGCGCGGAAGTCACTGAATTGTTAGAACCGTATCGCCTGCTGTCGCTGGCCACGGCAACCGGAGAGGGGGCCTCATGAGTTTTCATCATCCGCTTTTGCTGTGGCTATTGGCGTTGCCGGTGCTGTGGGGCTTTTGGCAGTGGGTACGCCGTGGCCATCCGTTAGTGTTGCCCTTCGACCACGGGCAGCAGCGCGATGGTCGGATGCTGCGCGCGCTGGCAAATTTGGCCGGTACCCTGCCCGCCGTGTTGCTGGCCATCGCGGTGCTGATGTTGGCCGGTCCGCGCCGCCCCGCGCCGCCGCTGGACCAACGCATTCTCAACAACCTCATCCTGTGTCTGGACGTGTCCGGCTCGATGGGCACGCCGTTCGGCCCGAAAGGCACGCGCTTTGAGGCGGCGGTGGCGGCCACCAAACAATTTTGTTCGTTCCGCAAGGGCGATGCCTTCGGCCTAACCATCTTCGGCTCGGAATACATCCACTGGATTCCGCCCACCAAGGAACTGAGCGCCATCATCAACGCCACCAACTATGTCAGACCGAGCAACATGCCCGCTTGGATGGGCGGCACCCTCATCGCCCACGCGCTGCGCGGCTGCAGCAAGGAACTGACGCGCATTCCCGAGGGCGACCGCGCCGTGGTGCTCATCACCGATGGCGGCAGTGCCGATTTCCTCAACGGCGGCGACCGCACCGTGGCACTGGAACTCGCGGCGCAGAAAGTGCGCGTGTTCAGCGTGCTCATCGGCGACAACGGCATGTCCGAACCGGGTGCCGACGGCCTCTACACGATCGCCGCGGCCACCGGTGGCAAGGTTTTCCTCGCGGGCGACCCTGCCGGGCTGGGAGCGATCTTTCATGAGATTGACGGCATGCAGAAAGCCAGATTCAAACAGGTGACCGCGGATTGGGTCGATGACTACACGCCGCTGGCGGTGGCCGGCCTGGCCGCGGCCGCGTTGTTAGGGCTATCCCTGTTAGGCCTGCGCTACACCCCTTGGTAAGGCCATGACACACGAGCAAATCACCACCTGCGCCACCTCCGCCGCGATCGGCATCGCGGCGCTCGCGGCATTGGGCGAATGGCTGCATGCGCGGCGCGTGGCGCGCCTGAGCCGCCTGGCATTTGGGCCTGCGGCCCGTCCGCGCGCCTGGACCAAGTTCGCGCCGCCCATGCGCGTGCTGGCGTTGGCGGGAGTTGTGTGGTCGCTCTTCACACTCATCGCCTTCAATCATCTGTCGCGCGACCGCGACCGCAATGCGCCGATCACGCGGCACCTCATGATATTGCTAGACGTGTCACCATCCATGCAGCTTGCCGACGCCGGCGAGAGCGGTGGCGAGCGCCGCGCGGTGCGCGCGTCCGAGTTGTTGAAATCGGTGCTCAACCGGGTGCCCGGCGACAACGTGCGCTTCAGTGCGGCGAGTTTCTACACCGAGGCGAGGATGCTTGCGCGGGAATGTCAGGACCGCGAGCTGATGGTGCATTTCGCGGCCGATGTGCCGTTTTATATCACCTACAAGCCGGGCAAGACGGACCTGCTCAAATCGCTCAACCAGGCCGGCGAATTCATGAAGGACTGGCCGCGGAAATCGGCCACGCTGTTAGTCATCTCCGACGGCGACACCGTGTCGCCCGCAGGCCTCAAGCCGATGCCCTCGGCCGTCGCCGACGTGTTGTTTGTCGGCGTGGGCGAGGCCGCGCGCGGAACGTTCATCGACGGCCATCTGTCGCGCCAGGACAGTGCCACGTTGTCACAACTCGCGCGGCGCCTGGGTGGCAAGTATTTCGATGGCAACGTGCGCCAAGTCCCCAGCGACGCGTTGCAGAAACTCAACGCCGAGGATCCGCGCTCGGCCAAGTGGCAGGCGGACCGCCGCTTGGTGGCGCTGGCTGTGCTGGGGCTCTCCGCGGCGCTGCTGTGTCTGCTGCCGCTTCTGCTAGAATGGTTTGGCAGCGCGTGGAAGGCGAAATGTGGACCGGGCATCCTGCCCGGAGTGCGGGGCGGCGGGCAGGATGCCCGCGCCACCGTGGATCGGACCATTACTCCGCAGGCGCGCAGCGAAGTTCAAACAGCGGAGGTGGCAACATGAAAAAATATCTCGTTCTGCTTTGGTTGCTGCTGCCGTTGCCGGTGGTGGTGCTGCATTTCGGCCGCGGCCAGCAATGGTTGGCGCGCGACAAGGCCCATGCCTGCATCGTCGCGGCGCAAGCGCTCGAGACCCAGGCAAACTGGCAGGAAGCCGACCGTCTGTATCGCGACGCGGCCAAGTTCATCGGCACCGGCGAACCGGATGTGAAGTTGCGCCTGGATCTGGCGCAAGTGCGCACCCGCTACCGGCAGGGCGACGCCGTCGCCGCCATCGATCAGATGGCCAAGGTGGTCAACGACCCGGCCTTTGCCAGCATGCCGGTGGCCTACCGCCGCGAGGCGCGCGAACTGGCCGGACGCATCCATTACTACGCGGGCTGGGTGATGCGATTGGAAGGGGCACGACGCGAGTTGTGGATGGAGGAGGCGGAACTGGCGCGGCAGAATTTCCGCTTGCTCACCGAACAAAGCGCGGCTGAGGGAGCCAACGACTATGCCGTCAAGCAGCAAACCAACCTGGAATCCTCGGTCTTGCTAGAACGCATGAGCCTTTACGAATTGATGGGCAAAGCCCTCCCCGAAGAGGGCCGCAACATGGGCGGCCAGGGCTTGAGCGAGCAAATGGGCAAACGCCGCGGCGAACGCGGCAAGGGCAACCAACCCGGCACCGGCGAAGGCGATGAAGGCGAACCGGCACCCGGCGCCGGCACCCAGCGCTTCGAACCCGGCGCCGGATCGTGAGCCGCAACCACCACAACTATTCTATCTTATGAAGACGACATTGCATTTCAACAGGAACCGCGCGCCGCTGATGCTCGCCTCGCTGATGCTGGTTGCGGCGGTGTCCGCCCCGGCACAATTCAGCATCCAGATCAAGCCGGCCGCTCCGCCTCCCGCTGCACCTGCCGCTGCACCTGCCGCTGCACCTGCAGCACCGGCCGCAGCACCGGCCGCACCTGCCTCCGTCGCACCTGCCACCGTCGCACCTGCCTCCGTCGCACCTGCAGCACCGGCCGCAGCACCGGCCGCACCTGCCTCCGTCGCACCTGCCTCCGTCGCACCTGCCACCGTCGCACCTGCCTCCGTCGCACCTGCCTCCGTCGCACCTGCCACCGTCACACCTGCCACCGATGATGGACCGCCCGCCACCGACGACGCGGCACCGGTCGCCGTCACCCGCGAAAAATCGCTGGCTGCCGCGTTGCGCACGCTGACCTATGACCGGTCGCCCGAGGCGTTGTTAGCCGCCACCCGCGCCCAGCGCAAGAGCGGCACACCCAGCGAGGGAGACCTTTTGCGCATGGCCGTGATGCTGGGCGACTGGGCGAGTGTGGGCAAGGCGCTCGCGACGCTGCCGCCGGAGGATGCGGCCGCGGGCTATGCCCGGCTGCTCGATGCGCTGGCCGGCAATTCCGCGGCGGCAGCCGATGTGTTGAAAGCGGCCCCCGCCGGATCTAACAATCAAAACGACGGCTTCAACCAGGATTCATCCCAGCCGGAGCGCACTTCCGGCAAACCCAAGCCCAAGCCCGCGCCGTTGTTGAGCGAGGAATTCTACGCGGTCATCAACGCGGCGCCCGGCGACCTCAGTGAGAAAAACATCCCGGCCGTTGCCGCGCTGGTGAAGACCGCGCTTGGCGTGGGTGGCAAGAAAACCTTGCTCGAGCGCTTGGACAAGGGCTGGAAAGGCCTCGGCGGCAAAACTCCGGAAGGTCGCATGCTCGCCACCCAACTGCTTTCCGCACTCGGTTGGATCGCGGATGCCGCACCTTTTTTGCCTTTGAAAAACTCCGAGTGGGCTGACGCGGACACCATGCAATTGGTCTTCACGATGGAGTATTTCACCCAAACCGGCATCGCCCAACGCGACGAACGTCAATTGCAGCACGCCGCGGAAGTGTGCGCCTTTCTGATGAAAAACTCGCGTTTCGGCAATTACACGCGCCCGCAGTTCCGCTTGGCAATGGACCGCCTCGTGCAATTGCTGCCCGCACTTGATGCTGCCGCCGCCAAACAACTCATCCGCGAACAACTCTTCAAACAAACCGCCACCCTCGCCGACCTCATCGCCATCATCGGCGAACTCGGCCAGACCGCTGCCAATGGCAAGGATTTGCAGGTCCGCGCCGCCAGCCTCGGTACCCAGAACTTGTTGCTCCAAACCCTCGTCGACATGGAGGGCACCTTGCCCGACATCGTCGCCGTGCTCGTAATGAACTGGCTCGGCGAGGCCGAAGTCTGCTACCGCGCCGGCGGTGCCGTGGCCGTCGAGATGACCCAGGCCGATCAAATGATGATGAACCGGTTTGGCGGCCAGCGCCCCAACGAGGTCAAGTCGCTGCCCACCGATACCATCCTCGCCAACGCGCCACCGCCCGCCATCCTGCACCGACTCAATCCCGGCCTGGCTCAGCGCGTCGAATTGACCTTGCTCAAAGTCAACATCCTCCAACCCAAGGAAGCCAACATCGCGTTGCTGCGCGAATATGTCAAGGCCCACCCCGGGCTCGAACGCGACGTGTGTCAGGACGTGCTCTCCGCTTGGGTCGGCAAACGCAACACCCCTGCCGAAAGCCCCCAGGTCAAACAAATGCGCGCCTACGGCATGTATGTCCCACCCCAATTGTTGCAGGCCGGCGCCGGCATCCCACTGACCCGGCTGCGCCAGAACCAAAACATCCAACAATTCAAAACCTTGCTGGCCCAACTCCGTGAAATTTCCCCCGAGCCCATCGATCCGGCCTTGGTGGTGCAATCGTTCATGACCTTGCACAGCGGGGCCGAGGTCTATCGGATGGAAGATATCGAGGCGATTTTCGGCCCGCCCGAAAAAATGGTGCGCGCCGAATTGCTAACCCTGCTGGCAGGCATGCGTTCGCGCCTGCAAGAACAATGGCGCGATCCCAAAACCCAGCAACAAGCCGGCACCAACCGTTCCGAGGCCGAAACCAAGGATGAGGTTTCGCGCGGCTACAAGACCGCGCTGGAATTGGCCCGCCGCGGCATCCACGCCGAGGATGGCGATTGGGCTGCCTTCATC
>Ga0118677_10010323_pt1 | contig 14307 bp, 11 predicted proteins | sample AliMusrvi5mmetaG_FD_86154 | JGI IMG/M metagenome (GOLD analysis project Ga0118677, IMG submission 86154) | reverse complement strand
GAAGGCTGCTTCGAGATCACCGCCGAACCGCCGCGCAAGTGGCGCAACCTCCACTACAACCAGTGGGGTGACGAGGAATACTACGCCGAAGCCACGCATATCGGCGACGGCATGTCGCGTTACCGGGATGCGCGCGGCAACACGGTGAATGTCATCAGTTACGACGCCAAGTATCTTTACATCCGCGACGACGAGACGAACACGGTTTTCAATCCCGCAGGCATGCCCGTCGCCACGGAAGTTTCTGACCGCGTCATCCGCGTATATCCTTCGCAGACCGAAATCGTTTCGACTTGCGCTGGCCTGCGCGTGAATCAGCGGATTTTTGTGCCGCGCACCGAATGTCTCGAAGCGTGGACGCTTAAACTTGAAAACCAAACAGATCAGCCGCGCCGCGTTTCCGTTTTTGCCTACGCCTCGTTTGCCCTCACAGGCAACGACCATGAAGGAAATGGTTTCTGGCCGGACAAGTATTCGGAAGTTCACCCGAATCTGGCTGGAGTGCTCGTCATCAATCGCGCCCACAAGATGCCGTTGGAGAAGAGGAACGGTTTTTTAGTCGCGCTAAATCATTTCCGCGCCGCCAACGGTTGTCGCGATGATTTCACCCGCGCCGATTACAGTCTGGCCGCGCCGAAAATTCTTTGGGGCTGGAACTGCGACAACAACGCTGGTTACGTCTGGGACACCGCCGCCATCGTGCAATGCACGCTTGCTATTCCGGCAAATGGCTCAGAACGCGTGGATTTCCTCGCCGGTCCGTGCATCGGCGCGGAGGAAGTGGAAGCGTTGCGTGTTCGTCTTTCCCGAGCCAAGCTCGATGAACTTGCCGCCGAGCAGATGACCGTCGAACGCCGTCGCGCCGAAGCCTTCACGGTGGACACCGGCGAGGCGAACTGCCACCGCGACGCGCTGATGAATATTTTCGTCAAGAAGCAGATTTATTCCTACGCCATGGACAAGGGCGGCGTGCGCGACAATATGCAAAACGCGAACGCGCTCGTTTTGTTTGAGCCGCAACTGGCGCGGGCGAACATCCTTAAATGCCTCGCCGTGCAGAAGCCGGACGGCAGTAGCCTGCACAGTTGGCGACCGCTCAACCGCCATCAATACTCGGACAAGCCGGCGTGGATGTTGCAGACCATTCCGTGGTATGTCCAAGAGACCGGCGACTTCGCGATTCTCGACGAGCGCGTGCCGTTCTTTGAATCCGCCGAAACCGGCACAGTTTGGGAACACATGCAGCGAGCTTACCACTGGTTGAGCACCGATCTCGGCAAACGCGGTCTGTGCCGCCAGCATTTCGCGGATTGGAACGACGGCCTTGAGCCTTCGGAAAAAACCGGCGAGCGGGAGAGCGTGATGGTCAGCCAGCAACTCTGCGCCGGCTTGCTCGAAACTGCCGCGCTGGCCGAACGACGTAATGACACCACCAGCGCCGATGAATGTCTGCGTCTCCATCGCGAAATGGCCGAACGCATCAACCGCGCGGCGTGGGATGGCGCATGGTTCACGCGGACGATTTGCGAAGACGGTTACGCGCTGGGTTCGAGCAAGAATGCCGAGGCGAAGATTTTCATCAACACCCAGAGTTGGGCGGTGCTGGGTCGCGTGGCCGACGAGTCACGCCTACGCCGGTGCATGGCGTCAGTGGACGAATTTCTGACCAAGCCCGAAGGTTATCCCATCTGCGATCCTGCCTGTTCAACCTTTGACGAACGCATCGGACGCTTCACGACGGTTATGCCGCAGGACACCGTAAACGGCGGCTGCTACAATCACGCCGCCGGCTTCAAATGCGTCGCCGACTGCCTGCTGGGTCGCGCGGAGGAAGCGTGGCAAACCTTCATCAAGGTCGCGCCGGACGGGCCGAATCTGCCCGTCAGCGTTTCCGGCGCAGAACCATTCTCGTTCATCAACCATTACTCGCGCGTGCCGTCGGGCTTTGGGAAGGGCGGCTACCCGTGGCGCACCGGCACGGCGGCGTGGTTCACCGTGGCGCTGGTGGAATACATCCTTGGCGCGCGACGCGGTTACGACGGGCTCATCATCGCGCCATGCCTGACGAAGTCCGTCCCGCGCGCGAAGCTGCGCCGCAATTTTCGTGGGGTGGCCTACGACATCACGCTAGACAACACCGCCGGTCGCTGCGTCGGCGCTCGCCGCATCCAGGTGGATGGCAAGTTGATTGCAGGAAACACGCTGCCGCTTTTCACCAGTGGCACGCACCAAGTGGAGGTAGAGATTTAATCCGTAAAACCGAGCGTCGCCGGAATTGCGACGCATCAAGACAAGATCTAATGCTGCAATTATTATACGAATCATAAAGCCATGACTAAATTCCCAAAGAACCTGAAGGTCCTGAAGCAGAGCCATGCCGCGTTGCTGAAACGGCGCAACACCGTGGACGCCAGCTTTTACAACGGCTGGTTTGAGCGGTGGAAGAATCCGGTAATCACCGCCGACCACGCGCCGCTGGATTGGCGTTACGATTTGAACCCGAAGACGAATCCGTTGCTGCTGGAACGGCTCGGCGTCAACGCCGCGTTCAATGTCGGCGCAATGGAGTGGGGCAAAAACATCGTGCTCGTCGTCCGCACCGAGGGCGTGGACCGCAAATCGTTTTTCGCCATCGCCGAGAGCAAGACGGGCGTGGACGGGTTTCAATTCTGGGACGAGCCGGTGGTGTTGCCGGAAACGGACGAGCCGGACACGAACGTTTATGACATGCGCCTCGTCCGCCACGAGGACGGCTGGATCTACGGGTTGTTCTGCACCGAGCGCAAAGACCCGAAAGCGCCGCGCGGCGATTTGTCGAGCGCGGTGGCGCAGTGCGGCATCGCGCGCACGAAGGATTTAGTGAAATGGGAGCGCCTGCCCGATCTCAAGTCGCGTTCGCCGCAGCAGCGCAACGTGGTGCTGCATCCGGAATTCGTGAACGGCAAGTATCTGCTCTACACGCGGCCGCAGGACGATTTTATTACCGCCGGCAGCGGCGGCGGCATCGGCTGGGCGCTGTGCGATTCGATGGAACGCGCCGTAAGCGGCGAGGAACGCATCCTGGACCATCGCATTTATCACACGATCAAGGAATTGAAGAACGGGCTCGGCCCTGCACCCATCGCCACGCCGAAGGGTTGGTTGCACCTCGCGCATGGCGTGCGCAACACCGCCGCCGGTTTGCGCTATGTGCTGTATGTATTCATCGCCGACCGCAATGAGCCGTGGCGCGTGACCCATGCGCCGGGCGGTTATTTTCTCGCGCCGCAGGGCGACGAGCGCATCGGCGATGTTTCCAATGTTGCGTTCAGCAACGGCTGGGTGGCTCGCGCCGATGGCCGTGTTTTCATTTACTACGGCGCATCCGACACGCGCACCAATGTCGCCACCACCACCGTCGAACAGTTGCTCGACTACGCGCTGAACACGCCCGCCGATTCGTTGCGCAGTGCCGCGTGCGTGCAGCAACGGATTGAATTGATCCGGAAAAATCGCGCGCTAGGGTTGCGTTCAAAATGACCGCCATTTTCAGCAACCGATGAATATTTACCAACACCCGGAATTGCTCCCACGTTCTAGTGAGTTTTCCGTTTGCATTAATAGCGAGCGACTGGAAGTTCTTCACACCGATGTCGCCGACTTTGTCATCTGTGCCCTGGAGCCTGGAGATTTTCCGGCCTTGGTGGAAGTAACGCCACGGCAACATTTCACCTCGGCGCATGTGCGGCCGGTGGTCAAAAAAATTGCGGCAACCGTAGCCGATGGCTGCGTTCGGTTCTCGTTGTCGTGTCCGGAAAAACTCTCGGTGGATATTGCCGGCTGCAAGCCGCTTTATTTGTTCGTCAATCCGCCGGAGACCAATCCGCCGCAACCGCGTGATCCGGACGTTGTCACCTTTGCCGCCGGACAGATGCACGAAGCGCCGATGCTCACCCTCGAAGCGGGGCAGACCCTCTATCTGCCGGGCGGAGCGGTGCTCAAAGGGCGTATTCATGTGAATGGAAAATCCGGCATCCGCATTTGCGGGCACGGAGTATTTGACGGTTCGTTTTATGACCAGGCCGTTGACGGGATGATTCCTTCGATCACGGTGGAGCGCTGCCCGAAAGTGCTGGTGGAAGATATCACGATGATCCGGCCGCAAGGCTGGATGCTGATGATCGCGGCTTGTGCGGGCGCGACCATCCGGAACGTGAAGCAGATTGGCGAGGTCATCAGTTCCGATGGCATTGATGTGGTTGGCTCGCGCGACGTGGTCATCGAAGACTGTTTTCTCCACAACAATGACGATTGCGTGGTGGTGAAGGCGCTTTTTGTCGGTGGCAAAAATCTGGCCGCCACGCAAGTGGACGCCCGCGAGAATGTTGAAAATGTGCTGGTTCGCCGTTGCACGTTTGCCAACTGGAACTGCGGAAACGCGATGGAAATCGGCCACGAACTTTCGGTGGAGTTTGTTCGCAACGTCACTTTCACCGACATTGACGTTCTCCATGTCCACGGTCACGGCGCGGTGTTTTCCATCCACAACAACGACCGGGCGGTTGTCTCGGATGTGCTTTTCGACAACATCCGCATTGAGCACTGCTATGACAAGCTGATTGATTTTCGCATCTCCCATTCCCGCTTCAGCACCGATGCGGAACGCGGTCATATCCGGGGTGTCACCTTGCGGAATATTCAGTGGACACGCACTCCGTTCAACGCCGGCTATACGATTTCACTGATTGGCGGGTGGGATGCTGACCACCGGGTGGAAGACATCATCATCGAAAATTTCAGAATTGATGGCCATGCCGTGCGCCAATTGGATGAATTGGAAATCTGCACACGCCATTGCCACAATCTCCGGCTTCGATCACCGGAATAAACAACAAAACAATCATCATGAAAACAAAAACAGCTCCTACCATTAACGAACTAGCCAAGATGATTGACCACTCGCTGCTGCATCCCACGATGAACGATGCGGAGGTTCTGGCCGGTTGTCAATTGTCGCGGGACTACAACGTCGCCACCGCCTGCGTGAAGCCTTACAGCATCCGCCAGGCGCTGGAGGTTTTCGCCGGGACGGACGTGATGGCCTGCGCCGTCATCGGCTTCCCGCATGGCAACAGCACCACCGGCATCAAGGTCATCGAGGCCGAATCTGCCGCGCTCGCGGGCGCGAAGGAAATTGACATGGTCGTCAACAACGGCAAGGTCAAGAGCACCGACTGGGACTATGTTAAACGCGAAATTGACCTGATCAATCAGGCCGTGGTCGCGGCGGGTGCCATCCTGAAGGTGATTTTCGAAAACGACTATCTCACCCACGAGGAAATCATCCGGCTCTGCGAAATCTGTTCCGAAGTGAATGTCGCGTTTGTGAAAACTTCCACCGGCTACGGTTTTGTGAAGCAGGAAAACGGGATGTATTCCTACAAGGGCGCGACTCATGAGCATCTCAAGCTGATGCGCAAACACACCGCCCCGCACATCCAGATCAAGGCGGCGGGCGGCGTCCGCACCCTGGACGAATTGCTAGCCGTGCGCGAACTTGGCATAACCCGCATCGGCGCGACCGCCACCAAGGTCATCATCAACGAGGCCATCAAGCGCGGCTTCGCCGGTTCAGTGCCGCGTCCGCATCTGGACGCCAGCAAGGCCACGCCCGCCGGCTATTGACGAGGCACGACTCCAAACGATTCCAAAGCATGGCTCAAAATTTTCAGCACCCGGACGCCTGCATCAAGAATGCAAGCCGGCAGAGCGAACTGCTGCTTGGTGTGGACGACGGCAGACCTCTCCGCCGTGGCCCAGCGATACGTCCTGAACCATCCGCGTGTGGCCTGCACGATTCCCGGCTTCCGCAACGAACGCCAAGTCGCCTGCAGTCTCGCCGCTGCTTACCGCACGCTCTCGCCCGAGGACATGAACTTCATCAACCAACTTTTCGGACAGGAATGAATGCCCCGGATTCAATTATGACGAAGCTGCTCGCGTCCCGCGTCAATCTGGTGAATTACATCAAGGCGGCGAACAAGAAGCGCGTGCTGGCGATTTACGACGAATATCGCCGGCGCGGCATCACGAAATTCAAAACCCCGAACCTTTAAAAAATTAAACGAATGAAGGCAAAAGCCGCGCCCGCATGGACCGAGAACGCCGTCGTTTACGAGATTTACCCGCAGACATTTTACGACTCGAACGGCGATGGCATCGGTGATTTGCCGGGCATCATCGCCAAGCTCAATTATGTCCAGAGCCTCGGCGTGGATGCCATATGGCTCAATCCGTTTTACGCGTCGCCGATGAAGGACGCCGGCTATGATGTGGCCGATTTTTACAGCGTGCATCCGCGTTACGGCAATCTTGACGACGCGCGTCGTTTGTTTTCCGAGGCGCATGCCCGCGGCCTGCGGGTGTTGATTGATTTTGTCCCGGGACACACTGCGGCGGAGCATCCGTGGTTTCAGGCTTCCATCGAAGGCCGCGAGCCGTTCAAGGACTGGTATGTCTGGACCCACAGCGCTTGGGCGGACGGCGGGGAAGCGTGGCGGGCCAAGATGGTTCACGGGATGACGCCGCGCAATGGGAATTACTTTTGCAATTTCTTCGCGCATCAGCCGGCGTTGAACTACGGCTTTGCCCAGCCGGATCAGGAATGGCAGTTGCCGGTGGACCATCCGAATGTCCAGAAACTCTGGGCCGAGATGAAGAATGTGCAGCGCTTCTGGCTCGACCTCGGCGCGGACGGTTTCCGCATAGACATGGCCGGATCAATCATTCGTCAGGACGCCGGGCACAAGGCCATCCGCCGTTTCTGGCGCGAATGTCGCGAGGAAATCTGGGAGGCCGACGGCCGCGAAGATGTTTTCACCGTGGCGGAGTGGAGTTACCCCAAGGCGGCGTTGAGCGGCGACGGCTTGCACGCGGATTTTCTGCATTGGATTCCGTCCTACCAAACGCTGTTTCGCGCGCCGGAAGGCAAGGCGTTCTTTCATCGCAACGGGCAGGGTGACATTTCCGCCTTTCTCAAGGATTATCTTGAACACTACACAGCCACGCGCGGTCGCGGCCACATCTGCATTCCGCTCGGCAACCACGACCTTTCGCGCATCAACGACGGCTTGTCTGACCCGCGCGAATTGGAACTCGTCCACGCGTTCCTGCTCTCCATGCCGGGCGTGCCGTTCCTCTACTACGGCGACGAAATCGGGATGCGCCAGTTGCCTGATGTCATTCCGACACGGGAAGGGTGTTACCCGCCGCGTTCTGGCGCGCGCACGCCGATGCAGTGGTCAGACGCGCCCAACGCCGGTTTTTCCACCGCGCCAGCCACGCAGCTTTGGTCGCCGGTGGATTCCGCCTCAAACGCTCCGAATGTGGCGGCGCAGGAAAAGGATTCTGCTTCACTGCTCCAGCGCATTCGCCAACTCATTGCCGTTCGCCGGCGTGAACCGGCGCTGCGCGCCTCGGCGGCTTTCACGCCGGTCTTTGCCGAACCCAATACTTACCCGCTGATTTTCGCGCGGGGCGAAGGGGCTGACATGGCGCTCGTTTTGTTCAACCCGGCTGACTGTGCCGTTGAGGGCGGCTGCGCCTTGCCGGCGGAACTGGCTGACCGCGCCGTCGGACAACGCATTTGCGGCGCGGGTGCGGTCACGCTGCGCATAGCGGAGGGCCGGCTGCATTGGCGAGCCGAGGGCGTCAGTTACACAATCGTCAACCTTAACAGGAAGGAAGCTTACTTATGAAATTCACCGATGGCCAATGGTTGCATCAGATCGGTGTCACCGCCTCTTACGCCGCCCAGACGACCGAGGCGGTGCGCGAGCGCGACGAACTGGTGCTGTTCGTCAACGCCATTGCACCCCATGCGCCGCGCCCCGGTAGCCTTTCGTGACGGATCGAATAATCACTGATGAAAATCATCGGTTCAACTTCCGCCTGGAAAAACAACCTTGATCACGCGCTCGCCCGTCTCCGGGCGTTGGGGTTTGACGAAATAGATTTGATTGTGATCGAAAGCTGGGGTCTTGTTTCGCCGACGGCGCTGGTGAACGACTTCGAGTGCGAGGCATCGCGGGTTGAGGCCTTGCTGGCGAAGCATGGCCTGCGGGCGGTATCGTTGAATGCGGCTTTCAAACCCGACCTGCATGATCGTGCGGCGGCGGCGGGGAACACCGCGCGCCTGGCCGAAGTGCGGGCGCTGGCCCGACTGATGACTCGCCTGGGAATCAAGATCGGGGCGCATTATCCCGGCTATGTGGCCGATTGGAAAAACGATGCTGATGGCGTGTGGCGTGACACGACGGCGAGCCTGCGGGAAATCCAGACAGTGCTGGCGGAATTTCCGGGAACGCGCCTCGCGCCCGAGTTGCACTACCGGACGCCGTTTGAAAGTCCGGCGGCGGCCCGCAGGTTACTGCGCGAATTTCCGGAACTGCCCTATACCTACGAGCCGTCGCATTTCATTGTGCAAGGAATTGACTGGCGGGAGACCGGCGACCTGCTCGACGGGGCGGCCCATGTTCATTTGCGGGGTTGCGCGCCCAATCGTTTGCAAGCGCCACCGACGGAATCGGAGGAAGCCTTGCGCTGGGTGGTCGCGCGTTTGCATGCCCGGAACTATCGCGGAATGATTTCCATCGAATACCTGCCGGAAGCGGACTTCGATGCAGAGCTGGCCATCGCAGAATTGCAGACGAAAATACGGCGGTGGAGTGAAGATTAAACCCAAATCGAACCTTTGCGATCTTTTGATTATTTATGACAAAGAACAAAATCGGGGCGGAAAATAAAACAGGAAAATTCAATCCGCCGGTTTTGCAACCTCGGTATTGGGGCATGGCGGGAGTGTTTCCCGGCGAACTGGAACTCTGGCGCGGCGACGAGTGGGCGAACCAGCGGCGTTTCGTCGCGGAGCAGGGGTTTTCGGGCGGAGCGGTTGGGCTGGGCGATCTCGCCGATACCGGACGGCGCGGCCTGTTGCGTTCGCTGGCGGAGTCCCATGGTCAGGAGCAAATGGTGCATCTAGGTCTTGATTATCGTGAGCCGGCTGCGGTGACCTCCGCCCGGCTTGAGGCGGAAGTTTCCACGCTGCTCAGTTTCCGGGACGAAGTGCCGCTGACCGGCGTGGCCCTGGTAGTGGAGGGCGATGCGCATCGCTTCGATCGCAATGTTTCGCTCGCCCGGCAGTTGGAGTGCCTGGGCACCGCCCTTGCGCCGATGGTGGCGCGCTGTCGCGATGCCGGGTTGCCGGTGGCGATTGAGAATCACGGCGACTACTATGTCTCCGATCTGGTCGAGTTGTGCAGTTGCACTCCGGGCCTCGAAATCCTCCTCGACACGGGCAACTGTTTCCTGATCGGCGAGCGCCCGGACACCTTGCCGGCGGAGGCGTTTCCGCTCGTGCGCGCAACCCATTGGAAGGACCATTTTGTGAAACCCAATCCGCACACGCTGCATTTCGAGCTGACGGGAGCGACGCTCGGTGGCGGGCATGTCGGGTTGGAATCACTCTTCAGTCGCTTGTGCGCGCTGCATCCCGATCCGGCAAGCATTCGCATGATGATCGAATGGGTGCCAGATCCGCAACGCGACGCGCGCACCTGTTTTGCCGATTCCAAAAAGCACTTGGAGAAAATCTCAGGCGGACAATTTCCCGCCGGAAAGGCGGTGCCATCGTGAAGGCCGGACAAAACAACAACTCGCTGCGTGTAGCCGTCGTGGGATTGGGGGGCATTGCCGCACTGCATTTTCAGGCCATCGCCGCCGCGCGTGGAGTCCAACTTGCGGCGGTGTGCGATTTGAACACGGAATTGGTCGCCGCGCAGGCGGCGGCACAGGCCGTTCCGGGCTTTGCCGATATGTCAAAGATCCTCGCCGAAATCCGGCCCGACATGGTGACGGTCGCCACGGACACGCGTTCGCACGCCAAGCTGACCATGATGGCGGCGCGCGCTGGTGTGCGGGCGGTGCATTGCGAAAAACCGATGGCGGTGCATCCTGCGGAGGCCCGCGAGATGGTGGCCGCGTGTTCCGCTGCCGGCACGCTGCTGACGATCAATCATCAGCGGCGGTTGGGGGATGTGGCGGCGGCGCGGCGGTTTATCGCGGGAGGCGGTATTGGCGAAGTGCTGGAACTGCGCGGTTACTGTGCCGGGGATTTGTTGGGCGACGGCACGCATGTCATTGATTCTCTGCTGGCGTTGGCGGGCGATCCCGCCGTGAGCGGAGTGCTCGGCGCGCTTGACGTGAGCACGGTCAAGGAACGCTACGGGCATCCGGTCGAAAACGGCGCGCATCTGGAAATTAGAACCGACCACGCGCTTCAAATGAGTATCGCGACGGGAAGTTTTGCGGATCGCCGCGCCTATCAGGAATATCATGTGCTCGGCTCGCGCGGGAGTCTCTGGCGGGCCGGCGATATTTTAAAGCCGAACTGGTTTGTCGCCGATGGCACGCCGGGCACGCACGCGCCGGTTTTCGACCGGCAACGCTGGTTCACGCATCCGGAATTGGCCTCGCATGGCGGGCCCTGGCGACCGCTGGACATCGGAATAACGGATGCCTGCGGCGGCGAGGTGGCGGCCTACGAACAGATCGCGGCCTCGCTCGCGACGGGCGCGCCTCATCCGCTGGACGGACAACGCACCCTTACCGTGCAGGGAGTGATCATGGCGGGTTACCAGTCCGGACTTGCCCGGCAGCCGGTCACACTGGCAGAGGCCGCAGCCCTGGAACATTTTCCCCTCCGGCTAGATCACGGAAAACCATATGCTGGACCAGCAATAGAAAATCCTAGGTAAAATGCAAATACTACTGAATAAAGACCCATTTGCACGGCCAGGACAGGCCGACAACCTGTGCCAGCGAATCAACACTTGGCCGGCCAAGTGGGTGAAGCCGCCGTTTCCGTTGACGACGCCGGCGCAGGTGGCTTTTCGCTGTCGGTTTGAAATCGCCGAGGCCTTAACCGCCCGCTTGCACATTTCGGCAGACGAACGGTATCAGCTTTTCCTCGACGGTCGGCCGCTGGGACGCGGGCCGGCGTTCGGCGATCAGGAGAATTGGTATTTCGACACCTACGAACTCGCGCTCACGCCCGGCGAACATGTGCTGGTCGCGCGCGTGTTGATGCTGGGAGCACACGCGCCGGCAGCGCAAATTTCTCTGGCGCACGGGTTGGTGGTTTGTCCCGATCCGGAATCACCGCTGCTTCCGCTCATTGCGACCGGCGCTGCGCCGTGGTCCTGCAAACTGCTGCCGGGTTTTACCATCGGCGAACATAGCTGGAGAGTTCAGGCGACCGGCCCGATGACACTGGACACGCGGGAATTTCCGTGGGGCTACGAAACCGGTGGCGGCGAGGGATGGACGGATGCCATTCCGTTCGAGGAGGCAAGGGTCGCCTCCGCGGTGATGGAATATGGTGGCCGATCGCATCTGCTACGCCCGACAATCATTCCGCCGCAACTTGATCGCGCGATCGCCGGCGTGACCGTGAAGCATGCGGGCACGATTCTGAATGTGACGGATGACCGGCATCCGTTTCCCGCCGTGTCAAGTTTGGCCGCTGAACATTCAGGATGGAACACGGGTTCGCTGACGATTCCCGCCAATTGCATTCGCCGGGTGCTGCTCGAATTGGATGACTACTACAGCTTTTACTACGCGCTCACCGTTTCCGGCGGACGCGGATCGCGACTGCGCCTCGCGGCGGCCGAGCGGCTTTTTGATCCGAAGGTGAACCAGCCGGAACGGCCGTGGGAGGCGAAAGTGGCTCACAATCAAATCGAGGGCAGTTTCTTTGCTGGTCCGCATGACAAGTTTATTTTGGATGGCGGCGCGAACCGCAAGCTGGAGTCCTTTTGGTGGCGCTGCGGGCGCTTCGTTCAAGTCATCGTCGCCACCGGCGACCAACCGCTGACCCTCTCGCACATTGAGTTTCGGGAAACGAGGTATCCGCTGGAGATGGAAAGTCGCCAAGCCGCGAGCGATCCGAAGTGGTCGCAGATTCTTTCCGTTTGCTTCCGCACGCTGCAGGAGTGCTGCCACGAAATCTTTGTGGATTGTCCCTACTACGAACAGGCGCAGTGGGTGGGCGACATGCGGGTGCAGATGCTTTGTCATTATGTCGCGACCCGTGATGTGCGGCAGATTCGCAAAGCGCTGTCGCTCGTGGACAATTCCGCCGCGCAGGGAGGTTTTGTTCGTGCCTATTATCCCTCCGACAGCCGGTTGTTGATTCCCGGCTTTGCGCTGTGGCATATCGCCGCCGTGCATGACCTGGCGCTGTGGCGCGGCGAAAAGGAATTCGTGCGAACGTTGATGCCGCAGGCGCGTGCGACAATGGACGCGATTTTGCAAAACCAACGGGACGATGGCCTGCTTGCCTGGCCGCAGGGCTGGCCCTACACCGATTGGGCCGATGGTTTCCCGAATGGCAATCCGCCGGCGGGCGCATCGCGCACCGAGAGCATTTTCAATTTCCACGCAGCTCATGTGCTGGACCTGCTCGCAGAACTTGAAACCTATCTCGGTGAAAGCGAACTCGCCAAGCGCTGGCGGCGGATGGCCAAGAGTCTGGCCGATGCCTGTGACAAAGCTTTTTGGGACGACGCGCGCGGACTATTCGCCATTGATCTCGATCATCGCCAATTCTCGGAACATTCGCAGTGCCTGGCCGTGCTTGGCGGTCGGATCACTTCGCAACAACAAGTCTCAATCGCCGACAAACTGGTTTCCGACACTTCGCTTACGCGCGTGCAGCTTTTCTACAGCCATTACCTTTTTGAAACCTACCGCCGCCTCGGGCGCATGGACGCGTTGTTTGCGCGGCTTGAACCTTGGCACAAGATGCTGGCGATGGGGCTGAAGACCACGCCCGAGACTGTCCCGCTCACCCGGTCAGATTGTCATGCCTGGTCGGCGCATCCGCTGTTCCATTTCTACACGACCGTGCTCGGCATCCGGCCGGCGTCCATGGGGTTCGCCACCGTCGAGATCACGCCGCAACTGGGACAACTCGATCAGGCTTCCGGCAAAATGGTTCACCCGCGCGGGTTCGTCGAAGTGGAGTTTCACCAAACCAGCGGCAAAATTTCGGGGAGCATCACGCTGCCCGATGGTGTGATCGGGACAGCTCTAGTCAATGGCCGGACCGTGAAACTGCAAAGCGGCAAACAAAAGGTTTAACGCTTTTTCCCGAAACATGACCACGACTGACCAATCCTGTGCATCGCCGACCCGCCGCGTGCTCGACTACATCCGCGCCAACTGGCCGCGCTCCATTTACCATGACGCTCCCGGCACCGGGTTCGCCGGCGTGGACATTCCGTTTCCCTATACTTCGCCGTGCATCAAGGGCGAAGGACACTTCTCGTTCTTTTTTTACTGGGACACCTATTTCACGAACCTCGGCTTGCTCCGTCACGGACACGCGCAGACGGCGAAGGACAACATCAAAAACATGCTCTGGTTCATCGCACGCCAGGGTTACATGCCCAACCATGTTGGATTGTATAACCGTTCGCAGCCGCCCTATCTGTGTCACATGGTGAAGGAATACATCGCCGCCACGTGCGACACCGCTTTTTTGGCCGAGGCTGCGGCGGGTTTGCGCCAGGAATACCATTTCTGGATCACCGCCCGCCACAGCCCCACCGGTCTCCAGCGGCATGGACACCATGAAATTTCCGAGGAGGCGGCGGAATTTTACTGTCAACTCGGCGAACGACTGGGATTCTCAAAGGATGTCCCGCTGGCGGATCGCATCCGCATCGGAGGCCATTATCTGGCCGAAGCTGAGGCCGGGTGCGATTTCACTCCACGCTTTGAATCCCGCTGCCTCGACTACAATCCGGTTGATCTGAACAGCCTGCTCTACGAATACGAAACATATCTTGCTGAGGTCTCCGTCCAACTCGGCTGGGACGACACCGCTCTCTGGCAAGCCCGCGCCGCCCGCCGGCGCGAGCTGGTCCAGCGCTATCTTTGGAACGAAGAGCGCGGCCATTTTCTGGATTGCGACTTTGTCAATCAACGGTCGAGTCCAGTTGCCTCGCTCGCTGGATTCCTTCCGCTCTTCACCGGCCTCGCCTCGCCCGCGCAAGCCGCGCGGATGCGGGAAAACCTCCCGCTTTTCGAACGCGAGTTCGGCGTTGCTGTCACCGAGGATCGCCCGTTGGATCGGACTTATCAATGGGCTTTCCCCAATGTCTGGCCGCCACTGGTTTATGTGACCTTTGAAGGGCTGCGGCGTTACGGGTTCGCGGCGGACGCCCGACGCATCGCGGAGAAATATCTCGCCACTGCCAACCG
>Ga0118677_10006333_pt3 | contig 14309 bp, 15 predicted proteins | sample AliMusrvi5mmetaG_FD_86154 | JGI IMG/M metagenome (GOLD analysis project Ga0118677, IMG submission 86154) | reverse complement strand
GCGAAGCTCCCCAGACATGGCAGGAAACGCACGGTCGGATGGCCCGGCAGACTCCAGCCTAGTTCCGCCGCGTCAAACACTTGTAACCCCGGCAAAACCGGCTCGAAAGGGAAGTGCGAGAGTGGTTCCACGCTGATCCCGCAGAATAGATGGTGCATCACGGTGTTGCCGACCACCACCACGTTCTTGACCTCATGGGCCGTGCTCGCAGCCGCCGTCAGCAACTCCTGTAGCAGCCGGCCAATCTGCATCCGGACTAGGTTCTCCAGATTCCGCTGGCCATCGCCAGCCATAGCCGATTCCACACGGCTCATAATATCCGCGCCACACTTCGCCTGCGCGTTCAGCGCCGCGCGCACAGCCAGCACATGGCCGGTCTGCAAATCGAGCAGTTGGGCCACAATGGTGGTCGTGCCCAGGTCAACCGCGATACCCAGCCCTTCCCGCGGCGTGAAGGCGAAAACCGATTCATCCGTGAGAATCGCCGCCTCCCATTGGGCTAGCTCAATTTTGAGATCGCTCTGCGCCTCTCCCCGGCAGGCCAACCGCCAGCCTTCCGCCAGTTCCGCGCCGGACAGCTTGTGCTGGTCTTCGTCCGTAATCGGCAGCGCGCCCGCCAACACCTTGATCCGGCAGCCTTTGCACAGCCCCCGCCCGCCGCACGGGAACTCGACGCCATGCGCGAACAGCACCTCCTGCAAAGGCGTGCCGCGCTTGATCCGCAGCACCTTGCCTAGCGGCAACAGTTCCAGATTGACGAAATCGTTCATGTCTTAAGAATTGACTCCTGCCTACTGATATTCTCTGCTGGAAAATAGACAGCACTCTATTTTCGTTCGAGATAATTCCACCGCTCCATCGCCAGCGGTGGCCTGTCTATAGCAGCCCCAACCTAACCCGGATTCCCAACCTCAGTGGCCTGTAGCCCGTCGCGTGGCCATAGCCGGGCTGATCCGGGCACAGGTCATCCCGACCATTTGGGCCCAATGGTGGTCCGCCCGGGCGTCGGCGACGGGAGTGCCGCACCGGCCCGCTGCCGGCCTAGCTGAGGCCCGGTCCAAGCCTGGGCCTGGCCAAGCGGTAGGCAACCACTAGGCAACCACTCCGATGTGGATCCGATCCACATCGGAGTGGTTGCCTACCAGTTGGCTACTGGTTGGCTAGTAATACGCCTGGAGGGGGCCTGCGGGCGGCCTGACCGGTCTTCGGCCAGATGCGTATCGCGAACCAACCGGCGCGCGGCGGAATACACCAGACGGAGGTGTCGCTCGACGATTCCCGCGAAGGCGGCTGTCGACCCGTTTGGACGTGGTCCTGCAGGAATTCGTGATCACTCATGTGAATGCATCTATCAGATTATGGCCGCCGATGGCAGAAACCCGACAAGATTCTCTACGGTGCGGGCCAATTTCGAATGTGGCGTTGAGGCAGCTAAAGGGGTCCCAGTCACAAATCCGGTGACGTATCATGAGCCAGCCCCTTTTCACGCAGGCATTCGCGGCAAGGAATCACCTCAGCAGCAACGTCATTGGCGACCTGTTTCGGGATGAATAGACTCAGTTTGGATCAAGTCAAAACTTATTGACAGACAAGGCGATCAAGCTGAGCCTGCCATAGCCGAATATGAAAAGCCGGATCCATTGGAATTGGAGTTTAGGACTGGCCTTGGCTGTCCTGCCTCTCCTCATCGGATACTCGCAGGAGGCATCCAACCAAGCTGCAAATACCTCGCCCGCCGTACAGCCGGAGGCGGCACAACAGGCCGCTCCAGCCGCCACCCTGGCGGCCTCAGCCCCTGAGGAGGATGTGGTTGACGCCCTCGCCAAACCGATGTCCGCCGCGAAAACGCTGCCACCCGGCGTTAGGCTTACGGCACCCGTTTCCGAAGTGATCCGACTCTCGAGCTCCGGTGTTGATGAGAGTGTGCTGATGACGTTTGTCACCAATTCTCCCAGCACCTTCAATCTCGGCGCGGAGGAGATCATCTACCTGAACGACATCGGCGTCCCGAGCATGGTGGTTAGTGCGATGATTCAACATGACCAGGTGTTGAGAGAGCGTCCCACAAACGCGGCACCTGCGCCCGCGATGCCCGTACCCGCCGCGCCGGAAATCTACGCTCCAGAACCCGTACCCGCCCCGGCCCCCGAAGAGATGGCCCCGCAGCCGGATTACGCGGCTGAGAGCTATCCGCCGCCTGCTGACAACTCGTATGAGAGCTTCTATGACACACTGGCGCCCTATGGCACGTGGGTCGACGTTGCGGGCTACGGGCCTTGCTGGCAGCCGAGCGTGGTAATCGTCAACCCCGAGTGGCAACCTTATTGCAATGGCGGCCAGTGGGTTTATAGCGATTGCGGTTGGTACTGGATGTCTGGTTACTCCTGGGGCTGGGCCCCCTTCCACTACGGTCGCTGGTTTCGTCATAGTCACTACGGGTGGTGTTGGGAACCGGGCAACGTTTGGGGTCCCTCCTGGGTGTGCTGGAGATACAACGGCAATTATTGCGGCTGGGCACCGCTGCCGCCGGCGGCCGGGTACCACGCGGGATTCGGGCTGACGTACCACGGTCAGCAGGTCCATAGCGGCTTCGCTTTCGGGCTTAGCACTCGGTCCTATACGTTCGTGGCTGCCGGCCACTTCTCGGACCGCAACCTGAACCGTCACGCACTACCACCCCGGGACGCGGCTCGGATCTACCACCAGACGGTGCCCGCGGCTACGATCGTCGGCAACAGCACACGGGTCTTCAACCGCGGCATTCCGGTGGGACAGGTGGAAGCGGCAACCCACACGCAAATCCACCCGGTCACCATTCGCGAAGCGAATACTCCGGGCGCTCATAACACTCGCGGCGAGCGGCTCGCGGCAAACGGCCAGACCCTGTCGGTTTTCCGACCGCAAATCTCGCAGCCCACCGGGGCGCAGCCCGTATCCGGCGGGCGCTCACTGTCCGACGTCCGCTCTGCAACCGGCAGTGCCGGGGTGGCGCCCGTGCTCGCGCCGACGAGGGTGGCGCCGGTCTCGGGATCGCGGACGCTTGGGGGCAGTCCTGCGGCCCATCCCAACAATGGCGGAGGTTCCGGCAGGAGACCCGATCGCTCTGCCAACCAGGCCAATGGTGGTCCGTTGACGGCCCCCGGTTCTGCGCCTGGTCTTGGTGAGCCGCCTATACTGCATGGTGCCGACCGGTCCACTGCGGCTGTCGGCGGGAGTGGCGCGAGCGCCGTCGGGAGGACCGCTCCGGCCAGTTCGCTGATCGTTATCGGGAACAAAGAAGGCGGTCGGTCACGGATGAACGATTCGACTGCTGCTACAGCCACGCAAACTTCGTACTCCGGGCACACAGCGTCGCGGCAGGACTCCTTTGCGCGCCCGGCAGGGACGCAGCGGACCCAACCGTTCATGACCGCGGACGCGGAGGTGCGGGCACCATCACAAATGTCCGGGTCAGCTCCACGTGCCGCTGAACCGCAAGCGCGCAGCGAGCACTCGTGGCAGCACACAGCGCCGACCTACCAAGCGCCGGCTCAGATGCAGCGGAGCGCACCCGCGCCGACTTACACGCCGCCGCATATGCCGTCCTATACTCCGCCGGCACCGTCTCCTGCGCCGCGGGCGGAACCGATGATATCCCAGCCAGCACACTCCGCGCCTGCCGCCCCGGTGCCTTCCGCGCCAACCACGCACTCGCAATCCTCATCCGGCCGGAACGGGCGGTGAGGTCCTGCCTCCCGTTTTCTCCTTTTGCCGTGCGTCGCTTGCTGGCATTGTGGGGCTGATGGGTATTACCCCACTGCAGTTCAAGCAAATGCAAGAACGCCTTGGCAGCCCGCGGCGCACGGCCATGCCGGTGTTTGAGCGGACCGCGCTGGTCAGCGCCAATGCGCATCAGGTCATTCTTGGCGTGGATCCTTCTCTTCGGGGGACGGGTTATGGGGTCATCAGGCTGGCCAAACCCTGTCCGGAGACGCTCACCCACGGCGTAATCTCCTGTCCGGCAGGCTGGGAACACTCCCGTTGTCTGGTCAAGATTGTGCAAAAGCTGCGCGAAGTCTTGCAGCAGCATCATCCGGTTGTGTGCGTGGTTGAGGGCTTGTTCTATGCGCAGAATCTGCAGACCGCGCTCGTTATGGGCGAAGCCCGCGGCGCGGCGCTGGCAACCATTGCTGAAGCCGGACTGGCGATCTACGAGCTGGCACCGCGCAAGGTGAAGCAGGCCATCGTCGGGTACGGCGCCGCGCAGAAGCTGGCGGTAGCTAAGATGGTTCAACGCATGTTGCGCTTGTCGGAAATGCCCGCACCCGACGCTGCAGACGCGCTGGCCCTCGCGCTCGCGCATGCGCAAGAGCAGGGGCGGTATAGTTTTCAAGCGGCTAAACGAGTATGATCACCTTCCTCCACGGCAAACTTGTCGAGGCCCTCCCCACGCAGGCCATAGTCGACGTCAACGGGGTCGGTTACGAGGCGCTAATTCCGCTGTCGTCTTACGACAAGCTGCCCGCGCCTGGGCAGGAGTTGAAGCTGCTGACGCATTTGGTCGTGCGCGAAGACGCGCATACGTTATACGGCTTCATGAGCGCGGCCGAGCGCGACTTGTTCCGCTTGCTCATTAATACCGTGAGCGGCATTGGCCCAAAAATCGCCCTCAATGTGTTGAGTGGTATCAGCGTGATCGCCTTTCGCGGCGCGGTGGCCAATGGGGACGTTAAGTCGCTTTCGCAAATCTCCGGTGTTGGCAAGAAGACAGCCGAGCGCATTGTGGTCGAGCTTAAGGACAAGATCGGCGCGGCCGGCGCTTGGGAAGCCGCGAGTGCGCAACGCGCCCTCTCGCCCCAAGACCAGAAGGCCAACGACGCCGTGCTGGCTTTAATGGCGCTGGGCTTCAAGCAAATCGAAGCGCACGATGCGGTCCGCAAGGTGCAAGCCTCCCTGGGTGCAGTGGCGACCGTGGAAGACCTTGTGCGCGCCTGCTTGAAAAAGGGAGCATGATGGTAGTGAGCGATCTCCAACCCAAAGCCGAAAGTCCAAGGGCCGCAGCCCGCCGGCGCAAAGCGAGCGGGGTGGTGGTGCCGCATTCTCCGCGCTGGTATCAGCGGCTCGGCGCATGGCTGGTCTTCGCGCTGGTGCGCGCCGTGTCACTGACCTTGCGCTATCGGTGGATTGATCGCTCCGGTTATTTTGATCACGGCCCGCCTGGGCCGGCGATTTACTGCGTGTGGCACAATCGGCTGGCCCTATGCCTGGTGGAGTATTTCGGCTACGTCAAAAAGCGGAACCAAACGCCCGGCATGGCCGCGCTCGTGAGCGCGAGCAAGGACGGGGCATTTCTCGCCTGCGTCCTCGAGTGCTTCGGCGTGCACCCGGTGCGCGGCTCTTCGAGCCGGCGCGGCCCGCAAGCCCTGCTGGAACTCACAAGCTGGGCTGAGCGCGGCTACGATCTGGCGATCACACCCGACGGACCACGCGGGCCGCGCTACCGGGTGCAGGAAGGTGCTATCGGTTTGGCGCAGGTCACTGGCTTCCCGATCGTCCCGGCTTCATACCATTTGAGCTGGAAGATCCAGGCCAAGAGCTGGGACCGTTTTCAGATTCCCTTGCCATTCTCGCGCTGTGACATGGTGCTGGGAAGGCCAGTGCGGGTGCCGCGAGAGCCTTCGGATGAGGAGCGCGATGCCCTGCGGCAGGAGTTGGAGGGGAAGCTGAAGGAGATCTCGCGGGATTGACTGCCCCGGGAGGGCGAGCGTCCCCGCGAGCCCAAACGTCTGCGGGAAATTAGGGCTCGCGGGGACGCTCGCCCTCCCGGATATGGTTTTTGAGCGGCTACGGGGGAAATAGCGGCCGATAGTAGGCGTAACGACGTGTCACTGACCTCACGTAATCCCGGGTGCTGGGGAAGCCGATTCGCTCGATGAACGTAGCGCTGTTCGTTGCCGCGGCGCCCTGGTTCCACTTGAGCACGTTGCCGCGGCCCGCGTTGTAGTCGGCCAATGCGTAGGGCAGGGGGTTGTCCGTCTGAGCATACCGGCGCAGGAGTTTCCGGAGGTACCAGGTCCCGGCCAGCGTGTTGGTGCCCGGATCAAAGCAGTGCTCGTGTTCGAAAACCTGGAGGTGTTCGGCCTCGGCCCACTCCCGCGCGGCGGCATCCTGAAGTTGCATCAGGCCGATTTCTTCAGCGCGCCCCCGGGCCTTAGGATTGAAGTGACTCTCACGCCAGACGACCGCTTTGATGACAGCCGGCTCCATCCCATAACGCTGAGCTGCCGCACGGATCGGGCCGTCCTGGCTCCGCTCCAAACGGCCTTGCCACCACCACCAGTAAGCGGCCAGCGCTCCGAGCAGGCCCAAGATTACGCACAACCGACGCAAATTCACGAGGTTCTTTTAGCTCACTTCGAGCGCTGGGTCGAGCACTGCGCCAATTCCCTGCTGGATTTTCTTTTGCCTCCCCGCTGGGCCGCGATACAGTGGAGCACGGCGGATTTTAGTTCCTGCCGCGAAGTAATGCCCGGATGAAGAACATTGTCTATTTCGACCTGGAAACACAGAAGTCCGCTGAGGACGTCGGCGGGTGGGACCACATTAGCCTGATGCACATGAGCATCGGGGTCACCTACAGCACCGCCACGGGCGCCTACCGAATCTACGGCGAAAACCAAGTCAGCGAGCTAATTACGGATTTGCAGCGCGCGGACCTGGTGGTCGGCTTCAACAACTTGCGCTTTGATTATGAGGTTCTGCACGGTTACACTTCGTTTGACCTGCGCCAGTTGCCCACGCTGGACATGCTGGTCGAGCTGCAGGAGCAGTTGAAGCACCGCCTTTCCCTGGATGCCATCGCCACCGCGACCTTCGGCGTGGAAAAGACCGCCGAGGGCTTGCAGGCCATTCAATGGTATCGGGAAGGCAAGCTGCTCGAAATCGCCGAGTATTGCTGCTACGATGTGAAGATAACGCGGCTCGTTCACGAGTATGGCGTACAACACCACCAGCTCCACTACCACAATCGCTTCGGGAAGAAGATGACCGTGCCGATAAAGTGGTAAGGGCGGCAGCCTACCCCTCCCTCCAGAAAAGCACTTGCCCTGCATTACTTTGTAGTGCAAAGTGACCTTATGGAATCGAATTGGGCCGCCGAACATCTCCAGGTCATTCGCACTCTGATGGAACGGTCCGCGCTTTACCGGCGGGCGCTGGCCCCCATCATGATCTTCAACGGCGTAGTCGGTCTTGCGGCGGCCGCGCTGGGATGGACGCTTAAATTCGGGTCGCCGCGCGTCTTCGTTCTCTTCTGGGCTGGTGTGAGCGTGGTCGCGATAGCGGGCTCCTTCCTGCTCGTGCGCCGGCAGGCGCTCAAGGAATCCGAGCCCTTCTGGTCACCGCCCACACGTCGCGTTACCCAGGCGTTGCTGCCAGCGCTTGTTGCCGGCCTGATGATCAGCGTGGTAGTCCTGGTGGGAGCAGGTTTGGCTGCGGGGCGGCACGATACCCTGACGGAGGTGCTCTGGCTCCCGTTGATCTGGGTCGTGCTGTACGGGTGCGCCTTCCATGCAGCCGGATTCTTCATGCCGCGGGGGATGAAGATCTTCGGTTGGGCATTCATCCTCGGTGGCTGCGGCCTTTTCGCGGTGGGTGTACCTGCCTGGGCGAGCCCGCTTGACTACGCCCACGGCATCATGGGTTGCTTCTTTGGCGGGCTGCATCTCGCTTACGGTGTCTATTTGTATTTCACCGAGCACCGCAGGAATGCAACGTGAACCCGGAACCTTTTCTCCAGCTCGATCGTGTCATCCACGAGAAAGGGCGGCTGGGCATCCTGTCCATGCTCGCCGCCTCGCCAGAGCTGTCGTTTACGGAGTTGCGCGACGTGCTCGCTATGACCGATGGCAATCTCACCACGCATATCCGCACACTTCAGCAAGCCGGGTACCTCTCGGTTACCAAGTCCTTTCAGAACAATCGTCCCCTCACCACATGCTCCCTGACCCCGGCCGGCAGGAAAGCCTTTGCCAACTACATCAACCTGCTGGAGCAGATCATTCGACAGACCAAGCCTGAGTGAACAATGAATTTGAACGAAGACCAAGTGCCACGGTCATATACTTTGTGGCACAAAGTATAATATGAGAGTTCTACGAGCAGAGCATCTGGGCATGTGTTTCGGCGTCCGTGACGCCATCGAGCTGGCCACGCAGCAGGCCGTTTCTGGGCCACTCACTGTGTTGGGTGAGCTGGTTCACAATGAAACCGTCCTGTCCGAGCTGCGCAGCCGAGGTGTCAGAATCACACAGCAAGTTGCTGAGGTGGAAACCCGGACGGTGATGATCACCGCGCACGGGGCTTCCGAGAAGGCGATAGGGCGTGCGCGCGAGCGCGGGCTGAACGTGTTGGAGGCGACTTGTCCGCTCGTGCAGGTCGCGCATCGCGCAGTGGCAAAGCTCGTGCGCGAAGGCTATCATCCGGTCATCGTCGGAAAGCGGGAGCACGTCGAGGTGCGCGGGCTGACGGAGGACCTGGAGGACTTTGATGTCGTGCTTTCAGAGGCGGAAGTGTTTGAGCTGAAAGAGCGGGAGCGATTCGGCGTTGCGGCGCAGACGACGCAGCCGATCGAGAAGGTGCGGGAGATGGTAGGGCTGATTCGGAAGCGCTTTCCCCGGGCGGAGGTACGTTTCGTTGATACCGTTTGCCGTCCGACCAAGGAGCGCCAGCACGCGGCCATCGAATTGGCGCAGCGGGCGGATGCCGTGGTGGTCATCGGTGGCGCCCACAGCAACAACACGCAGGAGCTGGTGCGGGCCTGCAGCCGTTTCTGCGAACGTGTGCACCATGTGCAGGCGGCTGTTGATTTGCGCGAGGAATGGTTTGAAGGGGTTCTGACGGTAGGAATCACGGCGGGCACATCCACACCGGATAGCTCCATTGATGAGGTTTGGCAATGGCTGGATCAGTTGGCCTCCCGGCGGATCCCCCCGCAACCGGCTCACACTATCGCCGAATTGCAACATGGGCAGGCAGCATGAAACCGATGTCAGCTTGCAGGTGGTTGGAGAGTATCCCGGATGATCCATTCTACCAGCCGCGCAAACCGCTCTGGTTGCCGCCCGAGATGACGATTCCGCCGGTGCTCGCTGAGCGCCTGCCCGGGGGCACGGTCGCGCGCCGACAGGTACTGCTGATCAATCCATTCTACGCCAAGTCGCCGCACGGGAGCTTTGGCAAACACGTGCTGACGCCCACCCCGGGAGTGCTTAATTTGAGCAGTGTGTTATGATCGAGGGTCGAAAGAAATCACGTTGTCTATGAAACTATTGAAGCTCGCCTTTAGGCGCGAAACGGCCATGCCAATGCTCGCGTTGACTTTTGCGTCCGCCGCCAGCGTGGCGCTCGTGTTCGCCCGCATCCTTTCGACGGGCAACCTCCGTTACAGCTTTCTCGTCTGGAACCTGTTCCTCGCGTGGCTACCGCTGGTATTCGCGTTGCTGGCCTGTGAAGACTACCGGACCACCTCGGCTCGGAATTGGCGTTTCCTGAGTCTGGCTGGCGCCTGGCTGCTCTTCTTTCCCAATGCGCCTTATATCTTCACCGATTTGATCCATCTCACTTCCTATTTCTACGGCCATTTCTGGGTGGACCTCACCCTGATCCTGCTCTGCGCGATCACGGGGCTGGTGCTGGGTTTCGTATCTCTCTACCTGATGCAGTCAGTCGTGGAGCGAATGCTGGGGCGCTCGGCCAGTTGGCTGTTCATTGTGGCGGTCGCCGCCCTGAGCGGTTTCGGCATCTATCTAGGCCGCTTCATGCGTTTCAACAGTTGGGATGTGGTTTTCAGACCTCGGCAGGTTTATCATGGCATCGGCCACTGGGTCGCGAACCCGCTGGCGAATGGGAACTCCTTCGCCTTTCCCATCCTCTTCGGCACATTTCTGTTTGTCAGCTACCTGATGCTGTATGCTCTGACGCACCTGCGACCGGCGCAGCCCATGATTCTGGCGCCGAACGCTGAGCGTCCTGGTCTCGCGTGAAGGTTCCGGCTTAGTGGATCGGTTGACCGGCGCGTTCGGAGTGATCTCCCTGTCGCTGTGCCATTGGAGGGCGGAGGAGCTTGAAGACACCGCTCGAAAACACGGCTTGAGGTTTCTTAGCAGTCCGTTATTCTGTTCCCATGCCGATTTACGAGTTTCATTGCGACAAGTGCGATCAGGACAGTGAGATATTGGTCCGTTCCAGCAAATGGAAGGGGACCAAATGCCCGCATTGCGGCTCGGCAAAGCTCTCCAAGATGTTATCCGTCTTCGCCTCTTCCGCCGGCGGCAGCCAGCCTGGTCCGAAACGCTCGTGCAATGGTGGCGGCTCCTGTGGCCGCGGTTCGTGCGGGGGCGGCGGCTGTTGCGGCGGCGGGAAGCACCACCATCACTGAGCTGGCTTAAGCCACTACCTCCCGGGCAGTTATCGCCCGCAAATCCGCTAGCGCCCAGTCCGGCTGGTGCTGTTTCAGCTCATTGAGCTTGGCGCCGCCGGTTGCCACCGCCAAAGCCCTCGCGCCGATAGCCCGCGCACAGCGGATGTCCAGTGGCGTATCCCCAATGACGACCACCTCGTCGCCGCGCAGCTTGGTGCCCAGGATTTGGCTGCCCCGCTGATGGGCCACCGCGGCAATCTGGTCGCGCTCCTCGTGGTCGTCGCCAAATGCTCCGGTTTGGAAAGCGTCCCAGAGATTGAAGTGCCGCAGTTTGATCTCGGCGCCGAGGCGGATATTCCCGGTGAGCAGCCCGAGCAACGGCGCCTGCGGAAGCCTCTCCAACGCGTGAATGAGCTTCCACACGCCCGGGCATACTTCGGTCTTGCTATCACGCAGGAGATGGTCCAGCCAGAAGACGTAGCGCTCGAAGAACCGCTCGAAGTTCCTGGGCGTCGGCTCGATCTGGTAGAGGCTGAAGAACTCCCGCACCAGGCTGGTATCGGTGCGCCCTGCGAAATTCAGCCGCTCCACGCCCTCCACTGCGTTGAATTCAGTGGTAAACGTCTTGGCAAATGCCCTCACCCCGGCCCCGCCCGTGCGGACCAGCGTGCCATCGATATCAAATAGAATTAACCGTACCATTCTCCACAAGAGTAAGCAGGGACGTCCCCCGTGACAACGGCATCCCAAGCCACTTCAGCCCGAACATTTCATACTCGCCGGAGCGCCGGTCTCCGACCCGGCGTCTCTCAGCCATTTGGCCGACGCCGGGTCGGAGACCGGCGCTCCGCTTGTAGGCGTTTCAAGGCGATTGTGAAGAATCCAGGCTAGCGCCTCCGGTTGTAACCAGCCTGGGAGTATTTCACCCGCACGAGCGCCAACGCTCGCTCAGTCAGCGGGGTATCGGGCTCAAATGCCGACCAGTTCGCGCCTTGCTCGTCGCGCGCTACCTCGCACATCGCCTTCTCCCAATCGGCCCTGGCGAGCGAAAGCTGTCGGGCCTGCACCGATCCCTGGATGAGCAGGCCGTCCCGCGTTCGGCGCTGGGCCGCGCCGGCAATCTTCCGGCCCCGCCAGAGAAGGTCAAACATCTCGTGGCCTTGGAAGCACTGGCCGGGCAGGGTCTTGCTGCACGCGGGTGCGAGCTCGGTAGCCAGGGTGAGCCTCGCTAACGAGGCCCGAATCCACTCGTGCATCTGCCGGTAGCTTTCCGTCGCGTGGAAGCCGTACCAGCCATCACCCGGTGGGAAAACCGCGCTATAGGTCCAGTCCGCGTCGTGCGGCACCAGGCCGCCGCCGGTTGGCCGCCGCACCAATGGCCGCAACCGTGTCATCTGTTCTATCTCCGCGTATCTTTGAAAGTAACCGAACGACGCCGCCGGCTCGGTCCAACTGTAGAAGCGCAGAACAGGACGACCCAGGCGCGATGCCCCTTGGAGCAGCGCCTCGTCCAGCGCCATGTTGAAGGCGTAATCGCCCGCGCCGGATGCCAGCAGATACCAGGGATGCGAATGCATCAGAAGTTGAAGGAGCCGTGAGGCCGAAGGCCGAAACCCGAAGGCCGAATCCCGAAGGAAACCCGAAGGCCGAAAGCCGAAGGAAGGGAGATTGCTGTTCCAGGGTGGAGAGATACCTGGCTAGTGGCCTCGGAACAGAGTCGCTTGCTGGCCGCAGGCAAACATTCGGGCAACCCGCATAGGAGCGCGGCCTTTAGGCCGCAGCAATGTCCAAATGCGGTGGCGCTCTGGAGAAACCCGGTGCTTGGCCACATCCTGCATTTCTGCGGCCTAAAGGCCGCGCTCCCATACCCGCGAGTTTGCCGAATGGCTACGGCTGCAGCTCGCGTTCTCGGATTTCGGATTTCGGCCTTCTTTCGGATTTCGGCCTTCGGGTTTCGGATTTGGTCTCGACCGCGCAAGCTAAAGAAAGCCATTTTGCTTAGGCACCCCGACCTGCGGGCAAAGGGCCTTGATCTCGCAGCCCGGGCAGTCTGGGTTCCGCGCAGCGCATCGGCGGCGCCCATGCCATATCAGCCAGTGACTGAACATCGTCCACTGCTCCTGCGGCACGAGCTTCATAAGCACCTGCTCGATCTTCTCGGGCGCGTCCTCTTTAGTCAGGCCGAGTCGCTGCGACAGCCGCGCGACGTGCGTGTCCACGACTACGCCGCAGTTAATATCATACGCGTTGCCCAGCACCACATTGGCCGTCTTGCGGCCCACGCCACCCAATTGTGTCAATTCCTCCATCGTCCGCGGCACCTGGCCAACGTGCTTTTCGACTAGAGCCTGACAGCAGGTCTTGAGGCTCTTAGCCTTGTTGCGGAAGAAGCCGGTGGACTTAATGGCCCGCTCCAGATCGGCCAAAGGTGCCTGCGCGTAGTCGGCGGCCGAGCGATATGCCTTGAAAAGCTCCGTCGTGACGAGGTTTACGCGCTTATCGGTGCACTGCGCGGAGAGAATCGTTGCCACGAGCAGCTCCAGCGGGTTGGTGTGGTCCAATTCGCAATGCGCGTTCGGGTAAGCCTTCTTCAGGTCAGCCATGAGCGCCCGAACCCGGTCGGCTTTTGCTTCCTGAGTTTCGCGCGGGGCCGCCACAGCCGTCAGTTATAAACCCCCATTGGGCACCCTTGCCAACTCTGGCTCTTCCAGCTCTCTCGGCGGCGCCACCTGCGGTGTCCCGTCCCTCGCCTCGGGATACTCGAAGATCTTGCCTTCGTAATTCCGTATCAGAACGCGATCTGCGTTGCGGCTCAGCAAGTAGTCAGGAGTGACGGGCACCTTGCCGCCGCCGCCCGGTGCATCAATCACGTATTCCGGAACCGCGTAACCGGTCGTGTGTCCTCGCAGGCTCTCCATTACCTGCAAGCCCTTACGCACGCTCGTGCGCAAGTGCGCCGATCCCGCGATCAGGTCGCATTGGTAGATGTAATACGGCTTCACGCGGCACATCAGGAGCTTTTGCACGTGCGCCTTCATCACCACCGGATCATCGTTCACTTTCCGCAGCAACACGGACTGATTCCCCAGCGGGATCCCCGCGTCTGCCAACCGGCCCAGGGCCTCCTTGACCTCCGTGGTCAGCTCGCGGGGATGGTTCGAGTGGACGCTGACAAACAGCGGATGAAACTTCTTCAGCATCGCGCACAGCTCGGGGGTGATGCGCTGCGGGAGAAAGATCGGTATCCGCGTGCCGATGCGTAGAAACTCCACGTGCGGAATCGCCCGCAGACTGCTCAGCAAGTGCTCCAGCTTCTCGTCGCTGAACAGCAGCGGGTCGCCGCCGCTGAGCAACACGTCCCGCACCTCTGGATGCTGGCGCACATACTCGATCTGGCGGTCGAACTCAGGATGGAAATCGTAACCGCTGGCGTTGCTCACCAGCCGTGACCGCGTGCAATACCGGCAATAGGCCGCGCACCGGTCTGTCACCAGAAACAACACCCGGTCGGGATACCGGTGCACCAGCCCTGGTACGGGTGAATGCGAATCCTCCCCGCAAGGGTCGCTCATCTCCCACGGCGCCACGTGGGTTTCCTCGACCCGAGGAATGACCTGCCAGCGAATCGGGCAGTTCTCGTCGGCTGGGTCAATGAGGTTAAAAAAGTACGGCGTAATAGCCAGCGCCAGCTTGTGATTGGCGAGCGCAGTGCCGGCAGCCTCCTCCGGTGTTAGGGTCGGCATCAAGCGCTGGAGCTGTTCGACCGTCGTAATGCGGTGTTTCAGTTGCCAGTGCCAATCGTTCCAGTCCGAATCAGCCTCCTTGGCCCAAAAACCCCGCCCCGCCGGGCGGAACTCCTTGAGAGACGTTGCCAGGCTACGCGATGGCGGCTCTTCGCCGTCTCCTGATA
>Ga0118677_10002803_pt3 | contig 14310 bp, 5 predicted proteins | sample AliMusrvi5mmetaG_FD_86154 | JGI IMG/M metagenome (GOLD analysis project Ga0118677, IMG submission 86154) | reverse complement strand
CTGTTGCTGGTGCGCGTGATTCGCCGCCGCCGCGAAATTGCGGTCCGCCTGGCGTTGGGCGCCAGAAGCGCGGCTGTTGTTCGCCAATCCCTCGTCGAGGCGCTGCTGCTGAGCATCGGCGGCGGGCTCCTGGGACTGGCATGCGCATCGGTTGCCCTGCGTCTGGGGGGCAGCTTCCTTCCGGAAACGCTTCCTCGTGTCAGCGCCATCGGTCTCGACTTCAAAGTGGTTGCCTTCGCGCTCTCGCTGGCCGTGCTGACAGGTCTTTTGTGCGGGCTGATCCCGGCACTGGCCGCCGCGCGAACCGGCGTCAATGAGGCGTTGAAGGAGGGCGGCCGCACCGGCACTGCGGGCAGCGGCCATGCGCGCCTCCGCTCAGCTCTGGTGATTGCTGAAATTGCCGTGGCCCTGGTTCTGCTTACTGCTTCCGGCTTGCTGCTGCGCAGCTTTCAGAAGATGCGCTCGGTCGATCTGGGTTTTCGCGCCGACCACACGCTAACCGCGTTTTATGGATTGCCGCATCAACAGTATTCAACCCAGACTTCAGTGGACCTGTTCAACTCGGAACTGCTGCGCAAGTTGCAGCAGTTACCGGGGGTGCAGGCGGTGGGCATCACTTCTCTTTTGCCGGAGGGCGGAGGCAGCAGCAGTAATTCATTCGTTCCGGAAGGTTACGTTCCTCGTAAGGGTGAAGGCTTGAACCTGGCGTGGCCGTCGCAGGTCATCGGCAGTTATCTTCATGCTTTCGGAATTCCCTTGATGCGAGGACGCGACTTTACCGAGGCGGACCGCGCAGATTCGCCGCTGGTGGTTATTGTGAACCGCACTCTCGCCGAACACTATTGGCCTGGGCAGGATCCGATCGGCAAGCGGCTGAAAGTTGGCGTTCAGGAAAGCCAGACACCGTGGATGACGGTGGTAGGCGAGGTGGCGGACATCAAGCAGACATCCGGCGACGCCCCAACACTGAATCAGATGTACACACCGGCCAGCCAGTTGAAGGCCTCCATCGGGCAGTTTGCGCCCCCCGAAATGCTCACGAGCAACTACGGGACCATCGTGCTGCGCAGTCAACTGCCGCCAAAGCAGATGATCGATTCGCTGCGCGCGGCGGTTCGCTCGATCGATCCTCAGTTGCCGCTCACCGGCGTAGAGACCATGGAGCACGTGGTGGCTGAGGGCCAGGCATCGCGGCGCTTCTCGACAGCACTGATTTCTTCTTTTGCCATTGCCGCAGTGCTGCTGGCTTTGCTGGGCATCTACAGCGTCATTGCATTCTCAGCAACTCTGCGCACACAGGAGTTGGCAATACGACTCGCGCTTGGCTCACAGCGCGCAAGCGTTATGCGCCTGGTTCTTGTTTCCGGCGCGAAGCTTGGGCTGGTGGGCTGCGGCATTGGCGCGGTGGCTGCCGTGTTTGCCACCCGCCTGCTGCGTTCGCTGCTGTTCGAGGTCGATCCCCTGGACCCCTTCGTACTGACCCTTTCGGCTTTCTCGATCTTCCTGCTGGCGCTGGCAGCTTCAGTAATTCCCGCGCGCCGCGCCGCTTCAATTGAACCCATGCAGGCGCTGAGAAGCGAGTAAGCCGCAGCGCCGCAACACAACATCAACGGAGAAGACGCGCGATGAATCAAATGCTAAACGATATTCGCTACGCCTTGCGCCGGCTGCTTAAGGCGCCGGGGTTCACGGTCACCGCCGTGCTCACGCTGGCGCTGGGTATCGGCGCGATGACCACCGTCGCCACCTGGACGAATGCGGTTCTTTATAACCCGTGGCCTCACGTCGCCGATGCGCGCGGAATTCGCTTTGTGGATGCCACCGTGCGTGGGTCGGAAGGCTATTCGGTTCATTACAACCAATATCAATTCCTGCGGGCGCAAGGGCGCTCGTACCGGGATGCGGTTGCGTTTTCTTTTGCCGTGGTGGACCTTGCAGCGCCAGGGATGCAGCCCGAGACGATTTCTGCCGGCACCGTCTCCGCCAACTACTTCCAGTTTCTCGGCCTGCAGCCGCAGTTGGGCAGCTTCTTCCAGGCCGCTGCGGATGACCACGCCTTCGGCTCAAACGACGCGATCGTTCTTTCTGACGGTTTGTGGCGCAGCCGTTTTTCGGCTGATCCCAATGTTGTGGGCCGAACCCTGTCAATCAATCGCCATGCCTTCACCGTGGTGGGTGTGGCTCCGGCGGAGTTTGCCGGAATCTTCGGCGGAATTGCGGAGACGGCATGGATGCCTCTCTCCGCATTGCGCGACCTCGACGCCAACGCCCCCGCTGATCCGCTGGCACACTACGGCCTGATGGTCGCGCTCCGCCTTCAGCCTGGCGTGGGCGACGCGGCCGCCTCGGCGGACCTGCACACGCTTGCTCGCACTTTCGCCCAGCAGCAAAAGGACGGCGGCTACAACGGTTGGGATCTCAACCTTCGGGACTCCGCTCACTTTGAGCGCGGCCTTTTTGGCGCTGTTGGCGAGCAGTTGCCTATTCTACTAGGCGCTTCACTGCTGCTGATGATTCTGGTCTGCATCAATATAGCATCTCTGCTAGGCCAGCATGCCGCGCGCCGCCGGCGCGAGGTAGCGATTCGCACTGCGCTTGGTGCGTCGCCGCGCAGGATTGCGGCACAGGTGTTTGTTGAGACAGGCCTGCTCGCGGTGGCGGGAGGACTGGCAGGTTGGGCCGCAAGCACGGGCATTTCAAAATCGCTCTACGTGCTGCTGCCCAACTTTGGCATGCCGCTGGCTTTCAACCTGCATACCGACTTTCGAATTCTGCTTTTTGTGACTGCGCTGGTTATTGTGGTCACGCTTTGCTGCGGATTGTTTCCCATGCGCCAGTCTTTGCGCGTCTCTCAGCAAGAGGCGCTGCACGAAGGCGGCGCGGCGGTCGCCGGCGGAACTCGAAAGAAGATGGGCCGCTCAATTCTGCTTGGGCTTCAGCTGGGCATCTGCTTCATGGTGCTGGTCTGCTGCGGCCTGCTCACCCGCACCGCACTCAATATAGTCAACGCCGATACCGGCTTCAATCGTGCCAACTGTCTCACCGCAGGAATCGATCTCTCGCGTTCGGGATATACAAAGGAGCGCGGCCTTGCCCTTCAATCGGCGCTGCTTGAAAAGTTGCGCACGGCCCCCGGAGTGTCCGCGGCAACCATGACCTCGCATTTGCCCATGGGCGACGAGGGCTCTGGCAATACCCTGAGCTTCAGCGTTCCCGGTTATGTTCCCGGCAAGAATGAACCGATGGAAGTCATCACGGATTTTGAAGGACCTGACTTTTTCCATTCGATGGGCATCACTATCGATCGCGGCCGCGAATTCAATTCGCACGATATCGATGGCGCGCCCCTGGTTGCGATGGTCAGTGAAAATATGGCGCGCCGCTACTGGCCCAAGGACGACCCGATTGGCCGAAGCGTTGTGATTTCAGGGAAAACCTGGCAGATTGTCGGCGTGGTTCACGACTATGCATATCACGGTCCGCAGACGGAAGAGGCTCCGCCATTTCTCTTCCTGCCCCTTGCCCAGCACTATGAGAGCCGTGTATTCGTCGCGGTGCGCGCTGCCTCTGCGTCCACTGCGCTGCTCTCGCCCCTTCGCCGCGCCGTTGCCGCAGTTGATAGTTCACTGCCCCTTGAGAATCCGCAAACGCTTGAAGAGGTATCGGGCGTTCAGTACCAGTTTTCACGGCTTCCCGCCGAGTTGCTAGGGGTCTACGGAATATCGAGTTTGCTCGTAGCCATGATGGGGTTGTACGCAGTGATGGCGTATTCAGTCGTCGAGCGCCACCGCGAATTTGCGTTGCGCATGGCTCTGGGTTCAACACGCGCCGCCATCTTCCGGCTGGTGCTCAGCGGCAGCGCCTTGATTGCTGGTTTGGGATTGCTCACCGGTGGGCTGGGTTCCATTGCCGCGGTTCGGTTATTGCGGGCTATTTTGTTTGGCGTGGCTCCGTTCGACCCGCTCAGCTATTTTGCAGCGGCAGCCTTAATGCTGCTCACGATTTTTGTTGCAGGTCTGTCACCGGCACGTCGCGCGGCTTCAATCGAACCGATGCAAGCGCTGCGCAGCGAGTAGAGCAAGCACGCAGGAGAGACTGATGGGAAACTGGATCCAGGATATTCGCTACGCAACGCGCCGGTTGCGCAAGTCGCCGGGGTTTACGCTAACGGTAGTGATCACGCTGGCGCTGGGCATCGGCGCCAACACGGCCATCTTCACGCTGGTCCACGGGATTCTGCTGTCTTCACTGCCCGTAGCCGATCCGTCGCGTCTTTACCGTATCGGCGACACCGACAATTGCTGTGTCAATGGCGGCTTCGTAGGCGAGAATGGCGACTTCGACATTTTCTCCTACGACCTCTACCTGCATCTCAAGAAATCCGCGCCCGAGTTTGAGCAACTGGCCGCGGTGCAGGCCGGCCGCTGGGGATGGAGCGTGCGGCGCGGCAATGAAATGGCCAAACCGCTGCAGGGCGAATTTGTATCGGGCAACTTTTTTTCGACTCTGGGCCTGGGAGCGTATGCGGGACGCCCGCTCGGAGATAGCGATGACACTCCATCGTCGCCGCCCGCCATCGTTATCAGTTACCGCGCATGGCAAACGGAGTTCAACGCGGATCGCAGCATTGTGGGATCGACGATCTCAATCAACGCACGGCCCGTTACCGTCGTTGGTATAGCTCCCGCCGGCTTCTTCGGGGATCGTGTAACCGATACCCCGCCAGATTTCTGGATACCGCTGCAGATTGAGCCCTACCTGCGCGGACCGAGTTCCATCCTTCACCATGAGACTTCGAACTGGCTCTACCCGCTGGGAAGAGTTCGTCAGGGAACCAGTATCCCGGCTTTGCAGAGCAAGCTGTCAGCAGCATTGCGCCAGTGGTTGGGCACTCTTCCGGCTTACACCGAACACGGCGGCGCCAAGGAGATTCCCAAGCAGCACGTCATGGTCGTTCCCGGAGGCGGCGGCATCCAAAGCCTGCAAATCGAGACCGGCGACGGCTTGAAGACGCTAATGATTCTGGCCGGTGTCGTTCTGCTCATCGCATGCGCCAATATCGCGAACCTCATGCTGGCACGCGCCACCATGCATCGTTCTGAAGTGGCCATCCGCATGGCCATGGGCGCGGGGCGCGGGCGCGTCATTCGCCAGATTCTTTCCGAAAGCGTGCTGTTGAGTTGCATCGGCGGCCTCGCCGGCTTGGTTGTGGCTTATGCGGGCTCGCATACCATCCTTGCCCTCGCATTTCCCGACGCAAGAAACATGCCTGTGAATGCCACGCCTTCCCTCATGGTTCTAGGCTTTGCATTCGCAGTCTCGCTTCTCACCGGCATCCTTTTTGGAACTGCGCCAGCCTGGCTTTCGTCGCACGCCCAACCGGCCGAAGCACTTCGCGGCGTGAACCGCAGTACGCGCGACCGCTCGTCGCTGCCGCAAAAGGCGCTGGTCGTTCTGCAGGCGGCCCTGTCGGTGGTTCTTATCGCGGGAGCCATTCTGATGTCCCGCTCGCTGAATAATCTTCAGCATCAGAAATTCGGCGTTGCCACTTCCAATCGCTACGTGATGCACTTCGATCCGGCAGGCGCAGGCTACACCATCGAGCGCCTGCCCGCGCTCTACCGGCAGATCGAGGAGCGCTTTACCGCGCAGCCCGGCGTGGCCAATGTAGGGATGGGACTTTACAGCCCGCTGGAAGGCGACAACTGGGGCGAGTGCGTGATTCAGCAAGGTCATCCCGCGCCGCAGCCTGGCGACAAGTGCGGCTCAACCTGGGACCGCGTCAGCAACCACTTTCTCGATTCCATAGGCGTTCCCATTCTGCGCGGACGCAACTTCACCGACCGGGACACTGCTACTTCACAGCAGGTCGCGGTGGTCAATGAGACCTTTGTGAAGCGGTTCTTCCCCAACCAGGACCCGATAGGCAAGCACTTCGGCATCGACTTCCCGCAGTACTCCGGAGACTGGGAGATCGTGGGCGTCTTTGCCGATTTCAAAATGAACAATCCGCGCAGCCCGATCCGCCCGGTTTATCTGCGCCCGATTGTGCAGCGCGACATGGGCTACACGCAGCCCTCGATGATTGGCACTGAAACGCAGTCGTCGTTCATTAATTCCATCATCCTCAGCTACAACAGGCCAACGCAGGATGCGGCCGCCTCAATGCGCCACACGCTTGCCGCCATCGATCCCAATCTAACGGTCACCGACATTCGCACCTTCGACACGCAGGTGGCTGGCAACTTTGTTCAGGAGCGGCTGATCGCTCAACTGACCAGCCTGTTCGGGATTCTGGCGCTCATTATTGCCTCGGTCGGGCTGTACGGCGTGATGTCTTATTTCGTAGCCCGCCGCACCGGTGAAATAGGCATCCGCATGGCACTGGGCGCAACGCGCCCAGCTGTCGTCGCCATGGTTCTGCGCGGCGCGCTTTGGCAGATTCTCATCGGTCTTGCCCTGGGCATTCCTGCCGCGTTGTATGCCGGACACTTGATGAAGAGCCTCCTTTACGGCATAGGAACCTACGATCCGCTGGCCCTGGGAGGCGCGGTTTTAGTGCTCGCTCTTTGCGCCGCGGTGGCGGGGTTCATTCCTGCGCGGCGCGCCGCTTCAATTGAACCAATGCAAGCATTGCGCATTGAATAGGGGGATTCAAGGATGAACACGCTGCTACAGGACGTACGCTACGCGTTGCGCCAGTTGCGCAAGTCGCCGGCCTTTACGGTTACCGTGATTGTGACGCTGGCCCTGGGCATTGGCGCAAACGCGGCGGTCTTTGCCCTATTTGACCAGGTGCTTTTGCGCATGCTGCCGGTTGACCGGCCAAAGGAGCTTGTGCGCTTTGTGTGGACGGGCGGATTTTCCGGGTCGGCGAGCAGCTTTGGCGGCGACACGAACAATTACTTTTCCTATCCCATGTACAAAGATCTGCGCGACCAGAGCCAGGCTTTCTGGGGCATTATCGCCGCGGACCGCGCCAGCGTCGGCGTTTCCTGGCGCAACCAAGCCGAAAACAAGGACGCCGAAATCGTTACCGGCAACTACTTTCAGCTGCTGGGACTGAAGCCGGCGGTAGGCCGCCTGCTAACGCAGCAGGACGACACAGCCAGGAATTCAAATTCAGTTGTTGTACTCAGCTACGACTACTGGCGAACGCGCTTCGCCGCATCGCGCGACGTGGTGGGGCAAGTGGTTCTCATCAACGGCCATCCATTTACCATTCTTGGCGTGGCCCCGGCGAATTTCAGTTCGGCTATCGGCGGTTACAAGCCCGGAGTATTTCTGCCCATCAGCATGGTGGATATCGTGATGCCTTGGATGAAGCCCCGCGACGACCTGAACAACCATCAATCCATCTGGCTCACGCTGGTTGCGCGGCTCAAGCCGGGTGTTAGTGCGTCTCAAGCCGAGGCGAGTCTCGGTCCGCTGTGGCACTCGCTGCGCGCTTATGAATTGACGCTATACAAGACGCACTCCGAGCGCTTCACAAAACACTTTCTGGACGACACGCGCCTGCAGGTCAAGGACGACTCTACCGGTTTCTCACCCGGCCGCGCCGACCTGAAGACACCGCTGTTCATTTTGATGAGCATGGCTGGCCTGCTGGTGGCCATGTGCGCCATCAACGTGGCCACGCTGCTGCTGCTTCGCGCCGCGGGGCGCGCGCGCGAAATGTCAATGCGCTACGCTCTTGGCGCAAAACGCGGCCGGGTGATTTCGCAGTTGCTGGTTGAAGGCGGCCTGCTTGGTTTGGCCGGCGCCGCCGCAGGCATTGCTCTTGCGCCGGTTGTGGCCAAGACCCTGGTGCGCCTGATGACCAACGCCGACCCGGGCAGCGAACCGTACTCCACAACAATTGACGCGCGCGTGCTGCTGTTTACGCTGGTTATTTCAGTGCTGGCGAGCTTGCTTTTCAGCTTTGCCCCGGTGCTTCATTTCCTGCGACCCGACCTGGCAAATGCTCTGAGGCAAAACTCAGGCACGGCAACCAAAGGCTCGCAGCGCTTCCGCAAAGTTGCGGTGGGCGCGCAAATCGCGCTCAGTGTTCTGCTTCTAGGAGGAGCGGGGTTGTTCGTGCGCACGCTCGAGAATCTTCGCCACCAATCCGTTGGTTTTGAGACCGGAAACCTGGCGACCTTTACTCTCAATCCCACCATCGCCGGTTACGGTGAAGAGCGCTCATCGCAGATCATCACCAGTTCGCTTGATGCGCTGCGCCGCATCCCCGGCGTTGCCAGCGCCTCCGCAACAAACGATCCTGAAATTGCAGGAGACACCGAGACTTCCAGCTTCACCATCCAGGGCTACAAACCGGGAGAAGACGAAAGGATGAGCTTCGAGGAGCCGTGGATTACAGCCGGCTACTTCGCTACGCTGCATCAGCCACTTTTGGCAGGAAGGGAATTCACACTCGCTGACGCAAAGGACGCGCCCAAAGTGGCAGTGGTGAACTTGACCGTGGCCAGGAAATTTTATGGGTCGGCGCAAAACGCACTTGGCCGTGTAGTTGGCGAAGGCGGCGGCGACGGAACCAAGACCGACACAACCATTGTCGGCGTCGTAGGAGACACGAAACACGCAGACTTGCGCACGGACATGGGTCCGGCAATCTACCGTCCGTATCTGCAGCAGGAGCATCCGGGCGGCGCGGCGGTGTATGTGCGCACCGTGTTGCCGCCGGAGACGGTCGAATCCGCAATTCGTCAGACGATCCATCAGCTTGATCCAACGCTGGTCGTCGACGGCCTGCGCACCATGGAAGCGCAAGTGGACCGCAGCGCCGCCGACGAGCGCGCGCTGGCCATACTTGCCATAGGCTTTTCATTGCTGGCAATGGTGCTGGCAGCAGTGGGTCTCTACGGCGTACTTGCTTACTCTACCGAGCAGCGCACGCGCGAAATCGGCGTGCGGCTCGCTCTTGGGGCGCAACGCTCCGGCGTGGTTGTTCTCGTGGTGCGCGAGATGGCCCTCATCGCCAGCATTGCCACTCTCGTCGCACTGCCGTCCATTGTTGCGCTTGCGCGGCTTTTCCGCAGCCAACTTTACGGCGTCACCACCTTCGACCCAATTACGCTTGTGGCTGCCGTGATTCTTACGGCGGTGATGGTAACCCTGGCGGCGGCTTTGCCTGCGCGGCGCGCCGCATCCATCGAACCCATGACAGCGCTTCGCACCGAGTAGGAGAGAAAGGGAACCGGCAATGCGATCGATCTTGCAGGATTTGCGCTACGCAGTGCGCCAGTTGCGCAGGGCGCCGGGATTCGCGGTGACGGCGGTACTCACGCTCGCGCTGGGCCTGGGAGCGAGTTCGGCCATTTTCTGCCTGATGGACGCGCACTGGCTGCATCCCTTGCGCGTTCCAGAGCCGGGCCAGTTGGTGCGGGTCTTTTCCACCACGACACAGGATACCGAGGGTCCGTTCTCCTACATTGAGTACCAGGCTCTCGCACAACGAGCCAAGGCGTTGAAGAGCGTGGTGGCCATTGGCCGGCGCGGCAGCTTGATGCCGCGCACGGATGGCACTTCGGCGCTATTGCTGACCAATGTCGTCTCCGTGGATTTTTTCGATTCGTTGGGCGTGCGTCCGATGCTGGGCCGCAGTTTCGCTGCCGGCGATGGAGAGCGACTGCGCACGCATCCCGGTGTGTTGCTGGGGTACAGTTTTTGGCGGCGCGAATTTGCGGGCGATCCCGGAATCGTTGGCCGGCAGATCGTGCTTTTGCGCGGCAAGGACAAGCGCAACAGCGTCGATGTGTGGGGGGTTCTGCCGCCAGAGTTCCGTGAGATAGACAATGGCGAAGACCGCGATTTGTGGATGCCGGCAGAAACCTGGGCTGCTCTTAACGGTCCCGAGGAACTGACGGCGCCCCAATTCCGCTGGTTCAATTTGTTGGCCCGTCTTGCACAGGGGGGTACGGTAGTCCAGGCCCACCAGCAGGTCGACGCGATTGCGAGGTCCTGGGCTACGACGGACCCTGCCAACAATCGCGGCCGCCTCGCGCGGGCCGAGAGCGATTTCAATTATCGTATGAGCCAGGCTGGAACCAGCGGACTGGTGCTGTTTGCCATCGTGGGTTGCGTGGTGCTGCTGGCCACGGTAAACGTGGCTCACCTGCTGCTGGCGCGCGGCCTTGCCCGCGCTCCCGAAGTTGCCTTGCGCATGTCACTGGGCGCGGGGAGGTGGGCGGTTGCGCGGCAACTGCTGGTAGAGAATCTGCTGCTTGGCGTTCTAGGGCTCGCCGCAGGTCTTGGGCTGGCCGCGGGAATTGCCGGACTGCTGCCGCGCCTGCTGGTTCTACAACCCGCGATGCTCGTCCAGCTTGGATCAGCCGACACCAATTTTGCAATCGACGGGCGCGTTTTTGTATTTGCGTCGCTGCTGGCACTGGTTACTCTGGCGCTGCTGGCTATGGTTCCAATCGGACAGGTGGCGCGCACCGAGATTCTTCCAGTGCTGCAGGCGGGCGCGGCCACACGCACGGCGAGCCGTGCCCCAGCCTTGCGCCGTGGCGCAATCTGGTTCCAGATCGCCGTCTCTTTTGCGCTGCTTGTTTCTACCGGCGCGCTGGTGCGCAGCTTTTTGAACGCACGCACACGGCCCATCGGATTGACGCGCAACCAGGTATTGCTGGCGTGGACACAGGAACCGGACCCGGCGATGCGCGACGCGGTAGTGGAGCGCATGAAAGCGGTGCCCGGCGTGGAGCAAGTGGCCTATGCGATTAGGGCTCCGCTCAGCCTCTCTGAGGGAGGCATTGCGATGAACGTGCTTTTGCCCAACCACCCGGAGTTGCGCGAACCGGTCTCGATCAAGTTCAACGCCGTGAGCCCTGGATTCATGAATGTAGTCGGCACGCGGGTGGTGCGAGGCCGCGGCATCAGCGCATCCGATGACGTGGGCGGACCTCCGATAGTGGTCATCAGCAAGGCAATGGCGGATAAATATTGGCCGGGCCAGGAGGCGCTTGGGCAAGTGGTGCGACTTTCAGGGGCCAAGATCGACGCGCTGGTGGTAGGCATTGCCGAAGATGCACCGATCAACCGGATCGGCGAGATGGCCGAGCCGTATATTTATGTTCCCTTCAATGTATATCTCTCCCGCCTCTCCAATATGGGGGAGATCACATTCGCTTTGGCGACCGGACCCAACGCGATGACCCTGGCCCAGCCAGTGCGGCAGGTTCTTATTCGCGCCGACCCGCTTTTGGATCCGATGATGGTCACGTCATTGCCGGAACTGATCCGCTACTCGGCGGGAGACTTCCAGATGATGGCCGAGCTGGCGAGCGCTCTTGGATTCATCGGACTCGCCCTTACCGTGGTGGGCCTGTACGGCTTCCTCGCCTTCCGCGTAGCGCAGCGGCGGCGCGAGATCGGAATCCGCATGGCGTTGGGCGCGACGCGCCGGGCTACGGCCATGCTGGTTTTGCGCGATACCACAGGCATGGCGGCCGCAGGTCTGGAGATCGGACTCCTGATGTCGTTGGGCGCCACGAAACTCGAAGCTTCACTGCTCTTTGGCGTTCAACCGCTCGATGCGCTTTCGATTGCCGGCGCGTTGAGCATTCTGGCCCTGGCGGTGTTCGGCGCCGCATGGCTGCCCGCGCGGCGGGCCGCTTCAATTGAACCTATGCAGGCACTCCGCTCGGAGTAGGAGCACGGAAAGGAAGGATCTCGGCCATGCGATCGATCTTGCAGGATTTGCGCTATGCACTGCGGCAACTGCGGCGTGCGCCGGGCTTCGCGCTTACGGCAGTGACCGTGCTGGCGTTGGGTATTGGCGCAAACATCGCCGTGTTTACGGTGCTTAATGGGATTCTGTTGCGTCCGCTGCCCTATGCGCAGCCTGACCGCGTTGTGACCATCGAGTTTTCCGGCGGACGTCCGTACTACGGCATGAGCTACTCGAACATGCGTCAGTTGCGCGATGCCATTGGTTCCAGATTGCAAATCGGCGCCGCATTTGGCGATTCGATGGCGAGTATCGTGGGTCCCGGCGGGCGTGTCCAGGTGAAGAAAGTGGAAGTGGAAGCGGGCCTCTTCAGGATGTTGGGCACCGCTCCGATCCTGGGACGCGATTTCCGCGACGAAGAAAATGAGCCGGGACGCAATCGCGTGGTCTTGCTGGGCGAGGATGCGTGGCGCAAGCTTTACAACGGAGACCCGCAGATCGTGGGCAAGACCGTTACCATTCAGGAACAGGTCTACACTATTCTCGGCGTGATGCCGCGCGCTTTTTCTTTTCCTTTCGGCGATGCAATGCAGATCTGGTCGCCTGCTCCGCTCACTGCGGCCAGCCGCACAGCGATGAGCGGCAGTTCCCAAATGATTGTCTTCCAATTCATGGCCCGGCTGCCGGAAGGCATGTCTGCAACGCAACTCTCCGCCGCCATGAGCCGGGCGCAGGCTGTTATTGCCAAAGAGGTAACCGACGGCGACGACATGCCGACCAGCATCAAAGTCACCGGCTACCAGGAGTCGCTGAACAACGAGGTCCGCAAGCCACTGCTACTGCTCTATGCCGTGGTCTTCGGCATCTGGGCGCTGGCATGCCTCAACGTGACCAGCCTCATGCTGGCACGCGCGCTGGCGCGCTCGCGCGAGCAGGCAGTCCGCGCGGCTCTCGGCGCAAGCCGCGGCCGCCTGCTGCAGCAGACTTTGGTAGAGAGCCTGCTGTTAAGCGCCATCGGCGCGGCAGTCGGGCTTCTTCTCGGTCAAACCGCGATCAAGCTTTTGTGGAGTCAGATCAAGCACAGTTTGCCGGTCACCAATGCGATCCATCTTGACTGGCGAGTGGTGGCAGGGCTATCGCTTCTTACACTCATCAGCGCTGCGGTTACGGGAGTCTACCCCGCGATGCGCGCGATGCGGCCCAATGTTCAAGGAAGCCTGCAGGGAGTAACCACCACCGCCTCAGCGAGCCAGAGCCGAACTCGCGAGATGCTGGTTGTGGCGCAGCTTGCGCTCACACTGGTCTTTCTTGTAGGCGCCGGTTTGTTTCTCCGCACCATTCACGCATTGCGGCAGGTTCCGCTTGGTTTCTCTCAGCAGAATGTTTTAACCGGCGGCATCATTCTCAACTCCGGCTCCCATCAACTTGAAGAGCAGGCAGGCACGCCTGGACAGCAAACCAACATCGTGCGTACTTCCTATCTGCCTCTGCTCGAGCGCTTGCGCGCGATTCCGGGAGTTAAAGTGGCCGCTCTGAGTTCAGTGCTGCCCATGCGTCTGGAGTTCGAAGTGATGATCATGGGGAACCTCGACCACAAAGAGGCTCCGAGGTCGCAGGTTCCAACCTTTTCAGGGCGTCTTGCTTCAGCCGGCCTTGTGGATGCCATGGGAATTCCCATGCTTCGCGGCCGTTTTTTTACAGAAGATGACTCCTCCACTTCGCCGCCCGTAGTGGTGGTCAACCAGGCATTCGTCAACAAATATCTGCCCGGCCAGGACCCCATCGGCCACACCTTCGGCATGGGCAAAGGCCGATTCGATTCGATGCGCATAGTTGGCGTCATCGGCGACGTGAAGCAAGCCAAGGTTACCGACGAAACTAAACCGGAGATGTATTTTTGCCTGGCGCAGACTGAACCCGGGACTCCGCTTTACGGTATTGCCATGGCCTTTATCCAGGTGGCCATTCGAGCCGCGGTTCCCGCAGATTCCTTGCGCGCGCAGTTTGACAAGGTGCTGCACGAGGTGGCTCCCGACGCTACCACGACCAATGTGAAGACGATTCACGAAGCCGTGGAAGACTCATTCGGCAGCCAGACGCTGATTGCGCGGCTGCTCGAAAGCTTTGCCGCTCTAGCCCTGCTCATCGCCTCAGTTGGCCTTTACGGCCTGCTGGCGTTTGCAGTTGCCCAACGCACGCGCGAGATCGGCTTGCGCATCGCGCTGGGAGCGCCCGAGGGCAACATTCTCTCCCTGGTATTGCGCCGCGCCATCGCGCTGGTTGCGATCGGGCTGACTCTCGGCGGCGTCCTCTCATGGTTTGCCGTCAAGTTTGCCAGCACATATATCTTCGGCGTTCAGTCGCACGACGCTTTTACTTTTGCTGCTGTGCTGATCGTGTTAACCACTGCCTCGCTTTTGGCGGCCTGGCTGCCGGCGCGCCGTGCCGCGTCGATTGACCCCATCCTCGCATTGAGATCGGAGTAATACAACATCATGATCGAATTGAAAAACGTTGAACGAAGCTACAAGGCAGGCCACAGTGAAACGTGGGTGCTGCGCAAGATAAAGCTCACCATTCAAGAAGGCGAGTTTGTCACCGTGATGGGACCTTCCGGTGCGGGGAAATCTTCTCTG
>Ga0118677_10010318_pt1 | contig 14313 bp, 8 predicted proteins | sample AliMusrvi5mmetaG_FD_86154 | JGI IMG/M metagenome (GOLD analysis project Ga0118677, IMG submission 86154) | reverse complement strand
GCCAGATCAAGCGGCGCACGCGCGTGGCCGGCCTGTTTCCCAACGAAAACTCAGTCCTGCGGCTCGTTACGGCCATCCTCATGGAGACTTCCGAAGAATGGGAGACCGGCAAAACCTATCTTAATCTCAATGCGCAAAACCGCATCCCTAACACTCAAAACCAACAGCAAACAGCCGCTTGAAATCAGCCTCCAAATCCATCCTGAAAACTTTTACAGATAAAAAGTTGCGCGGCCATGACCATCCTCCGATGCGTTCTATTGGGAACTGTAAGGGTAGGGTTACACCCCATGTTAAAATTGGGAGAAATCAACTAAATTTCTGTGTCTAGGAAATCCGTCTGTACTTTCCCCAATATGATTCATGAAAACCATCTCCGACTTCTGTTTGGCTTTGGTTCCATTGCTATTTTTGCTGGAGGCCCCACGGTTGAGAAAATGGAAGCCGCGCACGACATACTCACAAGCGATAGTCTGCACCCATGGAGACATTTTATCTGTATCAGAATCAAATCCTTCCCACGGAATCGGTGACTTTCCCTATTCCAGCAGTTACATCAATAAATTTAAAACCATAAATTACCAATAACATGAGCTATCCAATGAGAGAATTGTGCAATGAGGTGGAAACACTGGCAGCAGATGCGGGCGTCTTGGCAGACTCCACAGTAAACGCCGCCTGCAAACGGTATGAGGAGGCCCGGAATGGCTCAGTGGCATTTTGGCGCAGTGGCAAGGTGATCACTGGTATTGCCTCTAAGCGTGCGGCCAAGGTTGTGAGGGCTGCGGATAAAACCATGCATAACAACCCTTATCAAGCTATTCTCATCAGTATTGGCGTAGGCTCGCTGCTGGGATATGTTCTCGCCCACACTAGTGGCTGCAACACCGATTGATCTGGGTTTCCGAGAGGACTGCCCAATACTGGACTTTCACCTATAAGGAGGGAAGTTGCAGTATCATTTAATTACAGTACTAATAAATACACCGCATGCGGCCACTACCTATAGCTTGGCAATCCTGGAGAACTAGGCAAACAGGTCAGAGCGCCAATGAACCTCCTTTGCGGGCTGAATTATTCACTGTTGAGCAACTCGCCCGCCTAGCACGTTCCATTGCGGCTGGACACAAGATTGTTACGTGGAACAGTGATAACCGTCTGCTTGCACGCCTTGATGCGAACGAAAGGAAACTTCGTGCCTTTAACCGAGCGACCCGTGGTATCCTCGCTGGACGCCGTCTTACACCTGCGGCCGAATGGATGCTCGATAACTTCTATTTAATTGAGGAACAGATTCAGATGGCGAAGCGGCACTTGCCGCGTGGATACAGCCGGGAACTGCCACGACTTGTGAATGGTCATTCCGCCGGATTACCTCGCGTTTACGATATTGTTTTGGAGTTGATCTCGCATGTGGATGCGCAGATCGATACTGGACCCCTAGGTGCCTTCATTGAATCCTACCAGACTGTGGACGCACTGAAACTCGGTGAGTTGTGGGCTATTCCTATCATGCTCCGTCTTGGTCTGATAGAAAACCTGCAACGTATCACCCACAGGCTAGATCTGGCACGCGCTGACCGTGATCTTGCTGATACCTGGGTGGATCGTTTGCAGGAGATGGCGGAGTCCAACCCTTCCCAACTGGTGATTGTGGTGGCAGACATGGCGAAGTCTGAACTTTCACTTTCCAGCGCGTTTGTGGCTGAGTTTTGCTTACGCCTGTCACAACACAGCCCGGTGCTCCAACTTGCGCGCACCTGGTTGGAGCATCGCCTACTTGAACATGGACAGTCCATTGAACTATTAGTCCATCTGGACACACAAAATCAGGCGGCAGATCAGGTTTCCGTCAGTCACAGCATCAACAGTCTTCGGTTTTTAGGAGCGATGGACTGGAAGGAATTTGTGGAGACTCTGAGCGTTGTGGAGCAGACACTCCGTGCCGACCCTGCGGATGTTTATCATACCATGGACTTTCCAACTCGGGACCAGTACCGCCATGCAGTCGAGGCAATTTCGCGGTATGGCGAGCTATCAGAAAACGAAGTCGCACGGAATGCCATCGAGCTGGCCTCAGAGGGCGCGCGGGTGAACGGACATAATGACAGAACCGCACATGTTGGATTTTACCTCATAGACAAGGGGAGTATTACATTGGGGTGTGTGGGGAGAACACACTGGCCATTGCAAGCAGTTATCGAACGCTGTATCCACCGCTTTCCGCTCCTGTTTTATACGGGTGGTGTTGTTGCATTGTCACTTCTAGTGACCTTCGGGTTCGTGAGGATGTCGCTGGCACTGGGAGTTTGTGGATCAAGAATAGCAATTTTCACATGTGTATTCCTGCTTTGTGCCAGCCAACTTGCAGTAGCCCTAATAAACTGGTTGAGCACTCTGCTGGTTAAACCAAGTTTACTTCCGCGGCTTGACTTTTCTCATGGTATCGCCACGGATTGCCGCACGATGGTGGTTGTTCCCACGATGATCACCAGCGTGGAGAGTGTGGATCATCTCATTGAAATTCTGGAAATCCACCACCTGGCAAATCGTGACCCTCATCTGCATTTCGCTCTCTTAACGGATTACGGTGATGCATCAGCCGCTATTATGCCAGAAGACGCGTTGTTGCTAAAGCGGGTCCGAGAAGGTGTGGAAATGCTTAATCACAAATACCAATCCGGAGCCGAATCGGTATTCTTTTTGTTTCAACGGCCGCGCCGGTGGAACCCGGGCGAAGGCTTGTGGATGGGATACGAGCGCAAACGGGGGAAACTTATGGAGTTCAACTCGCTGCTCCGGGGGGGGGGCAGCATGTCTTTCTCGGAAATCTCGGGTGATACTGGAATACTACCCGACATTAAATACGTCATAACACTCGACACCGACACCCAGCTCCCGCGTGATGCTGCCCGCCAGCTTGTCGGAACGATGGCACATCCACTGAACCATCCACAGTTCGACACTGTGAGCGGGGTTGTGTCCGAGGGTTATGGCATCCTGCAACCTCGAATCGGAGTAAGCCTACCCACCGCCAGGAGGTCTTGGTTTGTAAGGCTTTTTGCCGGAGACGCTGGCATAGACCCCTATACTCGTGAAGTATCCGATGTTTATCAGGATGTGTTCCGTGAAGGATCGTTCATCGGCAAGGGAATCTATGATGTGGAAGCCTTCCAGAAAGCGTTGTATGGGCGTTTCCCCGAGAATGTGATCCTTAGCCATGACTTGCTGGAATCATGTCACGTTCGCTCTGCGCTTGTCAGTGATGTGGAATTTTACGAAGAACATCCATCACGCTACGATGTTGACATAGATCGTCGCCATCGGTGGATTCGCGGAGACTGGCAGATTACCCAATGGCTTCTCCCACGTGTTCCAGGACCCGATGCCCGGCGCATCGCGAATCCGCTTTCCGCCCTATCCCTGTGGAAAATTTTCGATAACCTGCGTCGCAGTCTTGTTCCGGTCGCACTGATTCTTTTCATCCTGGGCTCGTGGTTGTTCCTGCCCGAACTCGGAGGATTTGGGGCGCTACTGGTGGTGTCAATGATTGTGGTTCCGGGCTTGCTGGCGGCACTTGTTGAGGCAATCCGCAAGCCAGTGGATTTGCCATGGAAGATACATCTGCACGGCGTGGCAGGCTTAGGAGCTCGGCATCTTGGTCAGATCCTTATCACCTTCGCATTTCTTCCATATGACGCATTTATCAGCATTGATGCTATCGGTAGAACTCTTTGCCGATTGCTAGTTACCCATAAGCGCCTTCTGGAGTGGCGAACATCCTGCGATTCCGAGGGACGCAGCAGGGCAAATCTGATGGGTTTCTACGGCACCATGTGGATAGCGCCAGTGCTAGCGATCATTACAGGAACTTTATTAGTTTCCATGCAATCCACGCATCTGTCACAGGCTATTCCTTTCCTAGCTATCTGGTTCGCAGCCCCTTGTATAGCGTGGTGGATTAGTCTGCCAATCGAATCACTTACTCCCGATATAACTAACGAGCAACGTTTATTCTTGCGAGTCACGGCACGCAAGACTTGGCATTACTTTGAAACTTTCGTCACTGCAGCGGAAAACCGGCTGCCACCGGATAACTATCAGGAGGTTCCCGCGCCGATGATTGCCACACGGACGTCGCCCACAAACATGGGACTGACGTTACTAGCAAATCTCGCAGCTCTCGATCTTGGATATCTACCCATGAGTGGTTTGATCCGCCGGACATGTGAAACACTTGGCATGATGCAGGGGCTCAAGCGCTACCGCGGGCATTTTTACAACTGGTATGACACCCATACTCTGGAACCGCTGCTCCCGCTCTACATTTCAAGCGTGGACAGCGGTAATCTTGCAGGACATCTTCTGACTCTCGCTGCCGGACTGAGGGAACAAATAGAAGCAGAAACATTCATTCCAAGAATATTCTTTGGGTTGCTAGACACTGTAATGATACTCAGGGAATTTGACCCTGGAAACACCGGTCTCGCCACTCTTGCATTGGATTTGGAAAGGGCTCCAGCAAATCCTCGTGAAGCGTTTGCATTTATGGAAGTAGTCTCAGACCAGGTCGAAAGAATAGCAGAATTGGGTGGAGTAAAGGAGAAATTTGGCCCCTGGATGAAGATCCTTAAAGCAAACTGCGAGGAGCATTTGGAAGACATGAAGCTAATCACCACATGGTTGTCCTTACCCTTACCAACATCAGGTTCGCTATTAGGCAAACTCACCGCACTGGAGCAGCCTATGTCGTTAAGGCAGATCTCGATATTAGGATCGACATGTGTACCGATAATAGAAATAGCGTTACGCGAAATCAGTAACCTGGAGACTTCATCAGGTCGGCTTGAAAGGGAACGGTTGGAGGTGCTTTCTCGTTACTTGTGCAATGCTGCAGAACTAGCCTGTCAGCGAATTCTGACATTGGAGGCCTTGGCTAAACAGAGCGATGATCTTGCTGCTATGGATTTCACATTTCTCTTTAATTCGGCCAGAGATCTGTTTTCCATTGGTTTTAATGTCCCCGAGAACAGATGTGACACCAGTTACTATGACCTGCTGGCCTCGGAGGCGCGTCTTTGTAGTTATGTCGCTATTGCACTTGGGCAGGTTCCTCAGGACCATTGGTTTTCGCTGGGACGTCTGCTGATTGCATCTAGAGCTGAACCAGTGCTCGTTTCCTGGAGTGGATCGATGTTCGAATATCTCATGCCGTTGCTTGTTATGCCCAACTATGAAAATACTTTGCTCGATCACACATGCCGTGCGGCGGTTCAACTGCAAATCGAGTATGGCAAAACATGCGGAATCCCTTGGGGAATCTCTGAATCTGGGTATAACAGGACGGATGTACAACTCAACTATCAGTACCATGCGTTCGGTGTGCCTGGTTTAGGGCTGAAACGCGGACTGTCCGATGATCTTGTGATAGCACCGTATGCGTCTGCCATGGCGCTCATGGTCGCGCCGCGCAAAGCCTGCGAGAACCTGCAACTGCTGGCGTCCGAGGGGCGCTGCGGGGATTATGGTTTCTATGAAGCGGTAGACTACACGCCTACTCGTCTGCCACCAGATAAAACCAGTGCCACAATCCGGTCATTCATGGCGCACCATCAGGGAATGAGCCTGCTTGCATTGGACAATTTATTGTGCGACTATCCTATGCAGCGTCGCTTTATGGCCTGCCCGATGCTCAAGGCTGCAGACCTGCTATTGCAGGAGCGAGTCCCCAAAACAACGGAGAGTGTTTTGGCTGATAGCAGTGCGCCCGAAATATTGAGAGAACCATCCGACGAATGCGAAAGCGTGATGCGTGTGTTTACGAATCCCACACCACCAACACCTGATGTTCACCTCCTTTCAAACGGTAGATACCATATTGCAATCAGTAGCGCAGGGGGTGGTTACAGTCGCTGGTGCGATCTGGCCGTCACTCGCTGGCGCGAGGATGCCACACGTGATTGCTGGGGTACTTTTGTATATCTTCGCGATCTCGAATCCGGTGAATTCTGGTCCACTGCATATCAACCCACCTTGCAATCCACGAAGAACTATGAAGCCATCTTCACGCAGTCGCGTGTGGAGTTCAGGCATTGCCATGCGGAACTTGAAGTTCACACCGAAATCAGCGTTTCGCCTGAGGACGATGTGGAGCTGAAGCGTATCACTATAAGTAATCGCACTGCTTCCACTCGTAAGATTGAGTTGACCAGCTATGCGGAGGTAGTGCTGGCAAGTCCAGCTGCGGATGAATCTCACCCTGCATTTAGCAATCTTTTCATTCAAACCGAATTTGTTCAAGCTTCTTCAGCCATTCTATGTGGTCGTCGTGCCCGCACCGATGTGGAAAAGCCGCCTTGGTTGCTCCATTTGATGATAAGTGATGAAGACATCCCGGGAGCTGTCACCTGCGAAACCGACCGGTCCAGATTCATCGGACGCGGTGGCACTGTGGCTAATCCTGCTGCAATGCGGAACGTCTCACCACTTTCCAACACGGTCGGTTCGGTGCTTGATCCAATCGTTTCCCTACGGCGCACAGTTACAATTCCAGCATACGGGAAAGCAGTTATCAATTTGATTCTAGGAGTTGCTGAGACTCGGAATGCAGCGCTGGCACAGGTGGATAAATATCAGAGTTCCCATATGGTGGAACGCGCTTTCGATCTCGCATGGACTCACAATCAGGTGACCTTGCATCAACTCAATGTTACGGAGCCGGAAGCGCAGCTCTATGGCCGCCTCGCCGGTGCGCTGATCTATGCAGACCCAGTCCGCCGAGCTAATCCTGGTTTGCTTCTCAACAACAGACGTGGAAAAAACGGACTCTGGAGTTATGGTATATCCGGAGATACACCGATGATTCTAATCCGTATCAGCGATCCAGAAAAGATCGAACTAGTCCGCCAACTGATTAGGGCACATTCCTATTGGCGCATGAAGGGCCTCACCGTTGACCTTGTTATTCTTCATGAAGACGTTTCAATTTACCGCCAATCACTCGAAAGTCAGATCACCGGTTTGATTTCTTCTGGGATTGAGGCGCAAATGATAGAGAAGGCTGGCGGAATTTTTGTCCGCAGCATAGATCTGATACCCAACGAGGATCGTATTCTTTTGCAGGCATCCGCTCGAATCGTCTTGGACGACGAGAAGGGAACACTGGCGGAACAACTCGAGCACCGTGGGGTGTTTGAGGCGGTGGTCCCGGCCCTGAATCCCACAAGGTCAGCGTCGGTGGAGTTAGCAACACCACTCCCTCCGCGCGAATTAATTTTCGAAAATGGTTATGGCGGTTTTACCCGCAACGGGCAGGAATATGTAATTACGCTTCAGTCCGATTGTATGACGCCGGCCCCGTGGGTTAATGTTTTGGCTAATTCGAACTTTGGCACAGTGGTTTCCGATAGCGGTTCCGTTTACACTTGGGCTGAGAACTCACATGAATTCCGGTTGACTCCATGGAATAATGATCCCGTCAGCAACTCTCCGGGAGAGGCTCTCTACATCCGTGATGAAGAAAGCGGCCTATTTTGGTCGCCCACTCCCTTGCCGACCCGTGGCAAGACTCCGTATGTTATCCGCCATGGTTTTGGTTATTCAGTTTATGAACATACGGAAAACGGCATCTCTTCTGAGTTGTGGGTCTATGTGGCAATGGACGCTTCTGTGAAATTCAACGTGTTGAAATTACGAAATCTCTCGGAGCGTTCTCGCCAATTGTCTGTCACTGCTTACTGTGAATGGGTACTTGGTGACTTAAGACACAATACCCTATTGCATGTCAGGACTGAGGTGGACCTTAAAACCGGAGCGTTGCTTGCACGCAACTTTGACAACACCGAATTCCCCGACAGAATCGTGTTTCTGGATGTGAACGATGCCACGCGTACGCTCACAGGCGATCGCAAGGAATTCATCGGCAGAAACGGTAGCCTATCAAAACCTGCAGCACTCAAGCGCGCGAGGCTTTCCGGGAGGGTTGGTGCCGGATTCGATCCATGCGGGGCAGTTCAAGTCATACTAAATCTTTCGGCTGGAGAGGAACGGGAAACCAACTTCCGTCTTGGAGTTGCTAGGAATGCACGGGAGGTTCAGGATCTGATCCAGCGGTTCCGCCGTGCTGACGCATGCCGTATTGCGTTAGAAGGGGTTTGGTTCTATTGGAACCGGACCCTCGGTGCAGTGAATGTTGACACACCTGATGCCGCAGTGAATGTGATGGCAAACGGTTGGTTGCTCTACCAGACACTGGGTTGTCGTCTCTGGGGGCGAACAGGTTTTTATCAGTCTGGAGGCGCTTATGGTTTCCGCGATCAGCTGCAGGACGTGATGGCGCTGATCCATGCCGAACCGGGACTCACCCGCGAGCATCTACTACGCGCTGCGGCGCGGCAGTTCCGGGAGGGTGATGTTCAACACTGGTGGCATCCACCAGGGGGCCGTGGTGTGAGGACCCATTGCTCAGACGACCTACTGTGGCTGCCTTATGTCACCTGTCACTACGTTTTTCACGTCGCTGATACTGGAGTGCTAGATGAAATGATACCATTTCTGGAAGCGCGGCCTGTCAAGCCGGACGAGGAGGCATATTATGATCTCCCGAATCGTGCTGAAGAAAAGGCCACTCTCTACCAACATTGTGTTCGCTCCATAGAACGGGGACTCAGCTTCGGAGCGCACGGCCTGCCCTTGATTGGCTGTGGGGACTGGAATGACGGAATGAACAAGGTTGGGAAGGACGGTCGCGGAGAGAGCGTATGGCTGGCTTTCTTCCTCTATGATGTCTTGACTCGCTTTGCTCCATTGGCGCGTGCGCGCCAAGATTCGGATTTTGCTGATCGCTGCCTCGCACAAGCACGACTCTTGCAGCAGAACATTGAGAATAACGCTTGGGATGGTGAGTGGTATCGCCGAGCCTATTTCGATAATGGTGAACCTCTTGGTTCCCATCTGAATCCGGAATGTCAAATTGATTCCCTGCCACAAAGCTGGTCAGTGATCAGCGGTGCCGGTGACCCTGACCGTTCGCGCGAGGCGATGCGCTCCGTGAATCACCGCTTGGTCCGTCGTGAGTCCGGGTTGGTTCAACTGTTCGATCCTCCTTTTGATAAGGCATCGCCTGATCCGGGGTATATCAAAGCCTATATTCCAGGAGTCCGCGAAAATGGCGGCCAATACACTCATGGCGCTATATGGGCGGCCATGGCCTTCGCAGGCATGGGTGATAACGAACGTGCGTGGGAACTCTTCTCGCTGCTCAATCCCGTCAATCATGGAGGAACTCCTGAGCGAATCGCCACATACAAGGTGGAACCTTATGTTGTTGCAGCTGATATCTATGCTGTCTCACCGCACACAGGTAGGGGCGGCTGGACATGGTACACGGGATCCGCTGCTCTGATGTATCGCTTGCTAATAGAAACATTGCTGGGTGCTAACCTGGAGGGTGATCGCCTGCGCTTGGAACCCCGGTTTCCGGGAGAATGGGCGATGTTCAAAATCCATTACCGCTATCGGCAAACAGTTTATCACATCACTATATCCCGAGGTGATGATGCCACGGGTGTAACTAGTGTTCTCACACTAGACGGAAGGGAAATACCTGGTAACACACTTCCGCTGCTGGACGATCATATTGAGCATCATGTCGAACTGAAAATCCGATAAATTTTTCCTTCGGGTGGAAAGAAAATCCAAGAATTAGTGTAACGGGTATGGTGAATATACTACACACGGACAATCCACATGCTTTATAACAATGCTTACTGACAATTCCAAAACAGACTCATATATAGTGCTAGATCCCTTGATGCTTCTTTCAACGGGTATTCTCGATTTTGGCATATAGGTGGCTATTTTGGAATTGTCAGTAATGAGTAACCGCTAGTAATACTGTGTAAACGATACGGCAACTAAACTTCTCTAATTGAATAAAAATCCTAAGCGCCTATCCGACGTGAAGGGCAACCATTCCTCATCATGTATCAAGTCCAAGGTCATCGATGGCCTTCTTCAATACTGCAGCTGATGTGGTGAGTGCAGCAAGTTCATGTTCCGGAAGGCAGCTTTCGATAATTCTTACTACGCCTCTCTCAGAGACGATCGCAGGGACGCTGAGACACACATCGTGCAGCCCGAACTCGCCGTCGAGCATGGTGGAGACAGTCAGCACGCTGCGCTCTCCGCGCAGGATGGCACCTGTGATACGAACAAGTGCAAGACCAATTGCAAAGTTGGTAGCTCCTTTGTAATCAATAATGTGGTAGGCTGAATCACGCACCTCCCGCTCGATTTCACGGCGTTCCGAGGCCCAGTCGGCAAAGCATCCGCACGCTTGGCAGTAATAGTCAATTGGCATGCCGGCTATATGAGTCATTGACCAGGCCGCAAACTCGCTGTCTCCATGTTCGCCGAGGATATACGCATGCACATTGTGAATATCAACACCACATTTCATGCTCAGAAGATGCCTAAAACGAACGCTGTCGAGAACGGTACCAGATCCAATCACCCGTCCACTGTCGTACCGGGCTCGGTTCACGGCAACATGAGTCAGGATGTCGACGGGATTGCTTACGACAAGTATAACCCCGGCACCTTTCTGGCCGACAATATCATCAACAATGCTACGAACAACCGCCGCGTTCTTCTGGAGTAGCTGGAGACGGGTTTCACCAGGGCGCTGCGCGCTACCGGCTGCTACTACGATGACCTGAGCGTCAGCGTAGTCGCATGGATTACCCACACGAATGGATACGCTTGGGAAGAAAGCCTGTCCGTGGAGTAAGTCAAGAACCTGCCCTTGAGCTAAGTTGTCGTTTTTGTCGATGAGGGCAATTTCTTCGGCCAGACCACTTTGAGCTAGGGCGTAGCAGAATGTTGAGCCGACAGCACCTGCTCCTATTACAACCACTTTACGCCGTGTCACCAATGAGTTGTTGCCCGTTATCATGGGAATGAGTGTTGAAGGAATCCGGTCAGGCTTCTTGCGATCCGAATTGGTGCCAATCCGTCTCGGACATCTGAATACCAAAATATTTAGCAGCTTTCTGTAGGTTTGCAAAGGCTAGATCCCGTTCGGAATCAGAAACATTTTTAACCTGATTAAACCTTGCCATTGCGTCCCGAACATGCGCTGCGTCCGTCATAGGCTCTTTGCGGGCGCGTGGAAATGCGAAGGCGCTGGTGGGAAGCAAATCCTTGTCAGTCCTGGAAAGCTGACTATGCATTGCGGAGTGATAAGGCTTCCAAGTGGTTTTTCGCATATAATCATCTTTGATTGCTGTTTTCTGACCTGCATTAACCCTATGGGAGATCCAGTAAGCCGATAATGCCCATTGTTGAATAAGGATCATGAAAGGGAGGTCAGTGCATCTTTGGTGAATCCGCGGAGCTCTGAAGAATGACCCTCAAGGATTTTCAGCGTCCATTGTGCGTCGGCAAGCAGCGGCCGTCCCACTGCCACCAAATCAAAATCACCGCGGTCGAAACGCCGGATGAGTTCATCTAAAGAACGAGGCGTAGAGGCCTCTCCTTTGAAGGCATCCAGAAAGTCCCCGGAAAGTCCTACGGAGCCTACAGTTATGGTCGGCTTGCCGGCCATTTTTTTGACCCACCCGGCAAAGTTTAAATCCGAACCGGCGAACTCGTTCTCCCAGAACCTGCGCTGCGAACAATGGAAAATATCCACTCCAGCTTCAGCCAAGGGAAGTAGCCATGCCTCCATTTCCTGAGGTGTGGTAACCAGCCTGGCCGTATAGTCCTGTAGTTTCCATTGGGAAATTCGCAGAATAATTACGAAGTCCAAACCCACGGCTTTACGGACGGCGAGGATCAACTCTTTAGCAAACCTGCTTCTCTCTATTAAACATTTGCCTCCATACCCGTCCGTGCGCTGATTGGTTGGATGCCAGAAATACTGGTCTATCAAATATCCATGAGCACCATGAATTTCGACCGCATTAAAGCCAAGCGCCTTTGCATCCCACGCTGCCTGAGCAAAAGCTCGGATCGTCTCCTCAATATCTGCCTCCGACATGGCTACCCCACCCATTTTCTCAGGCGCGACTATACCTGAAGGCCCTTCAAACGGACCTGGTGGTAGCCAACCTGAAGCATTTGGGACCACTACGCCCATGTGCCATAGTTGCGGGGCCATGACACCGCCAGCTGCATGCACCTTGTCTATCACACCCTTCCACCCAAGGAGGGGTTTCTCTCCATGGAAACGAGGAATATTAGGATCACTGGAGGACGCCGGGCGGTTTACAACAGTGCCTTCAGATAGAATAAGCCCGACCTCGCCATTGGCACGGCGGGCATAATAGTCCGCCACATCGGACGTCGGCACCCCATGGGGCGAAAACGAGCGAGTCATGGGAGCCATGACGATACGATTCTTAAGCTCAAGAGACTTCAAACGGAATGGTTGAAATAGCGGGTGTGTTTCCATGATTATCTTGGTTCAGTTATTATGGTTCAGTATACTAGTCGTCATATTCCTGCTGGCGGTCTTCTTTCATGGATTGCCGAACTGCATGGAGCATTTGATCATGCTCCGCTTCTGCCACGCCCTGTTCGACAAGCTGCGCGCCCTCGGTAAGCCCCTCGTCATTTTCATCTTCGGGTTGGGTATCCTGCACCTGGAATCCTGTTGAGCCGGGTACGGGATCCCAGCGTTTCTCTTCGGGCAGCGATTCCTGCAATACCAGTCTCGGATCCATCTCCTGCCCTCCTGTCAATTCCCGCTTAGCATCGTCCCAATCGGTGCTCGACATGGCGCGCGCGGAACGTCCGTTGATCTCAGCCAGTTCGATCGCACGTGCCGTCACCATCTCAGGACTCACTGTTCCAATGCCAATAAAATTCTCAGATATTATACCCTTGTTGAGAGAGTTCTTTTCCATATTAGTAGGTGATTAATTATAATTCCTCTGTTTATCTTTATGTCCGGACCCTTTATGGTGTTATTCCATCACCACCTTGTGGCGTCATCTTATCATTGTCCACGGGTGGAGGGCGATGGGGTGTTACCCCACGTCAGTAGGGCACTACTACGAGTCTAGCTTTTCGGATTTTCCGTGAATTCAAGTTTGGCATCTTCCCAGTCAGATTTTAAAACCTCATGGGGCTGTCGACCGTTCATTACTGCGAGAGCAACGGCACGATTTCGCACCATTCCTCGGGTCAGTTTACCAGTGTCCTCACAAATTCCAGAGGAACTCTCATCACTGAGAGTGTGGGTTATAATAATGCTAGATGTGTTCATTGAATATGAGTTTGGGTTGGATATAGACTCCCGATACTTCAGGTCGTGGCTTGTGCATGGGCTTCCACGAACCACAACCATTTGTCGATTCCGCGCGAAACCTCCGTGAATAGATCGGCAGTGTCGGCATCATTCAGCTCCTCAGCCTCACCGATGGTGGAGCGTGCTTGCTGGCCGAAAGTAGACAGTGCAGTGGCCACGGCGTTGACGTGCGCCATGCCGTCAGCGAGCGTAAGAGGATATTCATCGAGGCGTGAACGTGCAGACGCTACACGCACTGTTCCTTCGGCTGTCCCGCCGAGTTGAACAATGCGTTCCGCTATCATATCAACATAACTTTCCACAGCCTCCCCAATATTATCGAAGAGTTCATGCAGTCCTATGAAGCATGGACCTTTAACGTTCCAATGCGCTTGTTTTAGCTGCAGTTGCAAATCAATAGCTGAGGCAAGACGCAGGTTTATCAACGAGTTGAGTTCGGTTCTCTCGGTGATCGGTAGATCGTTACTTGTCTGGTACATGGTTGGTGAATCAGTGAGCGTGTTCTTGTTCTTTTTCATAAATAATTGCGGATTAGTTGTTGGATATAGAATGGATATTCTTAGGAGATTCTGCGCCATTAAACACATATTCCAGTGGCCAAGCGGTGGTGATTTGGTGGGTTCTGTTCTCTAGACTGTTGGGGCTCCCCAGGAAAACCCGGATTACCTCCCTTATGGACCCTGAGATGTTTCACAAGGGGACACTATCGAATATTCAGATGACTAAACTATGGGGTATTACCCGACTTTACCCAATGTCCTAAGTGGCCGCGCAACTTTTTATCTGTAAAAGTTTTCAGGATGGATTTGGAGGCTGATTTCAAGCGGCTGTTTGTTGTTGGTTTTGGTTGTTAGGGATGCGGTTTTGCGCATTGAGATTAAGATAGGTTTTGCCGGTCTCCCATTCTTCGGAAGTCTCCATGAGGATGGCCGTAACGAGCCGCAGGACTGAGTTTTCGTTGGGAAACAGGCCGGCCACGCGCGTGCGCCGCTTGATCTGGC
>Ga0118677_10010316_pt1 | contig 14314 bp, 16 predicted proteins | sample AliMusrvi5mmetaG_FD_86154 | JGI IMG/M metagenome (GOLD analysis project Ga0118677, IMG submission 86154) | reverse complement strand
CAAAACGAGAGCGCCGCCCGCCAAGAATAACCGGAGAATAGATTTCGGGGTGATTTTTGTTTTCATGATGAATTTCCTCGTGTTCGAATTTAGTTTGATTCGTTTTCTTTTGTACTGAACGCCGTAATGATTCTCTAGGGCAGTGTGGTCAGCATATTGCCCATGCCTTTGTCGTGGGAGGTGACGACAGCAATCAGATCCAATTCCGGGAACATCCCGACGGGCGGCAGCGGAACCGGCTTTTGCCGCCAGGGCAATGCCCCAGCCAGTTTCCCCCAGGGCAACCATGCCGCCACGACTACAAACACCATTACCCCCACCACCCACATCAGCTTGCGGCGCAAATCAGGGATCGCCGGACGGGTCGAGGAACCGCCTCCTTTCTTGAATCCGAGGTCGAGGGACGGCTCCAGGGCAGGCAGGGGCTCCGATGTCGCCTCCGTAGAGAGTGCCTCACCCGGAGAAATGCCCTCGTTGACAACCCGGATCGGGGTGTCTCCCGCCAGTATTTCATCATGCAGATGGAGCCGCTGTTCCTGGACCGGCAACCCGTTGACCGAGGTGCCGTTGATGCTTCCCAGATCCGAAACCCAGAGTCCCTCCCCGGGTTTCATGAAGAAGCGGCACTGAAACCGGGACATGGTATCATCGGGAATGGAGACATCGTTTTTTGATGACCGCCCGATCCGGAGCCCCTCGTCAGGCACATGAATCTCCAAGCCGCTCGCCGGCCCCCCGGTCACCATCAAATGGGTTATATTCGCCATGAGTAGTCTCTTTATCACATCTGCCGCAGAATCTGAAGGACAATGGGTCCAAGAAGAACCAGGAAAACAGCTGGAAAAATAAAAGCAACGAGCGGGAATAGCATCTTTACGGGAGCTTCATTGGCCATTTTCTCTGCGCGTTCGAACCGTCGCTGACGCATCTGGTCGGCCTGGATCCGTAGAATGGATGCGATCCCGACTCCCAACTCATCCGCCTGGACCAGTGAATTGATCACAGAGCGCAGATCCTGCTGGTCCACCCGGTCCGCCATATCCTTCAGCGCATTGCGCCGTGTCTTCCCCAATTGGATTTCGCGGAGGACGCGCAGCAGTTCCTCCCCCAACGCATCAATCTTGCCGCGCCCGACAATGCGCTGCATGGCACTCATGAAATCCAGACCGGCTTCCACCGACAGGGTCAGAAGATCCAGGACAAAAGGCAATGATTTCTGGATCTTTCGGTGCCTGTCCGCGAGGACGCTTCTCAACCAAAGGGCGGGATACGCATAGAAACACACCAGAATGATCAGCGCGAAGGATCCCTGGTCGGCCCTCAACACGATGCCGCCTTTTCCCGGAACCATCGCCAGCATCGCCCACATCAGGGCCACTGACAGAACCCCAAGCACCAACGGGAGCAGGATTTTGAAGGCCATGAACTCTTCGAAAGTCAGGAGTCCGCCAAACCCGGCTGCCACGATTTTCTTCGAGATCGCCGTATTCTGCTTTTCAAACATGGGTTTCCTGAACAGAGGCGCAAGATTGGGCGCCAACGGCAACAGAAGCCGGAAGCTGAACGGCAGGCGCCGCTCCTGGCGTCGGCCATCGGCCAGCGTCACATACGTCACCTGCCGCAGAATCTGGGCGCAATACCAGGCCGAAAAGCCAGCGAACACCGCCCATAACACGCATAAGGTATATTCAATCGCGACATTCATGGTCACACGTCAATATGGATGATTTTTCGGATCACCAATCCACCGATGAGTTCCAACAGGGCCACAATCGATAGAAGGGTGATGCCAAACCCCGAGCGCAGAAAGGCCATCATCATCGCCGGATCCAGGAAGAACAGCGCAACCCCCAGCAGCAACGGCATGGCGCCGACGATAATCCCCTGCAATCGTCCCTGCGCCGTCAGCGTCCGGATTCGCATTTCGATCCTCATGCGCTCGCGGATCGTATGCGCTATCTTTTCAAACACTTCCGTCAGGTTTCCGCCCGTCTGCCTGGCCGTTTCCAAGGCGCCGATCATCAAGGCCAGATCGTCGCTGCCAACCCGTTTCTGCATGGCCTCAAAGGCCTCCTCCGTCCTCATGCCAACACGCGTCTGGTGAATATACATTCCGAATTCCTGGGAAATCGGACTTTGCCCTTCCTTCACGACCAACTCGATCGCCTGTTGGACACTGAACCCGGCCTTGAGCGCGTTGCTCATGTTCACCAGGCTGTCCACCAACTGCAGGTTGAACCGTTGCAGGCGCCGTTTTCGCATCACCGCAAGAACGGTTTTGGGGACATTCCACCCTGCGGCGGCCAGTACAAGTCCCATGCCCATGCCAATCATGAAGGAGGTGCCGTCAAACCCGCCAAACAGGAGAAACCCCGTCAGGAAACAAAAAGCGGACGAGGCCAACGCCAGTTCCAAGACTCGTTTGGCCGGGATGAAAAGAAACAGGTCCTCCATGGCTTTGGACGTGCTTTCCGAATAGGCCGTCGCATACTCCGAGGCCGCCGAGTGGAACGATTGCAGGATGAAAAATGTCAGCCCACCCAGGCAGAGCATGTACAACCCGGGAACCAACCAGACTATGATCACTGAATTCATCGTGATTACCGGCCTATCGTTTGGGATCGAACAGGGCGAGATCCACCGCCACCCCCCTGGCCCTGAGATCATCCAGAAACGTGGGAATCGACCCCGTGGGCGTAAACCGCCCCGTCACTTTTCCGTGAACATTCACTCCTGTCTGCTCAAACACAAAAATATCCTGCATGGTGGTCCGTTCCCCTTCACTGCCGACAATCTCGGTTACATTGACCACTTTCCGTGACCCGTCACTGAGCCGCGCCTCGTGGATGATGATATCCACGGCCGAGGTGATCTGCTCCCGGATGGCGCGGAGGGGCAGATCCATTCCAGACATCAACACCAGTGTTTCCATGCGGGAAATGACATCCCTCGGTGAATTCGCATGAACCGTAGTCAGCGAACCATCATGCCCGGTGTTCATGGCCTGGAGCATGTCCAACGCCTCGCCTCCGCGACACTCGCCCACGACAATGCGATCCGGCCTCATGCGTAGGGCGTTGCGGACCAGGTCACGAATCGCGACCGCCCCCTTGCCCTCGATGTTCGGGGGGCGGGCCTCAAGCGACACCACATGCGCCTGCTTGAGCTGAAGTTCCGCGGCATCCTCGATGGTGATGATCCGTTCCCGCTCGGGGAGGAAACTGCCCAACACATTCAACAGGGTCGTCTTGCCGGATCCCGTACCGCCGGACACGATAATGTTCTTCCGGGCCTCGACACAGGCCTTCAAGAAATCCCGCATTCCCTCGGTCCAGGTATTCAACCGGACAAAATCATCGGCCGTCAACGGAATCCGTGAAAACTTACGGATCGTGAGGCAGGGTCCGATCAGTGACAGGGGATGAATGATGGCGTTCACCCGGGAACCATCCCGCAATCGCGCATCCACATACGGCTGACTTTCGTCTATGCGGCGCCCTAACGGCGACACAATGCGCTCAATCACGGCTAGCACAGACTTGTCATCCAAGAAGGTGCGGTCCGTCAGTTCGATTTTCCCATTGCGCTCCACATAGACCCGCAACGGACCATTGACCATGATTTCGGTAATGTCAGGATCGGCCAGAAGATCCTCGATCGCCCCGAGCCCGACCGCCTCGTCATAGACTTCCTTGATTAAAGCCTGGGGGGTTATCCCGGGTGGCAAACGGGGCGCCACCTCTTTCACGATCCCCTCCACCGTTGTGAGGACTCGCTTGTGCAGTTCGCCTTCCTCAATGTGCGAAGCCGTGAGCCGCTTGATATCCATCCGCTCAATCAATTCCTCGTGGATCTGCTTCTTGATTGTCTGACGGAGCGTCACCAGCTTCTCGTCCCTCTCGCTGTGCGGCGGCACAACCGCCGGATGCGGCAGGTCCGCCACCGGAGCCGGCGTGACAGGATGCGGTGGAGCCGGCGGTGGAATCGGAACCGGATCAATCCGGACGGGCTTCGGCTTTTCGGACAAAATCCGCAGGAGATACCCGCCGACTTTCAGCGCCTGCCCTTCCAACACTTCCACGCGGCCACGGAACGTCATGCCGTCCAGCAACGTTTCTCCGAAGGTTAAATCCTCCACCCAGCAGTCTTTTCCCCGCAGGTTCAGGATCAAATGGCGGCCGGACACCCCGCCGCCGGACAGGATGATGCGGTTTTCGGGTTCGGATCCGATCGGATACATCCCCGGGGGGATTTCCGCGACCTGGACCGTTTCATCAGGCTTACGGATTTCGATAAACATTATTGCCCACTCTTATGGCGAATGATCTGCTGGCGGTAACTGTTCAAGTCCGGCAATTCCCGTTCCAGCATTTCGAAATTCACCTCCGGAAGGTTCTTCTCATAATAGACATCCTCCGGGTTTCGCAGGGACAGCGTCAGATGCCCCCGCATATTCTCGACAAACACCAGCAACTCGGCCTCCCGCGGTGTAACCTCAACGGTCACGGTGCTGTACCCGGTGTTCCCCCGCCCCCCCATATCCGTCTTTCCCAGCGTCTGCCCCGTTGCCAGAATGGTGACATCATGCAGGAGCGTCAACGTGACCCACTCCGTTTTTTCAGGATCCTTGCGAGCGGGAAAGGTGAAGGATCCCATAACATCCACCCGGTCATTGGGCTGCAACAGGCCGCTGACACCGGCAGACCCTCCAATGGTCATGGAGATGGCTCGCATCCCTTTTGAAATGATGGGTGCCAGTCCGGCTCCCGGACGATACGGGACATCCACATAGGACCACATGAGCGTCTCCTCGGCGTCCATGCTGTATTTGAGTTTCTTCCCGAGTATCCGGTCCAGATCGTCAACAAGGATGGTATTCTTGCTGACTTCCCGGCCCGGGATGTTTTTTTCGGCAAGATCTTTTTTGAGGAGCATGGTGCCTGCGGGGAGATCCTTCATGGCCGCCAGCACTCCGACTCTCTTCTCACTGTCCATCAACCGGGCCCTTTCCCGGTCAATTTCGGCGATCCGAGCTTGAAAATAGCTTCGGGTCATCCAAAATGCCAGCAATCCGACAACAACCGATATGATCAACACCATTCGTTGCTTCATGACTCTTCCCTTCCCTCTCCTCAGTTCACGGCACCCGTCTTATGTAGCAAGGTCACGCGGCTTCCGCCATCCGAATCTGACGGTCCTATCCTGACACAACAAATATCCCGGCCTTTCATGTAAACGGACAAACCGGACATTGGTGCCTGGCGGAGCATCCGGTTCCAGCCCTCCCGGCGCATGGCGTCCTCGTAATAGTGAGCCAGGCTCTCCTCCGACATCCGGCTCGACACCCGTTCCAAAGCGGTTCGTGTATCCGCGTTTTTCATGAAGCTTAGCACCCTGGCATCCGGTGGTCCCGGAACGTCATCAAGCTGGTGCCGGACGGGGGGAATGGCTGAAGCCGACACCTCGGCATCCGATTGCAACACGGAGGCCATCACCACGGGCGATCGCGGCCCCGGCTCGAGCGTCACGACGCTAACCGTGTTTCCATTGAGTGATACCCTGCCATATCCCAGTGATTGCCCGGCATGATAATAGGCATGGCCGTTCTGGCGTAATGCGGCAAACGCCGCCCTCACCGAGGCCACCCCACCCTCGCAGGAGGTGAGACTCACCTCGGCACAACCTCCATTGACCTGCATCATCGCCTTGTAAAACAGAGACCCGAAGGATGCCGGGGTGAACAAATCGCCCCCCATCGTGTCACCGCTCAAATAGACACGGGCTTGCATCACCACGGCGGGGATGCCCAATGCCGACACCGCCAGGATCAGTAGGATATTTCTCCGCCGCGGCATCATTAATAAAGTCCTTTCGTCCAGGTCATCCAGGCCGATCCCTGCACCTCGACTGAATCCGCGGTGTAAATCAATCGCCGAACCACAGGCAACAGGTCGACGCTGTCCTTATTCTCTCCGTGGATAAGCCCGAACATGGCTTGAGGCATAGCGCTTTCAGACAGGACCGAGACGGGATTATCGGGCGCAATCACGTTCAGAGGCTTGGGATGGGCATACTTGACGATCCCGTCGGTCAGGTCCGTGGGATCCCCATTAAGAGCGCTGTCATCCCGGGAGAACGCAATGGCGTCGGCACCCATGGTACAAGTTGAGATAAACCGGGGGGATTCATAAGACGGCACATCCAGCATGGCTTTATGGCCGGCGATCCGGCGCGCCTCGCCCATAGCCCGGGAATGCCGGACCCCCAGCCATGAAATCTGGATGATCCCGGCTGCAAGCACCAGAATGACCACCAGCGCCACCACTAATTCAACAATGGCCTGACCCTCTTTCCTGATTATGCATTCACCATTCATACTTCATCACTCAGCATTCATCACTCATCACTCAGCATTCATCATTTCTTCCTCAATGCCCTCTCCTCGCTCCTCCTCCTCGCCCCCCGCCACCTCCGGAGGTCTGGCAACTCCCGCTATTCCACCTCAGCCATTCAATACCGGTTTGTCGGAAACCCGGATTATCCCAGACCACCAACTGCTGGCAATACCAGCAATCACCTTTGGTCGTTCCGGATTCCAGATAACCGGCAAGATGGGTTTCAATATGATCACGCCAATCAAGGTCAAAGGCTCCTCCCACCGGTGCCGAGGAGGCGTCCAGCGGAATCAGGCGAACCTCTCGGAAAGCAGGGATGACAAGGCCATACGCATTCGGTTTGACGCTCGTGCTTCCCGTTTCGAGATACCCGAAAGGTTTGGCGGCGGCAGTCCAGGTGATCTTGCTGGCAGGCGAAGACGGCGGCGATGCATCACGGTCCCACGTCAGGAAAGACCGGTTTGGATTCGATCCCGGCGTCAACCGGGAAGCCTCAGCCATGACTCGGGTGGCGACGTCCGCACCCGCGTAGTCATACTGGGGTTTCACGAGTCCGACAGCGGGAAACCCGGCGCCGCCGGACGCGGAGATGGAATCCCATGTGCCCCAAATGTCCCAATCATAGCAATACCAGGCCGAGGTCATACTCCCCACAGAATTGCTGATGGAAACGGTCGAGAGACTTCGATCCTCGCGTGCCTGGTTCATCATGGCCACAGCCTCCGCATCGCCAATCAGATCCTGACGCTGCAGTCCAAGCCCGAAGTACTCGCAGTTGATGGGGTCGGGAACGGGGATGACGGGGGGAAGCGGCGGCCACGTGTGATAATCCACATAACTCTGCAGCAAGTTATACGCATGATGATAGAACCAACACCAGTCCGCACCCGCCACCGCATCGTAGAAATCCAGCGTCAACAACATGTGCCCGCCCGTGTTGTCGGAATAATACCGGGCGTTATCGGGGCCGACAGCGACCCCTCCCAGGGCTACAGCCTCGATCATCGCCGCGTATTCCGTCCAGCAATCCTTATAGGGCTCCTTGAACGCCATGCGGCCATCCGCCCCGGTCGCCCGGTAGTCAGTGAAAACTTCAGTCGCATGCTGCTGCAACCGCGCCGTGAAACGGCTGTTGTTAAAGATTCCGTTATTCTTGGCCGCCTGCTGGGCGCCCTCCAGGCCGATCATCGGCCCCACATAGCAGAGCCGGGCCTGCATGTCATTGATCTCGGCCGCCTGATTGGTGTCGCCCTGGGTCAGGGCCACCGCCTGCATGACGTTCAGATCCCCGATGAGGTTCAAGGTGATCGCCTGCCACCTGGCTCCCGCCAGTGCGGCCGAATCGCCTGCGTTCTGGCTGATGGACTTGACATAGAGAACCTTGTGAAGATCAAAATTCCACAAGGCGACAAACGCCAGGATCACCACCACCATGATGATGAAGATCATCGCTTGTCCTGATCGTCCATTACCCATTACCATCCCCAGTCATCCAGATAGAGCGTGTAGTGTTCATCAAGCGTGTTGGTCCCGCACATCGGCAGGGAATCTCCGGAATAAAACGCCCGGTGAAAGGCATAGGAAAGAGGCACGTTCTGGTTCACCGTCTCACGCAAGGTGCCATCCCCCAAGGACTCATGGAACCCTTCCTGGATGGTATCCCATGACTCGTAATCGAGGATGGCCCGCAACCGGCCCTGGTTCTCCTCGCCCAGATACAGGGGAATCCGAGCCGCCTCCAGGGCATGTTCCCGGGCCGGCCCGCCTTGATAGACGGGATTCACCATGGGGCCGACATTGGGTATGGCGCCAACACGAATGGTCTTTTCCACCATGTACCGGTTGAATCCGACGGTTCGCGCCCTGGCTCCGCGTTGCGCGGCATAGTCCAATATTTCCTGGGACGCGAACAACTGCGAAATCTGGAAGACTGCAAAAAAAACGAGGCACACCAAAGCCATGACGAGACAGGATTCAATCAATCCCTGACCGGAACGCGAGGACAACGGGGATGAATAATATAAACACCCCCGTATCCGCCTGTCGGACAGCACTGTCACGTCCTGACCTCCGGCGTGAAGAAGGCTTATTTCAAGGCCTTCAAATAGTCTGCGGACTTGGTGTCGAGAGCTGAACCTTTATCGCCGCCCAATTCCGTCACCGCTCCGCCCATCTTGGCGCGAATCGTATCGCCAAAAACGCCAAAGATCGCAATGGCTGCCAAGGCGACAATCGCGACAATAATAATGTATTCAACCATTCCCTGTCCGCTTTTCCGACTCATTTTCATACCTATTCTCCTCCTTAAGGATATTCAGAACCAGCTAGATCCAAAACGCGTGTTCCATACTCTCGGAAAGTGCCCAGAAACACCATCAGAATCGCCACGGTCGCCAGCAGCATCCCCGCGACAACCACAAACTCAACCATGGCCTGCCCCGAACGGGATCCCTTGACGCGGCATCCGGACACAATTCTTACGAGCATGTGTTCCATACTCACAGAACGCCCCTGACTGTTGGTTTATTGCACACTATTTGAGCCTGATCTCGACTTCCTCGCCATCGCACATCAGTTTGACGCTGTTGGGCAGTATTTTCACAACCTGGTAGGCACCGACCGATTCGCTTTCCTTCACAACGGACCCATTGATGATCGCCACCGAATTCTTTGTTGAATAAAAGGTCCCGCCGAGAACCGGGACATCCGCCCTGGCCGCCCGGTGATAAACCGGCCGAATCTCCGCCACTTCATGGGTCGGCGGCGGCGGCTCATGAACTTCAACAAGCCGATTTACCTGTAATACGGCATTGGAAACCTCGGCCACGGGAGGAGGAGAATGAGAAGGAGGAGGCAGAAGAGGAAGTGATGGTGGTGGTTGGACAACGGACACCTCATGCTTCGGGGCAACAACCACGGGGACTTCGGGTTGAGGCGCAGGGGCGTGAGAAATCGGAATTTCGACTTTACTCACCGTGTCGCGAACGGCGTTGTGCGCAAGGGAAGCTTGGGTGCTTTGCTGGTGATAATAAATCAAACCCACGATCACAAAGACCAATATCAGCAGGACGAGAACATAGATCAGTTTACCAAACATCTGGGAAGTCACGGGAGCCACTGGTTTAGAATGTAACCGAACACTTCCCTGGGACGGAACGGGCGGCAATGGTTGGGGCAAGGAAGGGGGCGCCTCAGCCGGTGCACCCTGCCGTCGCTCCTGGGCTTTCTTGAGTGCATCACTGATGGTACTCATGGTTGTGACCTCCGTTCAGGCAAGCTGTTCGCCTTCAAGTTCCCTGATGCAGGCCTGGATATGATCATGATCCAACGTAAAGGTTTCCTTCACAAAGCCCATGAGAAGCGCCTTATCGGCCAGAATATTGATGAGCCTCGGGATCCCTTTGGAATGCTTGTAGATAGCCTTGATGGCGGACTCGCTGAACACAATCACTCCGGTGGAACCGGCGACCTGAAGGCGGTGGTTGAGATAGGCGGTTACTTCCTGCTCGTTCAAGGCCCTGATGTGGAATCGCACGGCAATGCGTTGCTTGAGTTGAACCAACTCGGGAGCATTCAACTTGTCCCTTAACTGGGGCTGTCCAACCAGGACAATCTGAAGGAGTTTCTCCTTCTCCGTCTCCAGATTGGAGAGCATCCGAACCGTCTCAAGGGCTGAGGACCGCATATTCTGCGCCTCGTCAATGATCAACACCGCGTTATTGCCCTGGGAAAGCTGTTCCAACAGGAAATGATTCACCTGCTTGATCAGCGCCCCCTTGGTGTGTTTCCCTGGGGTGAGTCCAAAGTCCTCGACAATGGCCTCCAGAAGTTGGATTTCAGGGAGAACCGCATTGAGAATAAGGGCGACCTTGATATTCGAGTCAAGGCGGTTGATCAAGGCGCGGCAGAGGGTGGTTTTGCCCGCCCCGATTTCCCCCGTGATCGCAAGGAATCCCTTTCGCTGTTCAATGCCGTAACGAAGATGATCCAGCGCGGCCAAATGGGTCGCGCTAAGAAAAAGGAAACCGGGATCACTCGTGACGTTAAAGGGAGCTTCCCTCAGCTTGTAAAATTCGCGGTACATCGTTATTAATTGATTACGATTGCACACTGCACTAATGGGAGTCAACGTCAAATCCACAACACCCATCTTCCCGGGCATTATGGCATTTCCCGCCGCGATCGATCCCCCGCTTCACGGATAAACGTGTCCCAGTCGGGGGTATGGCTGTTGGTCCTCTTCAACGCATCCCAGTAGAGTCGGGCGAGGCGTTCATAGCCGTCACCGTATTCGGTGATAGCGAGCCGCCTGAACATATCGCCGCGGGCCAGCAACCCGACCACCCCCTCATGTCCCGTCTCGTGTTTGAAGAATTCGACCTGCTCCACAACATGGGCAACGAAGGCGTCCAGCGCCAGATCGCCGTCGCGGTAATTCGGGGTCCGCTTCAACCGCGCCAGGGCCTCCTCCGCCTCCGCCTTGCGCCCGAATGCGTAGAGATAGACTGTGGCTTCACGCAGGAACCGCGCCGCCACCAGGCCTGTCAAGGGGTCATCGAAAACCTTGTCCCCGTCACACCGTCCGATCCCCCTGGTCGCCACATCCAACCGCGCCCCTTGAAGGTAGAGCTTGCGTCCGGGTGAAAACACCAACCGGCCTCCCTTGAGTTCCTCGAGCAGGGCCATCCAAACCAACCGGGTACACCACCGCGAACCGGCCTCCTGATAGGGACGACCGCGATACCCCCAATACAGGGCATGGGTTTCAGGAAGGCGCCAGTCAAAAGGACCATAGGCCTCATCCATCGCCTGCATGACCTCGGTCTTCAATCCCGCCGAGGCCCACAGGCGTTTCACATCCGGGCGGCCCGCAATTACGGCATAATTCATCATCCCCGGCCCCAGTAACGTGGTCATTTCCCGAGCCCAACTGATCCGGTAAAACAAGGTCGCCTCGTCCCACCGCCCGCCAACCTTGTCATAGAACATCCAGCCCAGTTCCCAGTACAACACCGGGGAATCCGGGTTGGCGGGAATCGCCTCGTCCCGGAGAAGTCTGGCCCCGTTCATCACCCAATGCCACCGGTCCGCCGGGTCGGAAACGACCGCCGTGATGTTGTAGGACAGGTTCCAGGCATGGTAGATCCAGACCTCGGGATAACGGGGCTCAAGCCGGGTAATCCAGTCCGCCAGTTGGGCCACCTCGAAAAAGCGGCCCCGTTCCTGAAGGTCGGCGGCGCGCACCCATAGAACATCCGCCAGCAGTCCCCTAAATCCGCCCAAGGCTACGGTCACAAACCGGACCCCGGGCGGAACATCCGATCCCAAGGTGGTGCGGGCAACGCCGGATTTGTCATCGCGGGGATGCGCGCCATACCAAACGGCAAGGATGAGGAAACCCAGACCTAGAAGAACAATACCCAGACTTTTGCAGAAGCGGCTCATCACACACCCGGTTATCCGGTGTCACCACTTATCCCGGTGGATTATTTCGGAAAGGGCTTTTCGATTCTTGTCCCTAGGTTGTTCGGCGGGATAGCCGAGCGGGGTCATGGCCAGCGGTTCAATCCCCGCGGGCAGGCCCAGTGCCATCCGCACCTTCGCGGGATCGAATGCGGCAATCCAGCATGTGCCCAGGCCGATCTCCGCGGCGCACAGGGTCATATGGTCCATGGCGATGGCGCCATCCACGTCCCCGTAATGCTTGCCGTCGCTCCGGACCCAGGCGCAGGCGGGCTCCACGCACACCACGATCACCACCGGCGCCATCCTGAACCAGTCGCGGGGATAGGCGTTGTTCAAGGCGTGGCGCTGTTCGCCACCGCCGACCACGACCAGGTGAAGGGGTTGCCGGTTCGCGGCGGAAGGCGCAAGCCGCGCCGCCTCGAGCACCGTGTTGAGGGCGTCATCGGGAACGGGTTTGGAATCATACCCACGGACACTGAACCGATGTTGAATAAGGTCGAGGAAGTTCATTTGCCATTCCTTTCAGATACCGCACACACCACACGGTCACGGTTACCATGATCCTGCAACACAACCATTCCTGTATAACCGCACTCCTTGAGAGTGTCCACAACCCGGGCGCCTTGGTCAAAGCCTATTTCAAGGAATAGCCAGCCACCGGGCCGCAGGGCCGTCCGCGCCCCGACCGCCAACCGGCAGATCACGTCCAGACCTTCGGATCCACCATCCAGGGCGGACATCGGCTCATGATCGCGGATATGGCGGGGTAATCCGCCACAGACCGAGGTTGGAATATAAGGGAGATTCGCCACCACCGCATCGAGAGAGTGTGGCCCGAAACCGAAGAGCAGGTCGCCTTTCTGGAACCGTATTCCCGCCCCCACCCCGTTCCCGGCGGCGTTTTCCCCGGCCAGCGCGAGCGCTGCTTCGCTTTGATCAACCGCCCGGTATTCGGCATCGGGACGCGCCAGGGCCAGGCTGATGATAATGCAACCGCTCCCGGTTCCGATATCGACGATGACCGGGCGCTGGCCAGCCCACAGGGGCTCACAGGCAAGGACGGCATTCACCAGGCATTCGGTATCCGGTCGGGGAATCAGGGCGCGCCTGTCGGTTTTGAAACGGTGTCCCATGAACTCCGTGTCCCCCGTGACATACTGTAGCGGTTCACCGGCACCCAGCCTCCGGATTCCGTCACGCAACGCCACCAGGCGATCCTCGGGAATGATGGTTTCAAACCGGACATAAAGCTGCAGTCGGGGACAGGCGAGCACGTGGGCCATCAACTGTTCCATGATGAGGCGCGGAGTCTCCACCCCTTTCCCCGCTAGGTAGTCGGCGCCCGACTGCAAGACCTCAATAAGCTTTTTCATGCCCGTGCGGAGGCCATTTCCTTCTGGATCCGAAGTTCAATGTCATGGGACTGGAGCGTTTTGACCAGTTCATCAATCTCCCCCTCCATGAAGCGGTTCAGGGTGTAGATGGTGAAATTGATCCGGTGGTCCGTCAGCCTGTTTTGAGGAAAATTATAAGTGCGGATTTTCTCACTCCGATCGCCGGATCCGATCTGGGTGCGACGCATGGCCCCGCTCTTCTCCTCCTCCTGGCGGAGCTGCCAGTCGCGCAGGCGGGCCTTGAGGACGTTGAGCGCTTTATCCTTGTTCCGGTGCTGCGACCGCTCGTCCTGGCTCTGGGCCACAAGCCCTGTCGGAAGATGGGTGATCCGAATGGCCGAATAGGTGGTGTTGACACTCTGCCCGCCCGGACCGGATGAACAGAAAATATCCACCCGGATATCGGAGGCGGGAATCTCGATATCATCCACTTCATCCACTTCAGGCAACACCGCCACGGTGGCCGCCGAGGTGTGGATGCGTCCGGAAGACTCGGTCGCCGGGACACGCTGGACCCGGTGGCAGCCGGATTCGTATTTCAAGACCCGGTAGACGGCGTCGCCCGTCACCGAAAAAACGAGTTCCTTGAACCCGCCGACATTCGACGGGCTGGCGTCAATGATCGAGATTTTCCACCGCCGGGCATCACAAAAGCGGGTATACATCCGGAACAGGTCGCCGGCGAAAAGCGCGGCCTCGTCGCCGCCGGTCCCCGCGCGGATTTCCATGATGACATTCCGCTCGTCATTGGGATCGGGCGGCAGCAGGGCGCAAAGGAGATCCGTTTCAGCGCGGGGAAAATCCCGCTCAAGGCCGGCCACCTCATCGGCCGCCAGCGCCTTCAGATCCGGATCGGCGTCCTCGGAGGACAACAGAGCGCGCTGTTCGTCCAAGTCCCGCTTGATCCGGAAATAGAGATCAGCCTTGTCCATGATCTTCCGGAGCCGGGAATATTCCTTGGCCGCTTCCCGGAATTTCCTGGGGTTGGCAGCCAGGGCGGGATTGGCGACGCTTGCCTCCAATTCCCTCAGCTTGTCCGCCAGTTTGTCAATGTAGGCT
>Ga0118677_10010315_pt1 | contig 14315 bp, 10 predicted proteins | sample AliMusrvi5mmetaG_FD_86154 | JGI IMG/M metagenome (GOLD analysis project Ga0118677, IMG submission 86154) | reverse complement strand
GCGCGAGGCGTTACAAATTCCGATAGTTAATGAAAGGAAATCGATTTATGAAACTTAACAATTTTGGATTGCAACGCTGTTTACGGGGCATGTGCGTGGCGGCGGCGATGGCGGGCTTGAGCTTGACGGCCGGGTGGGGGGTCGCCTGGGCTGCGCCGGTGAATACGTTCGATAACACGGTGCGCCTGCCTACGCCGATTTATCTGGGATGGGGCGACGCCGTGCCCGTGCCGGCGGACTATACGGGCGACGGCCGGGCCGATTTGGCCGTATATTCGGAGTCGAGCGGCATGTGGTACATACGGACCATGGCCACAAAACACATCTATGAACTGCCGTTGGGCGGGCCGGGCTGGCGCGCATGTCCCGCCGACTACGATGGCGATGGCAAGACGGATCCGGCCGTGTATGGGAATGGCGTGTGGGGCGCGGCGCTTTCGAGCCGGGGTTATGCGGTGGCGCCACTGGAGCTCGGGGCGAGCGGCTCCATGCCGGTGCCGGCGGATTACGACGGCGATGGCAAGGCCGATCCTGCGGTGTATCGGGAGTCGGACGGCCAGTGGACGGTGGCGCTTTCAAGCCAGGGGTATGCGGTGCAGACGGCGGAGTTCGGGGCCAGCGGCTTCGCCCCGGTGCCGGCGGATTACGACGGCGATGGCAAGGCCGATCCGGCCGTGTATTCTAGGAGCCTTGGGCTCTGGGCGGTCGCGCTCTCGGGTAGCGGCTATGCGATCCAGACGCAGGCCTTTAATGTGCCGGATGCCACGCCGGTGCCGGGGGACTATGACGGGGATGGCAAGACGGATTATGCAATCTATCACGATGCCTCGGGCCTATGGTTGGGCTACCTTTCCGGCTCCGGCTATGCGCTCTCGTATCACCTCCTGGGAGGCGGGGATTATGTACCGGTGGCGGGGCGGTTCTACCATACGCGGCGCCACACGTTTGGGGTTTACAGGCCATCCACCGGCGAGTGGCGGATCTGGTATCCCGCCCTGGTGGGAGGAGAAGAGGGCTCCGAGGGCGGACCTTTCGGAATTATTTTAAGCACCTTGACGGAAGGCGTCGGGACCTGGGCCATGGATGGCGCCATAGGCTGGGTGCTGGATTTGCTGACGCACAAGGACTCCGGCTCCCAGGAGCAGATGCAACAGATGTCGCAACAGCTGAATTCAATGGATCTGCAGATGGTCACGCTGTTGGCGATGACGGCCAACCTCAGCACGCAACTGGACGATTTGTCAACGCAGTTGCAACTTGATACGACCGAAACCTTGGCCTACATCCAGGGACAGACCGCACAGGCGGCCATTAATACGATCACGACCCACTATGACCAGGACGGGCCCGATAGCATGCAAACCTTCTTTACTTCCACGAACATATCGGCGACGGTGATCAGCAATTTTGCCAACAACGTAGACAATGGGAATTACCCGATCCAGGAGAGCGTGACCGCCATCCATAACGCGCTGATGCCGGGCGGATTTGGGGAGCAAGGCTTGCTGTGGGGCTGGACAACAAACTTTATTCTCAGCGCCGCGACGGCGGACAGCCTGCCCGACTACTACCTGACGCTGGAAGACTATTACGCCTATCTCTACAGTTACCTGATGAAAGGGGCCTCCACCTATGTGGAAGCGGAGCACTTGCTCTATTCCAACGATTTCGGCTATGTCACGGGCACACTGGCTCCCTTCATCAACGCCGAAGTAGACCAGTTCGAACAATGCACTTATAAGATGATGCTGAGCAAGGCGGATTTCGTCAACAATTTTGCGAACAATCCCACGTTCGTGCCAACCGTGGCGGCGACCAACATTCTTTTCCGCAATATGTTCATGGCCGCTCAGGCGCGGGGTACGAACGCGTATGGGCTTAACGCCTTTATCCTGGCCACCATGGATGCGGTCACGAACGGGATGCCGCCAATCGTTGCCTTTTACAACTGGATGCCATCGCCCGAATTGGATCAACGCGGGCCGGATGCCTCAACTTACAACTCACAGCCGGCGGTCCAATATTTTTCTCCCATCACCTCACGCTGGATCAGTGTGACCGGCCCCGCCTACGACTGCTGGAGCAATGGCCGCATGCACGCCACCAACCAATATGCGTTCCTGCAATACGGATTCGGCACGAACCTGCCATTGGGGAACTATCCCTGGTACTTCCTCCGTAGCCAGCCTTACAATCCGGCGCAGCAGTACGGCAATCCCATTAATATCGGGCGGTATGACGATTCGATGAACGCGTCCTCGACCGGTAACGTGTACGGGTTCTTCCTGGCGCAGTTGCGCAACGGAGGCCCGAACTTCTTTGCCAACAGTGGCGCGTCCTATTTCAGCACCAGCTCCACCACGTACCAGGCGCTGAGCGACACCACCCACCAGGGCGCCATCATGAGCACCGCGGTTCAGGCGTACCCGGCCGGGACAAATGTTGTTGTCGTGTCGGTCGCGATCACCAACGGGCCATTGGGTAAAAATGGCAACACTGGGCAAGGCGACATCACGGTCAACGCGTATGCCCTATGGAGTTTCACCTATGACGGCCAGACGTCCGTCAGCGGTGCGCTTCAGTATCAAGCCTGGACCTCTGGGAGCTACATGGTCAATCCCGCTGCCAATCTTGACAACGAGTGTCCGAATCAGATCGATTCGTTCGTCGGACAGATCGATGTGTTTGATGTAACAGCCAATAGTGTGTGCGCGAGTAATGTCGTCGTATCGTATGCCTCCAATTCGGCATTCAAAAAGACAACGACCGTCGATTTGACAAGCGCTATCCCATCGGTGCCGCTGGCGATTCAGTTCCAGCCTGGCCACGAATACCAGGTGCGCGCGCATTGGGATTGCTCGATGGGCGAGAACGAAGTAGACGGCAGCCTATACAACGAGAATTGGCTTTTGGTTTTCGCTCTCAACGCCAGCCTTGCGGTGCAGGGCCTGGCGATCACGTTCGACGACGCGCACCGGAGCAACTATGTGAACGCACTGCCGCTGTTGCGCAAATACGGCTTCACCGGGTGGTTCATGATTCCCGCAGGAGTTATTGACTATGACGAGCCAAAGCAAACGGATTTCATCGGCGACAAATTGGCGGAGGATGAGCGGCAATTTCCGGATGGCAGGTATCTGATGTCCTGGGAGGAGATCCAAACGCTTGCCAAGGACCAAGTGATCGGCTGCCACACGTTCTCCCACCACAGGTTCCGGCAGGATGATCCACCGTCAACCCTGGAAACGGAGGTCATCACGGCCAAGGAACATTTGTCAGCAAGGGCGGGAATCGATATCCAGGTTTTTTGCTGGGTCGGTGGGGAGGAATGGACATATACACAAGCGGCGGCCGCCACCGTGCGGCGCGCGTGTTACCGGTATGCTTTCATGACCAACACTTGTCCGGTGACGAAAAGGACCAACCCGCTGCAAATCCAACGCACCAACATCGAGGCCGACAACCCCCTTTCCCGCTAGCTCATCAGCGAGTTCATCAAGCCGACCCCCATGATGGATCCAATCAGCGTATGCGAACTGGAGGCGGGCAGCCCCAGGTACCAGGTGCCTATATTCCAGAGGATAGCGGCTATGAGGAGCGCGAACACCATCGCGAAGCCCGCGCCGCTGCCGACCTGCAGGATAAGTTCCACGGGGAGCAGCGAAATGATGCCGAAAGCCACCGCGCCCGAAGAGAGTAAAACGCCGATGAAATTCCACATGCCGGACCACACCACGGCGATATGGGGCTCCATGGAGTGGGTGTAGATGACGGTTGCCACGGCGTTCGCCGTGTCGTGGAATCCGTTTACGAATTCGAAGCCCAGCGCGGTGAGCAGGGCCACTCCAAGCAGAAGGAACGGGTAAATAGAGGTTGTGGGTACTGAGCCAAGGTCGCCAAGAAGCGCCGTGACACTGTAAATAAGGCCTCCGACGAGAGCGAGGCCGAACGCGATCATGCCGATTTTGCCGGGATTACGGGATAGCTTTTTTTCCAGAGCCGGTGACGCCGCAGTAGCCATAGGATGTCCTTTAGCGACGTAGTCTATCAGCGCCCTGTTAAAATCTGTTTACAATTTGTCGTTATTCAGGAAGCGGCGCGGGGGCGTGGATCTCGAAGTCGTCGATCACGGTTCCGTCAATCGAGACTGTCTGCACGTGCGCGGTTTTTCCTTCCACGTGGACGGAGACGAAATTCTCGACACTCATCACTCTTTTCGTAATTCCCTCGGCGGGCTTGTCGACGTCGTAAAGCGGAGCGCCGCCGCCGCCGGTGACGATATAAGTAATACCGTTTTTGAGGTAGTGCTGATAATTGTGATCGTGGCCGAAGAGTCCGGCGCTGACACGGTATTTCTCGAACATGGGCATCAGGGCAGTCATGTGTGGGTTGTCACCTTGCCGCCGCGCGACCGCAGTCATCGGAGGATGGTGAGCGGCGACGAAACGGAAGTCGGCTTTCTGGTGCGCCCGCAGGTCTTCCTCGAGCCAACGAGTCTGCTCAGCCCAAAAGGCGTCACGTTCACTTTCCTGCGCGGAGACATTGGCGATGTCGCTGTTGATCACCGCGAAATGCGCGTTGCCCCAGTCGAAGGAATAATAGGGCTTTTCTTTGCGGAAATACTCGCGGAAGAGCAGCGTATTCCGCTCATGGTTGCCAAGGGCCGGAAAGAAAGCCGTTTGGCGCAATAAGTCGCGTTCAATATCGAAGAAGAGCGGCCAGAGAGAAGAGTCGAAACCGTCGGAAACCAGGTCGCCGGTCTGCACCACGAAATCGGGAATGCCGTGCCTGAGCAACGTCGCGATGACCCGCCGGTGCACGTCGTGCCGGGTGCGGTTGTCGCCGTAAACGACAAAGTCATAACCGCCCGCTCCCGGGGGAGTTTTGAAGGAACCCTTCCCGGCCTGGTCGCCGGCGGCCACGTTGTAATCGTATCTGGTGTTCGGTGTGAGCCCGGTGAGAGTCGTTTTCTCGACCCGAACCGAGGGTGAGACTCTGGCGGCGCCACCCGAAGCGGGCTGCACCGACGCTTCACCGCTTTGTACCAGCCACACAATCGTGGCGTTTCTGCCTGTGACGTTCACGACAAACGGGCCGCCGACGATTTTTTCCGGGGGGGCCTGTCCGGCGGCGGAGACTGCGAACAGCGACGACAGAAGCAGAAGGATGGTTTTCATGAAGCGGCGGGTCAGGCCCGATGATAGCCCCTGCAGATGAACAGATCATAACCGGCGGGTCACAGTCCGGCTACAGTCACGCACCTGTCTTGCGGCGTTCATTCTGCGTTCATGGATGGCCCGCACACTGGAATTAAATGATCACTTCCAGGTGCTTCCGGGCTGGCCTGCTCACCATTTGTTTAAATTTTTCGCTGGCCGCTCAGGCGGATCGCTCCACACTCGCGGGAACTGTCAGCGACCCCACGCGAAGCGTGGTGGTTGGCGCGAAGGTAGTCGTGACGTCGCCGGCGACAGGACTTCGGCGCGAGGTCTCTACAGGCGAGACCGGCACTTATCAGCTGCCGTCGCTGCCGGTGGGCAAGTACGACGTGACATTTTCCAAAGAGGGCTTTCGCTCGCAGGCTATCCGGAATGTCGAACTGGAAGTGGGGCTGTCACGCACGCTCGACGTCAGTCTGGAAGTGGGCTCTCTGGCGGAGTCGATTGAAGTCACTGCCGCAGCGGAGACTCTGAATCGCACCTCGGCGGAAGTCGGCGGACTGATTGAAGCCGAGCAGATCCGGTCTCTGCCCGTGAGCGGCCGCAACTGGGCCAGCCTGATGCTGCTCGCGCCGGGCGCCGTCAACTACGGGGACGGCTCGCAACGCAGTATCCGGTTTAACGGCCATTCGATTGACGACGCCAACTACACCTTCGACGGAATCGATAACAACGGCGTTCAGGAACAGACTCAAAAAGCGGAGACGCGCCTGAATATCGCGCTCGACTCGATTGCCGAGTTTCGTGTGAGCACGGCGGTCTACACGGCGGAGAACGGCGCGGCCGGCGGTCCGCAGATTCAGGTAGTTTCGAAGACCGGCACCAACAGTTATCACGGCAGCACGTTCTATTCACTGCGAAACGACGCGCTCGACGCCCGTTCGCCTTTTGACGGCGCCACCATTCCTCCTTTCACCCTGCATCAGTTTGGATCCAGCCTGGGTGGACCGGTCCGGAAGAACAAAGCGTTCTTCTTCATGAACTACGAAGGTCTGCGGCAGGATCTGGGCATTACCCAGATCAGCTACGTGCCGGATGCGGCTTATCGGGCTAAAGTCATTGCCCAATCGCCGGTGCTGAAGTCTCTCATGGACGCTTATCCGGCTGGCCAGAAGCCGCTCGATTCCACGACAGACCAGGTCAATCTGGTGGCCAATAATACCGTTCGCGAAGATTCCGGGATGATCCGCTTCGATTATCGGTTCAGCGACGCCGACAGCTTTTTCGCTCGCTACAACATCGACGACGTTTATATCGACAATCCGACCGACGCGCTGGGCTCTCACAACGTGGTGCCCCACGTGCCGACCAATGCCGTTCTGGCCGAGACGCACATTTTCTCGCAGAACCTGATTAACGAAGCGAAGATCGGCGTGAACCGGGCCAATTATCACAATTACAGCTACGGCATCGCGCCGGTCGCCATCAGCGTCTCGTCCGCCTCTTTCAGCAGCCTGACGAATACTTCGCTCGATACCGAAGTCGGGACCACGCTGTCGGGAATCGATAATTTCACCTGGGTTCACGGCCGCCATACGATGAAATTCGGCGTGAACGTGATGCGCGTGCGTCTGAATAACTCCGGCAACACGCTGACGACGGCCTCGCTCGCCTACGCGAGCACGGACGATTTCATCAATAACAAGGCCTCTTCGGCGACGTATCTGCAGGGTGAGGGCGTGGTGGGGAATCGCCGCACCTTCTATCAGGGATACGCGCAGGATGAGTACAGAGTATCGCCGACGCTGACTCTCAATCTGGGTCTCCGGTATGAGTTCTACTCCGTCAGCCACGAAATTCTGAACCGTTCCGCGGTGGTGGATATTAAAGGCTGCGGCGGTTTCTGCCCGAAAGGCACACCGTACTACGATCCGAATACGAAAGACTTCGGGCCTCGCGTCGGCGCGAGCTGGGCTCCGTCCGCGTTTCACGGCAAGACAGTGATCCGCACGGGCTTCGGCATTTACTACGGCGGCAACCAGAACGACGATTTCAGCGATCCGGCGGAGAGCGCCGTGCCGCGCTACTCTCTGTCGTCCAGCGATTTTCCGGCTCTTGCTTATCCGCTTACCGCCTTCCTCGATCCGAAAAATCAGCTGTTCAGTCCGAAGGCCCTCGACCGTCACCGCAAGGATCTCTATTACGAAAACTGGGATTTTGCGATTCAGCAGGATCTCGGCAAAGACTTCGTCGGCCAGATTTCGTACATCGGCGGCGAGGGACACCACCTGTTCAGCAAGTACACGGTTAATCTGATCGATCCCGCCACCGGCAAGCGCCCTCTCGCCAGTTTTGGATCGTTCGGTTTCAAAACCAACGACGGCAACAATAACTTCAACACGCTGCAGGCATCGCTGCAGCGCCGCTTCACGAGAGGGTTCCTGTTCCAGACCAACTATATGTGGTCACACGGCATCAGCGACGCGTCGATCGGGTCGGGTGAGGCCCTTGCCTTTCAGAATCAGAGTTGCCGCGCCTGCGACCGCAGCAGCAGCAGTATCGACGTCCGGCATGTGGTGACCCTGAACAGCGTCTACCAGTTGCCCTTCGGACCCGGCAAACAGTTTCTCAGCGGGAACGGGTTGCTCGGGAAGTTCGTCGGAGGCTGGGAACTGGCGGGCATTTCCAGTGCCCGCACGGGGCTGCCGGTGAATATCACGGTCTCGCGCACGGCGGGCGCGCTGCCCGACGGCAACACATCCGGGCAGCGTCCGAATCTTGTGCCCGGCGTGCCGATCTACGCGGCCGATCAGAATATCAACAACTGGTTCAATCCGGCGGCTTTCGCCGCGCCGGCCAACGGAACCTGGGGCAATCTGGGCCGCTACATCGCGAACGGTCCCGGAGCGTTTGAGATCGATTCCTCGCTGGAGAAGCGGTTCCACTTAACGGAGCGGGTAGCCCTGAATTTTCGGGCAGCCGCTTTTAATCTGTTGAATCATCCCGAATATAAGACACCGGGAGCGAGCGTCGGCTCGGTATCCGGGAACACGATTAAGACCTCCGCCAGTTTCGGGAGGATTACCGGAATTCTGAATACCGGAGCAACGGGCACGGGAGCGCCGCGGCGCATCGAGTTCATGTTCCGCCTGGAGTATTGAAAAAGAGCGTTATCCTTTCAGGCCGGCCACGTTAAAAGTGGTCAGCCTGCGAGGCGTGACGCTGACCTTTTCTCCGACCTTCAGATCCAGTTCGCGGAAACGGTCCCGCGTGATTTCCGCTTCGAGCGGCTGCGCGGTATCGTCGCGTTCGAGTTCCAGACGCACCACGGGGCCGGCCGACCCGATGAACCGGATGCTGGCGATGACGGCTCCGTCGTCCGGGCCACGATTCTCTCCGCGGCGGCTGATCTCCAGTTCAAAGGGCCGGACGTAACCGGAGGCGTGAGCTTCCGAGCGCCCGTGGAACAGATTCACGTCGCCCAGAAACTGATAGACGAAGGGCGAAGCGGGGTGGTCGTAGACTTCGGTCGGCGTGCCCGTCTGCTCGATCCGGCCTGTGTTCATGATGGCGACACGGTCGGAGACTTCGAGCGCCTCTTCCTGGTCGTGCGTGACGAAGACGCTGGCCACGTGAAGATTATCGTGCAGACGCCGCAGCCAGCGGCGCAGTTCCTTGCGAACCTTGGCATCGAGGGCGCCGAAGGGTTCATCGAGAAGCAGCACCCGCGGTTCCACGGCGAGGGCGCGGGCCAACGCCACGCGCTGCCGCTGCCCACCGGAAAGCTGCGCCGGATACCGGTCGCCCAGCCAGGAGAGCTGAATCAGTTCCAGCAGCCGGTTCACGCGATCGCGAATCTCTTTCTCCGGAGGCCGCGTGGCACGGGGGCGGAGCCGCAGGCCGAAAGCGATGTTCTCGAAAACGCTCAGGTGCCGGAAAAGCGCGTAATGCTGGAAGACGAAGCCGACGCGGCGGTCTCGCGCCGTTTGGGCCGTGGCGTCCTCATCGTTCAGCCGGATGGAGCCGCTGTCCGGTAAATCCAGGCCGGCGATGATCCGCAGCAGCGTGGTCTTGCCGGAGCCGGAAGGTCCAAGGAGTGCCACCAGTTCGCCGGTCTCGATTTTCAGACTCACATCGTGCAGGGCTTCATACGTTCCGAAGCGTTTTGAAATATGCTCGACTGCAATGCTCACGGCGTTCCTCGTCCCGTCTTCCACTCGAGAAGCTTCTTCAGGCCCAGGGTGACCACGGCGATCACGCTGAGCAGAGAGGCGACGGCGAAAGCTCCGGCGTAGTTGTATTCGTTATAGAGAATTTCCACATGAAGGGGCAGCGTATTCGTTTCGCCCCGGATGTGTCCTGACACCACGGACACGGCCCCGAACTCGCCCAGAGCGCGCGCGGTGCAGAGGACGACGCCGTAGAGCAGGCCCCACCGGATGTTCGGCAGCGTGACCCGAAAGAACATTTGCCAGCCGCTGGCTCCGAGCACCAGCGCGGCCTCCTCTTCCTCGATCCCCTGGGACTCCATGAGCGGGATGAGTTCCCGGGCAACGAACGGAAAGGTCACGAAGATGGTGGCCAGAATGATGCCGGGCACCGCGAAGACGATGTGGATGTCGTACTTTTCCAGCCATGGTCCGAACCATCCGCCGGCGCCGAAGAGAAGGATGAAAATCAGACCGGAGATCACGGGGGACACGCCGAACGGAATGTCGATGAGGCTCACCAGAATATCCCGGCCTCTGAAGCGGAATTTCGCGATGACCCATGCCGCGGCGATTCCGAAGATCATGTTGAGCGGGACCGCAATGCCGACGGCCAGCAGAGACAGTTTGATGGCCGAGAGGGTATTCGGGTCCGAAACCGCTGTCAGATACGCAGCCCAGCCTTTATCGAAAGCCTGGACGAACACGGCAATCAGGGGCAGCGCGATGAACGCGCCCAGCGCCGCTATGGCGAGCAGCGTTAACGTCCACTGCACGGCCATGGGATCTCTTCTGCCGCGATCCATTACAACTGATCCGCTTCCATGAACCGGCGCGTGCGCCGCTGCAGAATATTGATACCGAGCAGGAGGAGGAACGAAGAAAGCAGCATAACCACGGCGATGGCGGTGGCGCCCGCGTAATCGTATTGTTCGAGTTTCGTCACGATGAGCAGCGGGACGATTTCCGTTTTCATCGGCAGGTTTCCGGAAATGAAAATAACGGATCCATACTCGCCCAGGGCGCGCGCGAAAGCCATGGCAAAGCCGGTGAGCAGCGCCGGGCCGACCATGGGGAAGATGACGCGCGTGAACACCTGCAGGCGGCTGGCGCCAAGGCTGGAGGCCGCCTCTTCCAGTTCCCGGTCGGCGTCCGCCAGGACGGGCTGCACACTGCGCACCACAAAGGGAAGTCCGATAAACGTCAGCGCCACCACCACGCCCAGAGGCGTGAAGGCGACTTTGATTCCCAGCGGCACCAGATAACGTCCCAGCCAGCCGTTCTCCGTGTAGAGACTGGTCAGGGCGATCCCGGCCACCGCGGTAGGCAGCGCGAAGGGAAGGTCCACCAGGGCGTCGCAGAAGGCTTTTCCCGGGAAGTCATATCGCACCAGAACCCAGGCGATCAGGAAGCCCGCGGCGGCGCTGACGATCCCCGCGATAAACGAAGCCCCGAAACTCAGCCGGTAAGCAGCCATGACGTTGGGGGCTGTCACCGTCCGCCATAAGTGCTCCCAACTCGATGAAACAGACTTCAGAAAGACCGCGCTCAGCGGGATGAGCACGATCAGGCAGAGATAGAGGACCGTATAACCCAGCGCCGGCCCGAAACCCGGCAGGATACTGGCGCGCTTCAGAAAAGAATTGCTCATGTTCCGGGAGTGTAGATTTTGTCGAAAACACCGCCATCGTCAAAATGGCGCTTCTGCGCTTTCTGCCAGCCGCCGAACAGCTCCGCGATGGTGAACAGAGTCAGTTTCGGAAAGCGGTCCGCGTACTTCGCGGCGATTTGCGGAGACTGCGGCCGGTAGTAATTCTTCGCCGCGATCTCCTGCCCTTCGTCGGAGTAAAGGAATTCGAGATACGCCTTCGCGACCGCGGCCGTGCCATGTTTCGCGGCCACTTTATCCACCACGGCAACGGGTGGTTCGGCCAGGATGCTCATCGTGGGAGTGACAACCTCGACTTTGTTTGTGCCCAGTTCGTTCAGAGCCAGATACGCTTCGTTCTCCCACGAAAGCAGCACGTCGCCGATCCCGCGCTGCGCAAAAGTGGTGGTGGAACCGCGCGCGCCGGAATCCAGCACGGGCACGTTCTTATAGAGTTTGGTCACGAAGTCTTTCGCCTTGCCGTCGTCGCCGTTGTTCTTTTTCAGCGCGTATCCCCAGGCGGCGAGATAAGACCAGCGCGCGCCGCCGGAACTCTTCGGGTTCGGCGTAATCACGGCGACCCCAGGCTTCACGAGATCGTCCCAGTCTTTGATGTGCTTCGGATTGCCCTTGCGCACGAGGAAAACGATCGTGGACGTGTACGGCGTGCTGTTGTTGGGCAGGCGCGTCTGCCAGTTGGCGGGCAGCAGATGCCCCTTCTCAGCCAGCACGTCGATGTCGTAAGCGAGCGCCAGCGTCACCACGTCGGCGGGCAGGCCGTCGAGAACGGACCGGGCCTGTTTGCCCGAGCCGCCGTGCGACTGGCTGATCTGCACGTCGACGCCGTTCTTCGCTTTCCATTGTTTTGCAAACGCCGCGTTGACCTGGCTGTACAGTTCGCGCGTGGGATCGTAAGAGACGTTCAGCAACTTCACGGGTCCGGCCGCGATTAAAGCAAGGACGGACGCGAGTGCCGCGATGGTGAGGTTTCGAATCTGCATGGTGTGTTCGTCTAAATAAAGTTGAGCTGGAAACGGCCGAGAATCACGTGTTCGGGCAGCCTGTTGCCGCCCGCCGGGAGGCCGCCTTCGAAGGTGGTGCTGCCGTAATCGAGCGTCAGCCGCACCAGGCGATTGAGATACCAGTTCACGCCGCCCACCCACTCGTGAGCCCTGCGGGGACTCTTCGTGGGATCCACGAAGCCGTAATCGTAGAGGCCCCTCTCACCGGCGAAATCGCCCACGCGCAGCGCCAGTTCCACGGCGCCCCAGCCGTGATGCAGGGGATCGAAGGCGTGTTTCGGCGTCGGCGAGGAGAAGCTCTTCAATTCGCCGGTGAGGATCCAGGAAAACTCCGTCTGCCAGGACCGGTAGGCCACCGTGCGGCGAAGCGAGGCTTTCTGAAGTCCTTCTTCGGTGAGCCCGTACTCGCCTAAGAAACCGAAGGAGCCCAGGTAGTAATAGGCTTGCGGCGCGAGGCGGGTCCGGTGTCCGGCTGCACTCACGCCGCTGGCGAAGGTGACGAACGTGTTCTGTCCGACCGTTTTATAAGACGGCAAGGCCACGCCGTCCACATTGCCGCCCGATGCGCCGAGACCAAAGGCCAATCCGCGCAGTGGACTTTTCTCGGTCGGGAGGAAAGGCGTAAGCAGGAGGCGTCCCGCGTAATCCCGGTGGCTGCTGGGGGAGGAGTCGCTCAGACCGTTGTCCGGGACGCCGTTGAACACCCCGATCTGATAGTTCGCGCGACGCCCGGCCAGATCCCCGGAAAACTGGAAGCCGATATCGCGGCTGGGGACAAGAAGGGTCGGCAGCCCGCGTTCCGCGAAGCTGGTGTCGTCGTCCGACTGCAGCCGTTCCAGGCCAACGGGCGGCTTGAATTTGCCTGCCCGGAGACTGAGGTGCGGGATGTAATTCAGCTGGATATAAGCGTCGTAAATGACGGTGTTGCCCTGTCCGAAATCGGGGCGGAAGAAGTAGTCGACGTTCTTGTAGACAGTGCCCGAAAAGGTGGGGCGGACGCGGCGCAGGAGGAGTTGGTCGGTCAGGCCGGCGTTGCCGCCGCCGGTGAAGGTTCGGGCGTCCACCTGGAGATCGGCCCCGATCTTCAGCGAGAAATTCTTATCGTTGGAGCGGATGGTGAACCCGCTGGTGTCGGCGGTAACGGAAGCGGCCGTTTTCGCCTTCTCGATATTCTCTTCTTCCTTCAACTCCGTTTTACGCGCCGAAACGCGGAGAAGCTGCTCCAGTTCTTCGACCCGCTTTTCCAGCGCCTGGATGCGTTCTTCCTGCGACTTCGCTCCTGTGTCGGGAGGCTGACACCAGGAGAGGGGCGGAGCCATTGTCAGAAAGAAAAGCCCAGTCAGGGAAGCAAGCGATTTCGCCATAGATACCAAAGCCAATAGAGATTATCATGATTGCTTTGGCTTGGAATGTCAAGTTCTCCTATAGGAGATAAGGCTCCGGGGTTTGGGCGCAGGTTTAGGCAGTTCCCCGCGTGTGGCGCCGAGCCTTGTTCAGGAGGCGATTTCGCTGGCTACAGGGGCTTCCGCTAGGCCCCTTCCTCTTCGAAGCATACGGGAAGGCGACAAACTATTCGCGACGCCGGCCACCAGGCCAAGACTGTAGATGGTGAGCGCGGAAGCCACCCCAAAGTGCAGAAAAAATACGCCGCCAACGCCCTGCCCATCTGGATGTCGCTCTTCACTGACCCCGAATTGATCAAATCTCAGCCTGTCCTGGTTCCACTTTCGCAGGAACAGTACAAATACATTCAAAACCGCCCGATCATCCCCTTCTATTCTGAAACCTCCAAGATCATGTCACGCGAACTGCAGCTGGCGCTGACTGGCAAGGAAACCTCAGATCAGGCATTGAAGAATGCCGAAGCGGATATCCAAAAAATTCACGAGAAATATAAATAGCCAGGGTCGGGAATCCCCCTTCATCCCGGTTCGATTAATTATAGGGGAGGGTGCATCCTTGGCCCTCCCCCTATAATCCGAAACACCTCAGATAAGGATTTTTTATGGCTGAAGAAGACTTTGTCCTCTCCAAAAATACTCGCTCCCGGCGCTTTCGCTGGCATTGGTTCTTTGAACAAGAACGCTGGCTGGCCTGGGCTTTGATTATCCCAGCCATGCTGGTGGTCTTTGGCTTGATCTTCGTCCCCATCGTTCGCGCCCTGTGGATGAGCCTGCATATCATTGATCTCACCCGTCCCGCCATCGGCCAGCCCTTCGTTGGCCTGGGCAACTACATTGAGATCATGCAGAATAAATATTTTTGGGCATCCATCGGC
>Ga0118677_10010314_pt1 | contig 14316 bp, 7 predicted proteins | sample AliMusrvi5mmetaG_FD_86154 | JGI IMG/M metagenome (GOLD analysis project Ga0118677, IMG submission 86154) | reverse complement strand
TTATTAAAGTCGACCGAAATTATGCAAAGTGAAATTGGGGTAGCAAAACTTCTTGAATCAATATTGCCAAAAGCAAGAATTAAATCCAGATTAATTGATGTTGTTGCTTATGCTTCGGATGCCGGATTTTACTATTTAAGACCTAAAGCTATAGTACAACCTGTTTCTGAAAAGGAGATCATAGCACTCTTTAATTTTTCTCATTCATATAAAATACCTTTAACATTCAGAACCGCCGGAACCAGTTTATCCGGCCAGGCAATTACGGATGGTGTTTTGGTCGATCTCAGCCAATACTGGACCAATATAAAAGCCGAGAACAATGGTGAGCAGGTACGTGTTCAGCCGGGAGCCATTGGCAATTTAGTGAACCTGCATCTTAAAAAATACAGCAGAAAAATAGGACCTGATCCTGCAAGTATCAACTCTGCAATGATAGGAGGAATTCTATCAAATAACTCAAGTGGAATGTGTTGTGGGGTATGTAACAACTCCTATCACACCACCCAATATATCAGATTTATTCTGCCAAATGGAAAAAGCTACTCTACAGAAGAGAAACCGGATTTTGAAAGATTTGAAAAGGAGTGCCCTGATATCTATAGGAAATTAGCAGCGCAAAGGAACCAGATTCTGAATAACGCTCAATTATTAGACCGAATCAGGGATAAGTACAAAACAAAAAACACTGTTGGCTATTCTGTTAATGCATTTATTGATCATGAACACCCGCTAGAAATACTGTCACATCTCCTGATTGGGGCAGAAGGTACCTTGGGATTCATTGCAGAAGCAGTTTTAAAAACCATTAATGATTACCCTGTCAAATCCACAGCATTGCTTTGCTTCAATGATATCTTCGATGCATGTAGTGCAATTGTTCCTTTAGCAGAGATCGGTGCTGAAGCAGTAGAGCTGATGGACAGAGCTTCAATTCATTCCATCGAACACCTTGAAGGAATAACTGATCAGCTTAAAACACTTCCTGAATCTGCTGCAGTCCTGCTTGTTGAGTTTCAGGGAAACAATCAGGACGAACTGCTTGAAAAAACCAGCACCTTCTGCAATATTTCATCCGGTCTTAAATTGATATATAACCCCAAGTTTACTTCTGATCCCAAAGAACAGGGTTTTCTTTGGAAAATCAGAAAAGGGATGTTTCCGGCCGTAGGTGCAGTCAGAGCAAGTGGGTCAACTGTTATTCTGGAAGATATTGCTTTTCCTGTTGCCAAACTGGGTAATGCCATCTTTGATCTTCAATTGCTATTCAAAAAACATGGTTATGAAAACGCAATCATTTTCGGACATGCGAAAGATGGGAATATCCATTTTGTGGTTACCCAGATTCTAAATACGACACACGAGATTGAAAGATATGACAGATTTTTAAGGGATGTGATCCATCTGGTTATTCATGAATATAATGGAACTTTAAAAGCTGAACACGGTACAGGACGTAACATGGCTCCATTTGTAGAAACAGAGTGGGGCAATGAGGTCTATCAGATCATGAAAGAGCTTAAAGAAACGATCGATCCTGAAAACTTACTGAATCCGGGAGTTATCATCAATCATGACAGAAATGCACATATCCAAAACATGAAGACACTCTATACTGTTGAAGAAGAGGTCGATAAATGCATGGAGTGTGGATACTGTGAGCATACCTGTCCCAGTCGTGATATTACACTTACACCCAGAAGACGAATTGTAGTACGACGTGAACTAGCGAAATTAAAAAAAGAAAGCAACACCAAAGAGTATAAACAACTACTTCATGAATATCAATACGATGGACTAAACACCTGTGCAGTAGACGGATTGTGCGCAGTAGCCTGCCCTGTGGATATCAATACCGGGTCGTTGATAAAAAGGTTGCGAAAAGAAAATCACAGTGAAACTGCCAACAATATAGCACTCTTTATTTCTAAGAATTTTAAGGCGACTACATATATCGTAAAGTTTGTTCTGAAGACAGGATGTGGGGTTAATAAAATATTGGGTCAAAACACACTTAAAAATCTCACATGGGGATTAAGGAAAATGATACCAACATTTCCGGTATGGTCAAATCAAATAAAGCCTTCTACCAATTTTGAGATTTATAAAGGACAAAAAGACAAAACGCTGTTCAAATCAGAAGTGATCTATTTCCCTTCCTGTATTTCAAGAGTTATGGGTGGTTCGATGGATAAAAAAAAGAGCGTTATTGATACTTTTATCCGTGTATCAAATATAGCAGGAATTAATTTTTCAATTCCTAAAGAGATTAATGACACCTGTTGTGGACAATTGTTCTCTTCAAAAGGATTTAACAAAGCATTTGTCTATACTGCCAATGAAACCATTGAAAAAATATGGCGGTGGACAAATCATGGAATATTGCCAATCGTTCTGGATGTAACTTCGTGTACTTATACTCTACTGAACTGTAGACACGTACTGTCAAATGAAAACAAGGAAAAGTTTGATGCCATAACAATGTTGGATAGTGTTGATTACATGCTTGATTACATTTTACCCAACATTAAAATAGCCCGAAAGAAAAACAGCATTGTATTGCATCCTGTCTGTTCGTTGCAGAAAATTGGAATAGAAGAGAAGTTCCTGAAGATTGCAAAACAATTGGCTCTTGAAGTTGATGTTCCATTGCAAGCCGGTTGCTGTGGAATGGCCGGCGACAGAGGCTTTATGTTTCCGGAACTCACAAGGTCTGCTACTTCTTATGAGGCAAACGAAGTAAAGAAGAAAACGTATGATGGGTATTACTCATCGGCTAAGACCTGCGAAATGAACATGTCTGAAGCTGTTGGAAAAAATTACGAATCGATTGTCTATTTACTGGATGAATGTATCTAAATTAGCAAAAGATATAAATATTGTGAATCAACTCTATGCTTTAAATCCGGATAAAAACAATCAACTTATTTTAATAACTTACAATGAAGAAACTAAGTCGACTACTCATACCCTTTGTCATATTGACCTTTTTAGTCATTCCGGATGTTGGCCATCCACAGTCTGCCAGACAGATAAGATTGAGCCACAAAGCTGTAACGCGTCTCAAGAAACTGAATAATATGATGCCGGAATGGCGTCATGTAGGGCTTATTAAAGTTGATTCTTTATCACTTAATCCTGACCCTAAACGTATTCAGATCTTTTTCAGTACTCCACTTTCTTACATCCCTATTAGAGAAAAAGTGATTCTCTCGGTCGAGACTGCAGTCAAAAAAGCACTCAGAAGGAAATTTAAAAAATACACCCTCGAACTCTATACCGATCATCATTTATTAAAAGATCTGGTTCCTAATTCACTTCGAACCAACTCAACAGTTGATGCCACCAGAATATTCGGAAATAAAGATGCCAGAATTCCTGTTGTAAGTCAAATAGGGAAAGAGAAGCCTCTGTCCGGGTTGTATAATAACAACTTCGCATTGTGGGATAGTCATGGATGGTATTATGAGTCGAAACTTGATAGGTGGGAATGGCAGCGTGCACGTCTGTTTGGAACTGTAGAAGACATGTCGCCCATGAGTTTTGTCTTGCCTTATCTTGTACCTATGCTTGAAAACAGTGGGGCAACCGTCTTTCTCCCTCGTGAACGTGACTGGCAGTCCCAGGAAGTGTTGGTTGATAACGACAGATCTACACCAGGATCAGAACTTATTATTCCGAATAATTTATCAGTTGAAACATCTCAAAAGGGTTTTTTATTGAAAGACACTTTGTTTCCCAAGGAGAATCCTTTTCAAATGGGCAGCTCAATTCGATTCAAAAGCTCGAAAGACAATGAAAATGTTTTAAAATATATCCCGTCTTTTAGTAGTAAAGGCCGGTATGCAGTTTATATCTCATACCAAAGTGATACATCGAGTCTGTCAGATGTGAAGTATACTGTTTATCATGCAGGTGGTAAAACAGACTTCCTTATTAACCAAAAGATTGGTGGAGGAACATGGATTTATTTAGGAACATTTGATTTCCTGTCAGGAAAAGATTCTAAACTTGGGATGGTAACGATTAGTTCCAACAATAAACAGTCAGGTTTTATCTCTACTGATGCAATAAAATTTGGAGGTGGAATGGGAAATGTAGCCCGAAGACCATCTGATGAAATGATTCCTAATAGATTGTCTGCTGGTGGAGACAAGATTATGGATAGTCAGGCCATAAAAAACAATTCTCAACAATTTACTTACAAATTAAGTGGTAAAGCCAGTTATCTTGAAGGTGCAAGATATTATCTGCAAAGTTCAGGATTTCCGGATTCATTGGTCTACAATCCCAATAAAGATAAAAACGACTATAACGATGACTATCAGTCGCGAGGAATGTGGGTGAATTATTTAATGGGCAGGACTGCAGGTCCGACCGATCATCAATCTTATGTAGGACAAAAGATCCCGATTGATCTTGCTTTTGCATTTCATACAGATGCAGGTGTCACATCAAATGATTCGATCATCGGTACACTGGGTATTTACAGTACCGGAGCTAATAAAGGTCTATTTCCTGATGGGAAATCACGTATGGCCAGTCGGGATCTTAGTGATATTATTCAATCACAGGTAGTAGATGATATCAGACAATTATTCAATCAAAAATGGACACGCAGGGGTCTATGGGATAAACAATATTCGGAAGCTTTTCGACCAAATACACCTACGATGTTGCTGGAACTATTATCGCATCAGAATATTGCAGATATGAAATTCGGATTAGACCCAAGGTTCAGATTTGCTGTCAGTCGATCCATTTACAAAGGGATCCTGAAATATCAGACTTATCAGGAAAACCGTCCTTATGTGATACAACCATTACCGGTTGATCATTTTGCTATTACAATGATCGGAAAGAATTCTGTTAAATTAAGCTGGAGAGCTGTAATTGATCCACTGGAACCAACTGCTAAACCCGACAAGTACATTGTATATCAAAGACTGGATGAGAATGGTTTCGACAATGGCACCCCCGTTGAAGATACAACACTGGTATTAAAACTGAATCAGACAGACCATATCTATAGCTTTAAAGTCACCGGAATCAATAAAGGTGGCGAGGGGTTTCCGGGTGAGACCCTCTCCATAGGAATTAAAAGCAATAGCAAGGGAGATATATTGGTAGTGAATGCATTTGATCGGATCTGTGGTCCTGCTATATTTGATAATGGAACAACAAGTGGAGTGGCCTTCTGGAAAGACCAGGGAGTAGCCGATCGACAGGATATCAGCTTTATTGGTTTCCAGTATGATTTTGATCGGAAGTCAAAATGGTTGGATGATGATAGTCCCGGATGGGGAGCAAGTTATGGTGACATGGAAGGAAAGATCATTCCCGGAAACAGTTTTGATTTCCCCATTATTCATGGAAAAGCAATTATGTCAGCCGGATATTCCTTTGTTTCGGTTAGTGATGAAGTCTTTTGTCAACCTGATTACAACATCACACCTTATTTTGCAACAGATATAATTCTAGGAGAAGAGCGTTCTACACAAGGATTAAAAGACTCTTCAAAAGTGGACTTCAAAATCTATACTCCTGAATTTATGTCAAAGCTTACCGAGGTAACTAAAAAGGGTGGAAAACTATTTATATCAGGTTCCTACATAGGTTCGGAGTTTGGGGAAAGCAATGATACAATAGTAGCAGGTTTTGCTAAAAATATTCTCCATTTTACCTGGCGAACTGGTCATGCTTCAAAAGATGGTTTTTTTTATGCGACGGATTATGCCGGGAAATGGCTCAAAGGGAAATGGGATTTTAACACGGGTTATCTTCCTTCCATCTATTCAGTTGAAGCCCCTGATGGAATAGAACCATTTGGTAAAGATGCAATTACTGCTTTCAGGTATACTGAGAATAACATAAGTGCAGGAGTTGTTTTCAATGGAAAATACAAAGTAGTTGCGATGGGAATGCCATTTGAGACCATTACCAAGACCACAGATCGCAACCAACTAATGCAACAAATCATCAATATTTTTGAATCAAAATAAATCAATTAGAAACTATAAAATATGAGCAGAAATCTGATCACTTGTATTCTACCCGTTCAAAATGGAACCGATGTCGAATCAAATCTGAATACTTTAAGAGAAACCGGTTTTATTGAAAAGATAATACTGATTGGCAATACTGATTCTTCAGTAAAAGGAACGGATATAACCAAAATTGAAGCAGAAAATTTCAATTCTACTAAAACTATTAAGGAGTTTACAAAGGATATAACAACCCAATTCACATTGCTTTACACCAAAGAATTACCACTTGGACTTGGCCAGAATGCACTTCAACGGATGATCCAGGTGTGCAACAGTAGCGGAGCCGGAATGGTGTACAGTGACTTCTTTGAAAAAAAAGAAGGTAAATTAAAACCACATCCTGTCATCGAATATCAGGAAGGCAGTCTTCGTGATGATTTCGATTTTGGCTCATTATTGTTATACCGGACTGAGGCTTTAAATGAAGCAGTAAACAGGATGGATGAAGAATATGAATTCGCCGGATTATATGACTTACGATTGAAGGTTTCGCAAAACTATAAACTGGTTCATCTTCCCGAATTGCTTTATACTGAACATGAATTAGATTTACGCAAATCGGGTGAGAAGATGTTCGATTATGTTGATCCCCGTAACCGTTTCAAACAGATTGAGATGGAAAAAGCATGTACTGCTCATTTAAAAGTTGTAGATGCCTGGCTTGCCCCAAAATTCAAAGAGATCGCCTTTACTGACAATAACTTTAAGTTTGAAGCTTCTGTCGTCATCCCTGTTAAAGATCGTGCAAAAACAATCGTTGATGCAATTAAGTCTGTTTTAATGCAGGAAGTTGACTTCAGGTTTAACTTGATTATTGTTGACAATTATTCTACTGATGGAACTACTGAGCTGATCAAATCATTTGCCAATACTGATGATAGAATTATCCATGTTATACCTGAAAGAAAGGATCTTGGTATTGGTGGTTGCTGGAATGAGGCCATCAACCATCCTCAATGTGGAAAGTTTGCCATACAGTTAGATAGCGATGATTTATACATTGACAACAATGTCGTTAAACGTATTGTCGCTTCTTTTTATGAACAAAATTGTGCAATGGTAGTAGGATCGTATCAAATGGTGAACTTCAAACTTGAAGAGATTCCTCCCGGATTGATTGATCATAAGGAGTGGACTCCAGAGAATGGAAGGAATAATGCTTTGCGGATTAATGGATTGGGAGCACCACGTGCTTTCTACACTCCCGTTCTTCGAACTATCCAGGTTCCCAATGTCAACTATGGTGAAGACTATGCTTTGGGTCTGGCTATTAGCCGTATATATCAGATCGGGCGTATCTATGAACCATTATATCTTTGTCGCCGTTGGGACGAGAACTCTGACTCGTCAATCGATATTGTTAAAATGAATGCCCATAATTCTTACAAAGACAAAATCAGGACGCTTGAATTCTGGGCACGCCAGCAGCTTGTCAGGAATTGACAATAAGCTAAATTAAAAGTTTTGTATTAAATTTAATGAAAAGGGTGATAATATGGAGTTTTCGAACAAAGCAAGGGAACTAATCCGTGATCAGAAGAATGAATGGGATCTTGCCCTAAAGAATTATGAAAGTCTAAAAAAGGTTAAAGTAAAATCTTTTGATTTTGGTCATTACAACATTGACATTCAATTTAATCCTGAACGTATTGTTTCCTCTGCTGCCAAGGTTGATACAAAATCAATTGAAGCCCGTCCATGTTTTCTTTGTCAAAAAAATCTTCCGCCACAGCAGCGTCAACTTTTATTTGATGATGAGTACATTGTTTTAGTAAATCCATTTCCCATATTCAATGAACACCTGACCATTCCAACAATTATCCATACTGATCAGCAGATCATTGGAAGCTTCGGAAGCATGCTCGATCTCGCAGAACGGCTGAATGATTTCGTCATTTTTTACAATGGACCTAAATGTGGTGCATCTGCTCCTGATCATCTTCACTTCCAGGCTGGAAATAAGGGCTTTTTACCCATTGAAAAAGACTATGCTGACGGTAAATGCTGCCAAATGGTTCGTCAGATTGGAAATGTATACCTCTCACATTGGCCGGATTACCAAAGAGGCATTTTCACTTTAAAAAGCAACAATAAAGAAGAATTGATTAATTGCTTCAATCAGATATATTCTTGTTTACAGAATATAGCATCTGATGAAACAGAACCTATGCTCAATATTCTGACTACTTTTGAACAGGGTAAATGGGTAATCCATATCTTTCCCCGAACCTTACATCGTCCCAGTCAATATTTTGAGACTGGAGCAAAACAACTCATTTTGAGTCCGGCTGCTGTAGACATGGGAGGTGTATTTATCACTCCACGCGAGGAAGACTTCATTAAAATATCACCGGATATTGTGAAAAATATATTTAAACAGGTTTGTCTTAATACAGAAACAGTTCTGACTATCATAAATCAGCTCTGATTATATGCTACTTACACTAAAATTATAATAATATGAAAACACCATTAATAAAAGTAGGAATCATGTTAGAGAAGGAAATCTTCTTTACAATTGATGGATACTATCATATTGAAGATACTGAAAAGAATATCACCGGAGAGTGTAAAGTCATTAAAACGGAGTTAGGAATTTATTTCGAGAATGGAGATGTAAACCTGATCGTTACGAATGGATTAAAAATGGTTCCTTCAGATCCTGAGAATGGGAAATTCAAGCTTAAAGATGTAACTATCGGAATCAACTTTCACTGGGAACGAAAAGAAGACCAGATCTTTAAAGGTGAACTTTATTTTGTATGTGATGGCGATAAAATTCAAGCCATAAATACTTTAACCATAGAGGACTATCTGATCAGTGTGATCTCATCAGAAATGAGTGCAACTTCATCTATGGAGTTACTGAAAGCACATGCAGTAATTTCAAGAAGCTGGCTACTTGCTCAGGTTCAAAAGAGCAAGAATCTACTCATGGAAAAACAAAATTATCAAACCACTTTTCTCACAAATGATGAACTTGTGAAATGGTATGATCGTGAAAATCATACAGGATTTGATGTTTGTTCAGATGATCATTGTCAACGTTATCAGGGAATCACAAGATCGACAACCCCTATGGTGGAGAAAGCAGTCAATGAGACTTGGGGTGAAATACTTACTTTTGAAGGTGTAATTTGTGATGCACGCTTTTCAAAATGTTGTGGTGGAGTTACTGAAGTATTCGAAAAAGTCTGGGAACCTGTCAATCATCCCTATTTACAAAAGCTTGTAGATAACGATTTTTTGCCTGAAGGATTTAATCTTGAACTTGACCAGGAAAATATTGCCAAACAATGGATATCAGGGAATCCACCTGCATTTTGCAACTCTTCTGATAAAGAGGTACTGAAACAGGTATTGAATGACTACGATCAGGAGACGAACGATTTCTACAGATGGAAAGTTGTTTATACACAGGATGAATTGAGTGAATTGATCAAATTTCGTTCGGGAATTGATTTCGGAACGATATTGGATTTAATTCCATTGGAACGAGGTTCTTCTGGACGGTTAATCAGACTAAAAATAATCGGGACACTGAAAACAATGATCATTGGTAAAGAGTTGGAGATCAGAAAAACATTATCACGTTCTCATCTATACAGTTCTGCATTCATTGTAGATAAACAGGAAGTCGATGAAAAAACAAGTTTCATTCTTCATGGAGCCGGATGGGGTCATGGTGTTGGGTTATGCCAGATTGGCGCAGCTGTAATGGGTTCCAAAGGATATACCTATCAACAAATTTTAATGCATTACTTCCCCGGTGCAGGTTTGGAAAGAAGATATTAGAACTAAATAATAAATGATTATGACCGAAAACAATACTTCCAATAAATCCCGCAACCCATGGTCATGGGTGCCAAGTCTCTATTTTTATCAGGGTATTCCATACAGCATTGTTATGATCACTTCCGGATTGATTTACAAAACAATGGGAATATCTATTGCTGCATTTGCCTTCTGGACCAGTTTATTGTATCTACCCTGGGCAATTAAACCACTGTGGAGTCCATACATTGATGTGGTTTCTACCAAAAGAAACTGGATTTTATGGACGCAAATGTTACTGGGTATTGCTTTCATTGCAGTTGGATTTACCTTGCAGTTGCCATTTTTCTTCCCGGCTTCTATAGCACTATTTGCGATAATCGCTATCTCTTCTGCAAGTCATGATATTGCAGCTGACGGGTTCTACATGCTTTCTCTTGATCAGCACAAACAAGCATTCTTTGTTGGAATCCGCAGTACTTTCTACCGTTTTGCAATGCTTACAGCATTGGGATTACTACCATTGATTGCAGGATTAATTCAGGAGAACACAGGTCTTCAACCTGTTTCATTTGAAGTAAACGCTGTTCCTGCAAGTCAATATAAAGCTCCTGACCTTGCAGGATTTAAGATCACGAAACAACCCGGCACTCCAAAAATATTAATTTATCCCCAAAAGGTTCAAATCCCTGTATTTGAAAAGGGAGTATCCGGTCTTGATTCAGCTGTTATTTATATTGCCCTTTCTTCCCCCCCCACTGAGAACGAAACTATTGTGGTCAACCTTACCCGTAAATCAGGAAGTAAAGATATTGATCTCCCTAAAAATAAAACCGGTCGTTATGAATTCACTGCCGCTAACTGGAACCAGCCAAAAGCAACAGTCATCCGAGTTGATCATAACCTGACACAACAAACAAGTTCACTATTCAAAGCAACAGCCGGTAATATTGCTTTCAGCTGGACTGTTTCACTGGGAGTATTGGGATTGGTTTTGCTATTGCTGGCTATCTATCATCGCTTTATCCTTCCCCGTCCCTTTGACACTAAAGAGAAAACCAAAGTCGACCTCAGGGTTTATGGCGAAGTATTTGCCTCTTTCTTCACGAAACCAGGCATCATTCCTGCGCTGATTTTCTTTTTATTGTATCGTTTAGGAGAGTCTCAACTCGTCAAAGTAGCCACTCCATTCCTTGTAGATTCACGCAATAGTGGCGGAATTGGTTTAACTTCAGCTCAATATGGAATTGCTTATGGCACATTGGGAATGATCTGCCTGACAATAGGTGGAATTCTGGGAGGTATTGTAGCTTCTAAATATGGCTTAAAAAGAATGATCTGGATCATGGCACTGGCTATGAATATCCCTATCAGTGTTTATATTTATCTCTCAACATTTCAACCGGTTCCCGGTGACTTTACCATTTACATGTGTATTGCGATAGAACAGATGGGTTATGGGTTTGGATTTACAGCCTACATGCTTTACATGCTAGCTTTTGTGGGCGAAAGTAAATTTAAGACTGCTGAGTTTGCCATCGGGACCTCTTTAATGGCATTAGGCATGATGATCCCGGGAATGATTTCAGGATATATGAAAGAGCTACTGGGTTATCAGCATTTCTTTATTTATGTGATGTTATGTTCAATCCCCGGATTAATTGCAATTATGTTTTTAAAGATTAATCCTACATTTGGAATCAAAAAGAAAGAAAATCAATAAACTTTTGAAAGATGAAAAAACTTTTATTATTAGGCTTAATAATATTGCTGACAGTAAATCTGAATGCTACAAAATATCCAAAGAGGGAGATGAGAGCAATATGGATTGCAACGGTAGGCAATATAGATTGGCCATCGGCACCCAACCTCACCGTCGAGCAACAAAAAAAAGAGTTTATTGAACTACTCGATTTGTGTAAGGTATACCACATGAATACAGTTGTATTTCAGGTCAGGCCTTGTGCCGATGCGTTCTATGCATCTGCTTATGAGCCATGGTCACAATGGCTGAACGGCAAACAGGGCCAAAAACCAGACCCTTATTATGACCCGTTGACTTTTGCAAGTGCTGAATGTCGCAAACGGGGACTTGATATTCATGTATGGGTCAATCCATATAGAGCTGTTACTGATACTTCTAAATTTCAAACTACAACAGATCATATTACCAAAACCCATCCCGAGTGGTTTTTAACTTACGGTAAAACAAAATATTTCAATCCGGCTATTCCTGAAGTCAGAAATTATGTCGTGAAAGTGATCAGCGATATTGTCAGGAGATATGATATTGATGCAGTACATATGGACGATTACTTTTATCCTTACCGAATTACAGGTGTTGAGTTTCCGGATGATCAATCCTTTAAGATCTATTCAAGAGGATATACCAATAACCAACGTGAAGACTGGCGTCGCAACAATGTAGACCTGATCATTAAACAGATGCACGACAGCATCAAAGCTATTAAACCCTGGGTAGAATTTGGAATCTCCCCCTTCGGAGTATGGCGTAATATCGCCCAGGATCCTAAGGGTTCAAAAACAAAAGCAGGTCAGACCAACTATGACGACCTGTTTGCCAATGTGATTAAATGGCAACAAGAGAAATGGATCGATTATGTTACCCCTCAAATCTATTGGGAAAGAGGAAAAGTTGTAGCCGACTACACCATTCTAGCTGACTGGTGGAGCAAAAACTCATTTGGCGCACAACTTTATATCGGTCAGGCTCCCTACAGGATTGATCCAAAAGCCAAAGACATACCTTGGCAAACAGCCGATGAAATAACTGGTCAGATTAAACTCAACCGGAAATATAAAAATATTGGTGGAAGTATGTTTTTCAGTGCAAAGTTCTTGCGCAGTAACCCCCTTGGACTTCATGAAAAACTGGTTGAAAAATATTATCGCTATCCTGCCCTGACACCTGTAAATCCAAGAATTGACAGTCTGAAGCCACTGGAACCGATGGATGCACAGTTAACAATCGAAAATGGAAAAATGCATTTTAACTGGACTAAAACAGAAAACACAAAGTCATTTGTAATCTATCAATTTAAAAAGAGACAAAGCAAAAACATCAATAAACCTGAACATATTTTCCTTACAACCGCTGATAACTCTTTTACACAATTGCTGGATAATGCATCAGATCCTTCAAAATATAAATATGTTGTTACCTCCATCAGTAAAACAAATATTGAGAGTAAACCTGTTACTTTTTCACTAAAGAAATAACACTTTAAAACTTTCTATTTTTCAATCAACCCTAAACAGAAAAATAAAAAAATGAATTCCTCGCAACGTTATCTGGCACTTGATGTTCTAAGAGGCATCACTATTGCCACAATGATTACAGTGAATACACCCGGGAGCTGGGGACATATTTTTGCTCCTTTAGAACATTCCAGCTGGCATGGATGTACACCAACGGATTTGGTTTTCCCTTTCTTTCTATTTGTGGTTGGCGTTTCGATGTTCTTCTCTTTTTCTAAATACAATAACTCACTGAATAAAGAGTCATTGATAAAAATAGGGAAAAGAACACTGTTAATCTTTGCCATAGGATTGTTTCTCAACTCCTTTCCACAATGGTCCTTCAATTATTCAAACCTTAGAATAATGGGAGTCCTTCAAAGGATTGCACTTGCTTATGGATTTGGTTCTCTGATTGTCCTTGCATTTCAGCGTAAATACCTTCCATATATTGGTGGAGCTATTCTTTTGATTTACTGGTGGATTCTTTACTATTTTGGAAGTGATGATCCATTTTCGCTTGCAGGCAATGCAACAATTCCTTTCGACAAAACGATACTCACTGAAAATCATTTATACAAAGGATTTGGAATCCCGTTTGATCCAGAAGGATTGTTGAGTACTATCCCTGCAATTGTCACAGTAATACTGGGATATCTGACAGGAAGCGTTATCAAAATGACCGAGAAAATCAAAGTACCCCGGACATTGGTCATCTATGGTTTAATAGGAATTGTAGCCGGTTATCTTTGGGGATTATTGTTCCCGATCAATAAACCTATCTGGACAAGTTCATATGTATTGTACACAGCCGGTTGGGCTTTGATCACTTTGGCATTGCTGATCTGGATCATAGATCTAAAAGGTTATTCAAAATGGACCTCCTTTTTCGTTGTTTTTGGCATGAACCCATTGATCATCTTTGCGCTGTCAGGAATCTGGGCCAGGACATTAACGAGAATAATCAAAATCACAGAAGATGACGGAAAAGTAGTAAATGGATACACCTGGATCTACCATCATATATTTGAACCGCTTACTGCTGATCTAAGAATTTCTTCGTTGCTCTTTGCACTCACACATATTGTGTTTTACTGGTTGATTGTTTTGATTCTCTATAAAAAGAAGATTTTTATAAAGGTTTAAAAATCATATTTTAAAAATGTGGTTAATTCTGTCAGAATTTGTTAGTTCTGTCTTTTACGTGTCCAACTCCAACCCGATATAATAAATAGAA
>Ga0118677_10010313_pt1 | contig 14318 bp, 9 predicted proteins | sample AliMusrvi5mmetaG_FD_86154 | JGI IMG/M metagenome (GOLD analysis project Ga0118677, IMG submission 86154) | reverse complement strand
GCATCGCCCAGAGCGAGTTCTTCGTCGAGGACCCGCGCGAGCGCGGCGGACGCAAGGATCCTGAGTTCTATCAGAAAATCATCAGCGACCCGTTTCTCAACGAGCTCGCGTGGGACCTGAACGTGGCCTCCGCACGGCTGTGCCGGGAATGGGCCGACGCGATCGGCTCGGACACCGGTCGGCGGCGGTATGTGGCCGGGGCGATCGGTCCGCTCACGGTTTCCCTAACCAATTCGCCGGATGTGAACGACCACGGGTTCCGGGTGGTGACTTTCGACCAAGTCAGAGAGGCCTATCAGCATCAGGTCCGCGCGCTCATCGCAGGCGGGTGCGACATCCTGCTGATCGAAACGATCTTCGATTCGCTCAACGCCAAGGCCGCCGCCGTTGCGGTGCTGGAGGTATTCGAGGACCTCAAGCTGCGACTGCCGGTGATTCTATCGGCCGCAGTGGGGCGCGGCGGGGAAACGATGATCTCCGCACAGAAGGTGGAGGCATTCTGGAACGCTTTCGCCCACCTCAAGCCGCTGGCCGTCGGCTTGAATTGTTCGCTGGGACCCGACCTGCTGCGCCCGCACCTGGAGGATCTGTCAGAATGTGCCCCCACTCACATTTCCTGTTACCCGAATGCCGGGCTGCCCAACCCGCTCGCGCCCACCGGCTTCGATCTGGATCCGCCGCAAATGGCCGGGCTCATGGCGGAGTTCGCCGCCGCCGGCCTGCTCAACCTGGCTGGCGGGTGCTGCGGCAACACGCCCGAACACATCGCCGCCATCGCCCGCGCCATCGCCCGCCACCAACCGCGTGAAGTGCCGGTGGTATGCTGAGATTTACCGCAGAGACGCAGAGTTCGCAAAGGGACGCAAAGAATGATTGAAAGTTGGCAACCGCATGACTAACAAAGAATTCACGGCAAATTCTGATCCCGGGGGGGTGAGAGGAGTCCATCTTCTTAAACTGAAGTTGAGCCAATGACTCGCGCCGATTCCCGGTTCAGGCTGCCTTGACCCATTTGTTATTGGAAAATCAACCCTGCAAACTGATGAAAGAACATCTCAATCACTTGTCAAAGGAAGTCATAGGCGCTGCCATTGAAGTTCACCGTGATATGGGTCCGGGCCTTCTTGAAATGACCTATGAGCTGAGTCTCCAACATGAATTGCAATTGCGCGGTCTTGCGTCAGAGCGTCAAGTCATATTGCCGATTCAGTACAAGGGCCTGGTGGTTCCGGAAGCCTATCGAATCGACTTGTTGGTCGAGAACTGCCTGGTGATCGAACTCAAAGCGGTTGAATCACTCCTTCGAATCCATTCGGCGCAACTCCTCACCTACTTGAAAATGTCCAACAACCACCTCGGACTTCTCATTAATTTTCACACGGTCCGTCTGGTGGACAGCATCAAACGGCTCGTTCGCGATTTCCCTTCCTAATCTCTGCGGCCCTTCGCGATCTTTGCGTCTTGGCGGTTAATTTTTCCAACTTTCCCATGCCCACCATTCCCCGAGCTCTCCGCCTGTCAGGCACCGAGGCGTACAACCACACTGCTGACAAGCGCTTTCTGATGATCGGCGAACGCGCGAACGTCGCCGGCTCGCCGGCCTTTGCCAAACTCGTGCGCGCCGGCAACCTGGAAGCGGCCGTCGAGGTCGCGCGCCAGCAGGTGGCCAACGGCGCGAACGTGATCGATATCTGTTTCGACGATGGCATGATCGACGGCAAGACGATGATGACCCGCTTCCTGCAACTGCTCCAGGGCGAGCCTGACGTGGCGAAGGTGCCGATCATGGTGGATTCCTCGAAGTGGGAGATCCTCGAGGCCGGCCTCAAGTGCTTGCAGGGCAAAGGCATCGTCAATTCGATCTCGCTCAAGGAAGGCGAGGAAACATTCATCGAACGCGCCCGCCACATCATGCGTTACGGCGCCGCGGTGGTGGTCATGGCTTTCGATGAAAACGGCCAGGCCGCGAACTATCAGGAAAAGATCCGCATCTGCGAGCGCGCTTATCGGATCCTGGTGGAGCGGGCGGGATTCAACCCGGACGACATCATCTTCGATCCCAACGTCCTGACGGTGGCCACCGGCATCGAGGAACACAACAACTACGCGGTGGACTTCATCCATGCCACCCGCTGGATCAAGGAGAACCTCCCTGGCGCCAGGGTTTCCGGCGGGGTTTCCAACATCTCGTTCGCGTTCCGCGGCAACAACGTGGTCCGCGAGGCAATGCACTCGGCCTTCCTCTATCATGCCAGCCGCGCCGGCATGGACATGGGCATCGTCAACGCCGGCATGCTCGAAGTGTACGACGAAATCCCGCCGGAATTGTTAGAACGGGTCGAGGACGTGTTGCTCAACCGCCGCACTGACGCCACCGAGCGCCTGCTGGATTTGGCCGAACGATACAAGGGCCAGGATGGCAAAAAGATCGAAGAGGATCTGTCATGGCGGGACGGCACGGTCGAACAACGTCTGGAACACGCGCTGCTCAAGGGCATCGACAAATACATTGATGAGGACACCGAGGACGCGCTGCAACAATATGGGCGTCCGCTCAAGGTGATCGAGGGTCCGCTGATGACCGGCATGGGGGTGGTCGGCGATCTGTTCGGCGCGGGTAAAATGTTTCTGCCGCAGGTGGTGAAATCCGCCCGCGTGATGAAAAAAGCCGTTGCCTGGCTCACCCCGTTCATGGAGGCGGAAAAGGCGGAATTCCTCGGTTCGGACATCGCGGCGATCCGGGTCGCGGACCCGTCGCTCAGCGCCGATGAGGCATTGCGTCTGGCTGAACGCGGACGCTCCGCAGGCCGGTTTCTCATCGCCACGGTCAAAGGTGACGTCCATGACATCGGCAAGAACATTGTCGGCGTGGTCCTCGCCTGCAATGGCTTCGAGGTCACCGATCTGGGCGTCATGGTTCCGTGCGATAAGATCCTCGACAAGGCCGTCGAAATCGGTGCCGACGTGGTCGGCCTATCAGGATTGATCACGCCTTCGTTAGATGAAATGGTGCATGTCGCCAAGGAAATGGAGCGCCGCGGTTTCAAGGTGCCGCTGTTGGTCGGGGGAGCCACGACCTCCGCCGCCCACACCGCGATCAAGATCGCCGAGCACTATTCCGGGCCGGTGGTGCATGTGCTCGACGCCTCACGCTCGGTGCCGGTCACCACCGCGCTGCTTTCCAACGATCAGCGCGACGCATTTGTGACGGCCAACCGGGCCAAACAACAAACGCTGCGCGAAAATTTCACCAGTGGCCCGAAAAAGGCCGTCCTGACACTCGACCAGGCGCGGGCCGCCGCGCCGCAGTTCGATTGGTCCAACTACAGCCCTCCAGTTCCTGCGTTCCTGGGTGTGATGGGCGGCGGGCAGGATGCCCGCGCCACAGGTGGCCCGGGCATCTTGCCCGGAGCCTATGACACCAGCGTGGATCTTGTGGATCTCATCGATTACATCGACTGGACGCCGTTTTTCCATGCCTGGGAACTGCGCGGTGTGTGGGATCGCGACAACAAGGTTCTCAAAACGAAAGACGAAGCGGGTGCCGCCGAAGCCGCCACACTCTATCAGGACGCGCACGGTTGGATCGACCGCATCATCGCCGGCAATCGTTTTCACGCCCGCGGTGTCTGCGGGTTTTTCCCCGCCAATTCGGATGGCGATGACATCATCGTTTGGACCGATGCATCCCGCGCCACCGAACGCTGCCGGTTCCACACCCTGCGCCAACAAATCCACAAGGAGTCCGGCAAACCCAACCTCGCGCTGGCCGACTGGGTGGCCCCCGTGGCGGCGGTTTCCAACCGCCAAGCCAATCCAACAATCTTCCACCCCGGATCCGGTCCTATCAAAAACCCCACTTGGGGTCATCTCCCCCATTGGTATAAGCAAGGTGCCACCTATGCCGTCACCTTCCGCCTTGAGGATTCGTTCCCGCAATCCGTGCTGCTTGCCTATCGCAAGGAGAAGGATGATCTTCATTATCAACTGGCGGAAGCTGAAAAATCCGGCGACGAACGCATGGCTGATCGGCTCAGGATGCAAATCGGCACACTTTACCGCAACCGCATCGAGACGGTCCTGGATGAAGGACAAGGTGAAGCATGGATGAAGGACCCACGCATCGCCGAGATCGTGGTGGGGAGTTTGCTGCACTTCGCGGGCGAACGCTATGAACTCGGCGCCTGGTGTGTCATGCCCAACCATGTGCATGCGATCATTTTGCCAAAGCCGGGCCATTCATTGCCGGATATCCTGCACAGTATCAAACGCCACAGCGCTCTCGGGTCTAACCGGCTTTTGGGACGAAGCGGCGCGTTTTGGCAGAAGGAGTCATACGACCACATCATCCGGGATGCGGATGATTATTGGAACCAGCGGGCATACATTTTGCAGAATCCGAAAACCGCCGGATTGTTGAATTGGAGGTTTGTCGGAGATGGGGGAATTCGAGAATTGGCAGGGCGGTTGGAAACCGCCGCCACGGCGGATTTCCTCGGCGGCTTCGTTGTCGGCATCCATGGCGCGGACGAACTGGCTGCGGAACTCGATGCGGCCCACGATCCCTACGGCGCAATCATGGTCAAGGCGCTGGCCGACCGCTTCGCCGAGGCCTTCGCCGAATGGCTCCACCACCAAGCCCGCATCGCCTGGGGCTATGAAACCGAGGGCGATCTCACCACCGACCAGTTGATTCATGAAAACTACCGCGGCATCCGACCCGCACCGGGCTATCCCGCACAACCGGATCACACCGAAAAAGACACCCTGTTTGGTTTGTTAGACGCGCCGGCGCGAACCGGGGTGACGCTCACCGAAAGCCGCGCGATGTATCCCGGGGCCGCGGTATGCGGGTTGTATTTCTCCCATCCTGATAGCCATTACTTCGTCATTTCCGAACTGCAACCGGACCAGGTCGGGGACTATGCCCGGCGCAAGGGCATGACTGTGGCCGAGGTGGAAAAGTGGCTCGCTCCATGGCTCGGATATGTCCCGTGATCGACCAGCGGCTCGCGCGGATGATTTCTTTTCAAGCGGTGGAAGGTCCGGGCGGAGTTTTTTCTCAAGGAGCGGCGGACTCCGGCCGCCGAGGTCCATGAAGTGGCAATGAGATGAGGTCGACCGCGATCCATTGGCATCTCATGGGCTTGGTGGGCGGGACGCCCACACTCCTTGAATCGCCCGGAATTTTGGAATAATGCTCGACATTCGCCGCTTTGGCACCAAATTTTTTCGCCGTCCAAAATCAACCATGAAAAGAAACACACTGATTGCCGCCGCCTTCACCTTTGCCACCATTGCGACCGCCTTTGCCGGCGGTGAAGGCTGGATCACTGATATGGAAGCCGCGAAAACCCAGGCGGCTAAAGAGAAAAAAGACCTGTTGCTCGATTTCACCGGTTCCGACTGGTGCGGGTGGTGCATCAAATTGAACGAAGAGGTTTTCTCCAAAGAACCTTTCACGGCTGGCACCAAGGACAAGTTCGTCCTGGTGGAAATCGATTTTCCGCAAAAGAAGGAACAGGATGCGAAGCTCAAGGAGCAGAACAAAGCCCTGGCGGAGAAGATGAATGTTCAGGGATATCCCACCATCATCCTTTGTGATGCCACCGGCAAACCTTACGCGAAAACCGGTTATCAGCCGGGTGGTGCCGAGAAATACGTCAAGACCCTTGACGAGTTGCAAGCCGTGCGCGTGAAGCGTGACCAGGCATTCGCCGATGCCGCCAAGGCCAAGGATGACACCGAGAAAGCCAAATATCTCGTGGCGGGATTGAAGACCATGGATGATGGGATCGTCGAATCCAGTTATGCCGATGTCGTGGAAAAAATCGGTCAACTCGACAAGGACGACAAGAGCGGATTCGTGAAAGCCAAAAAAGAAGCCATGGCGAAAAAGGAAGCCGCCGAAAAACAGCAGACGGCACTGCAGGAATTTTTCGGCAAGAAAATCGGACCGCTCATGAAAGCCAAGGACTATGACAAGGCGCTGGCGGAAGTGAAAACCTACATCAAGGACAACCCCGACACTCCTGAGGAGTTCAAGGTGGGCATGCTCGCCAATATCGGTTTGGCCGGCCCGATGGAAAAGAAGGACGGCGATGCTGCCATGGCCCTGGTGGATGAAATCGCCAAGACCTATCCCGATAGCGAATTCGCAAAAAACGTGGACAAGGTGAAAGAGAGCATCAAATCCCGACTCGCTTCCAAGCCCGCGACCGTAGCTCCGGACAAAGAAGAGGAAAATTAATCCATTTCGCTGATCGATCATCCCGTGCGCCGCTCCGATTGCCGGATCGTTCCATCTCTCAAAATCAAGGTGTCAGTTTGGCCACTAGACTGAGGGGCTAGCGGCCAGGGTTCAGGGGCTGGGGAAGAATGTGCCACTCTTTGCTAGACCCTAGCCCCTGTGACCCCTCAGTTTTCAGATACGGCCATGCGCATCGAGCTTCTCAACACCGGCACCGAGCTTCTGTTAGGAGCTACGGTGAACACGCACGCCGCCTGGTGCGGACGGGAGTTGTTCAAACTGGGCCTGCGGCTGGCCCGCCAGACGAGCGTGCCTGACGGCGAGGCGATCCGCGAAGCGCTCACGGAAGCCGTCGCCCGAGCGGAGGTGTTGATTGTGACTGGCGGTCTGGGGCCGACAAGTGACGACCTGACGCGCGAGATCACGGCGGAGGTGATGGGGCTTGAATTGGTCACGGATGAGGCGGCGCTGCGTTCGATGAAGGAGTATTTCGCACAACGCGGGTGGGCATTGGCCGGGGCGAACCTCAAACAGGCGCTCCTTCCGTTAGGTTCCGTGATGCTGCCCAACGCACAAGGCACCGCGCCGGGTGTCTATGTCCCGCCATATTTGAATGGCTGTGTCAAATGCGCGGTGTTCCTGCTGCCGGGGCCGCCGCGCGAGTTCTATCCGATGTTTCACGGTGAGGTGGTCCCGCGACTGCGCGAGTTGGCCGGCGAAGTGGCCGTTCATGACGCTCTGGAACTGAAATTCACCGGCATCGGCGAAAGCGGTTTCCATCAGGGCGTCGATGTCCTGCTCGCCGCGGTGGCGGAACTTGAGTACGGTTATTGCGCCCACATCGGCGAAGTGGATTTGCGGCTGATCGGGCCGCCGGAGGCTCTCGCCCGTGGCCGCGCGATCGCCTTGGAACGGTTCGCGGAATTCCTGGTGAGCGACGACGGATCGTCCCTTGAAGCCACAGTCGTACGGATGCTAACAGAAAAGCGGTTGACCCTTGCCACTGCGGAGAGTTGCACTGGCGGACTGATAGCCAACCGCATCACCGACGTTCCGGGAGCCAGCGCGGTATTCACCCATGGTTTCGTGACGTATGCCAACGCCGCGAAGATCAGTCTGTTAGGAGTGGCCGCCGCGGATTTGGAAACCCATGGTGCGGTGAGCGAAACCGTGGCCTGTCAGATGGCCGCCGGGGCTTTGCGCGCGAGCGGCGCGGACATCGCCGTGGCGGTCACCGGCATCGCCGGTCCGGATGGAGGATCTCCCGACAAACCGGTGGGGACCGCGTGGGTCGGCCTCGCCACCAAGGATCAAGGTGCCAGCGCGTTCCGCGTCTATCACCCGCGCAACCGCCATGACTTCAAACTCGCCGTGAGCCAGGCCGCGCTGGAAGCCGTAAGACGGAGGGTGGCGGGCCTTGGACTGCGGTGAAGCACGCTTCACCGCTTTGGCGGAGGACTCCGCATTCTCGGAAACCCCCGCTCCCATTTCCCGGAAGCAGGAACCCGGGCGTGCCGGGCGGGTTTGCCGGCCGTTCCAAAGCGGCGATGGCTCGCCGCACTCCAAAGGCGTCACAACCTGCGCAGCGCGTCTAGCAGATCGGCGGGTGAGAGCAGGGGTGGCAGAATGACCGGAGCCTTGCCCGGGGCTAACAACACATTGACCGGGACGGCGGTGCGGCCGAGTTTCCGCAACGCCGCGTCGATCTTCGGGCTGGGCTTGGTCTTGTCCGCCTTGAGCGCGACGACACCCTTCGATTTCATCATGGCCACGACGTCGGAGGTATAGGCGCGCGCCTTGTTTAGTTGGCAGGTGGCGCACCACATCGCGGTGAAATCGATATAGACGGGCGTGCCTTTTTCTAACAATCCGGCGACGCGGGCCTCGGACCAAGGTTCCCACTTGAGGACGGGAGCCTGGGAGGATGCGTTGTCATCGGCGGACCTGGGCGGGAGCGTGAGGAAACAGCCGGTCACGGCGAACACGAGCGTGAGGACCAGTGCGATACGGCGGGTGCGGAGCATGCGGTGTGGCAGGTTCCATCGCCCGTATACCCAGGCGGCCACGGCGATGACGCACAATCCGAAGATCGGTCGCAGCCCGTTTTCGAGATCGACGTGGCCGATATAGATCCACAGGAAGTATCCGGCGGCGCCGAATAACAGGAACGACATCGCCTGCTTGAAGCTCTCCATCCACGCGCCGGGCCGCGGCAGGTATTCCAACAAGCGCGGGAATGCCGAAAGAAAGAGATAGGGCAGGGATAAGCCGAGCGCCATCGCATTGAAGGAAAGGAAGAACTGGGTGACGGGAAGGGTGACGGTGACGGCGAGACCGGTGCCGAGGAACGGGCCTGTACATGGCGTGGCCACCACGGTGGCGAGCATGCCTGAGAAGAACGAACCGGCGAGTCCCTGCTTTGCTTGCAGTGAGCCGCCGATCGAAGTGGCGGAAGTGCCCATTTCAAAGACACCGAACATATTGAGCGCGAGCACGAGGAACAAGATCATCATGCACATCACCACCCACGGGTTCTGCAGTTGAAACGCGTAACTCAGCGATCCGCGCGCCGCAAACAAGATCCCGCTCAAGACCTCGAATGAAGCGAATACCCCGAGAGTGAACACCAATCCGTGCAACTTGACCATCCTCTGATTCTCGCCCGCCTGTTTCACAAACCCCATGATCTTCAGGCCGATCACCGGAAACACGCACGGCATCAGGTTGAGGATCAATCCGCCTAACACCATGAAACCGATAAGCCGCAGGAATGCGCCAACCGGCAGGGGTTCGGCCGCGGCGTTATTGTTAGAAGCCACGGTTCCGGCGCCTCCCTTGCCGGGCCCCTTGACGGTGCCGGTTGTTTTGTCAGACGAGGAGGTCGGGGTCGTTGCGGCGGTTTCGGCGATGGCGGTTAGCGGGATGATGACCGGGTGCGGGCCGGTGAGGATGCCCGAGAAGGATTTCCCCTGCGGGATGGGTTGTTCGAGCGGGTCCTTGGTGGCGCGTTTCAGGCGGATGAGCCAGACCATGCCGTCGCGCTTGATCGATCCGCCGCTGCTGGCCCCCTGCACGAATGGTTGGTCGGGAATGAAATCGGCGGGGGCTTGATCCAATTCCTTGCCGGGATCCACGGACAGGACGATGTCGTCACCATCGGCGTGCGCCGAGATTTTCCACGTGGCGGGTTTGGCAGGTTGGCTGGCGCGGGCTTTGGCGAACAACTCCGCAGTGGCGGGGTCCTTGTCCATGGTGGCCGCTACCGGCAGCTTCAGCGTGAGCGTCTGCTTGCCGTTGAGACATTGATCCGCGCAGATCTGCCAGGCGGCGTCGGCGCCGAGCGTGACGGTGGTGTCCGTCGCCAGCGTGGCGGGAGCGGTGATGTCGATGAGGAACACCGGGTTGCCGGAGTACACATAACTCTTGCCGAAGAATCCGTCCTTCACTTCGGGGGTCGGCCATTGGATCGGTCCGGCGGAAAACCCTTGTGGCAGGGTCCACTTGAGGGTGGGCGGTAATTCGATGCCGCCGCTATTCTGATAGTAACTGTGCCAGCCCGCGGGCTGGTGGAGTTGCAACACAACGCCGAAGGTGCCGCCGGCCGCGATGGTTTTCACCTCGGCCACCATGTCCGCGGTGGTGGTCGGTGCCACACCCGGCAACTCAAATTGAGCCCATGCGGCGGGCAACGAAAACAACAGCGTGAGGACGGCGAGGAGCAGGCGGAGCATGGATGGACGGTTTCGGGATGTGGTTGGATAGCGGTGCCAACCCGCGGATTCATTCCAAAAAAAAGGCATCCAGCAACTGGATGCGTTTCCGGGGATTCAAGCAATATTTCATCGATTTTCCGAAATATTCCGGGAAAGGTAACGAATGTTTCCATAAAAATCGCTTGCCATGGGGGGGCGACGTGCTAGCTTTTGCGTGTCGCAAGACAAGGCGGTCCGACTGAGATGCCTCCCGGGTTATTGGGTTTTCCTAGGGGGATGATCGGTCGGGCCGCTTCTTTTTTGCGGGCGTTTGATGATTTTCGGATCGCTTAAGGGCGGGAGATCCGGTAGATTCGCCGTATGAAATTGATCCGATTCGGTGATGAGGGGCGTGAGGAACCGGGGGTTCTGCTGCCGGATGGGCGTAGAGTGGACGCGAGCGGTGAGTTTCATGACTACGACGAGGGATTTTTCGCTGCCGGGGGGCTGGAGGCGCTGGCCATGTGGGTGGCTGGCGGATGCGCCGGAGGCATCGAGGTGGATCCCGGCATTCGCTTGGGGCCTCCCGTCAGCCGACCCTCGAAGTTGGTGTGCGTGGGGAAAAACTATCTCGAACATGCCAAGGAGATCGGGGAAGGGATTCCGACCGAGCCGACGCTTTTCATGAAGGCGACCAGCGCGTGGTGCGGTCCGAACGACGATGTGCTCATTCCCCGTGGCTCGACCAAATTGGATTACGAGGTGGAGTTGGCCGTGGTGATCGGGCGCAGGGCGTCGTATGTGGAGGAGCGTGAGGCGCTGGACCATGTGGCCGGCTACGCGACATTCTGCGATTTTTCCGAGCGGGCGTTCCAGAAGGACATGGGCGGGCAGTGGATGAAGGGCAAGAGCGCGGATCGCTTCGCCCCGATGGGTCCGTGGTTGCTGACCGCCGCTGAAATCGCCGATCCGCAGAAATTGCGCCTGTGGTGCAAGGTCAACGGTGAACCGCGCCAGAACAGTTGGACCGGCGACATGCTGTTTTCGGTAAGGCAGGTGATCGCCTATATCAGCCGCTTCATGACCTTGTTGCCTGGCGACGTGGTGGCCACCGGAACGCCCAGCGGCGTGGCCATGGGCATGTCCCCGCAGCGGTTCCTCCAGGCGGGCGACTTCGTGGAATGCGGGGTGGAAGGACTCGGGGAATTGGCACAGCGGGTGGTCGCACCCAACCAAATATGAGCCGCAGGATTTCCAGAACCCGGATTGCCAAGGCAACGTGGCCGAAACCACCCGGCGAGCCGCGGTATTCCGCCTGCCATTTCTGCGACACGCTGCATCTGGCGTCACCCGTGGCCGAAGGCACGGCAGCCCGCTGCGCGCGCTGCGGGGCGCTGCTCTATCAGAATCGTCAGGCCTCGTTGGCGCGGGCGTCGGCGTTTTCGCTGGCGGCGCTGTTGCTGATGGTGGTGGTGTATTTGTTTCCATTCCTGATCATGGACGCGGCGTCGATCCGGCGGCATCTGACGCTGGTGAATGCGGCGCGGGCCATGGTGGCCGAGGGGGAGCCGCTGTTAGGTTGTGCGATTGTGCTGTTCACGATGATCGCGCCATTTGTGCTGGCGGGCGGGTTGCTGTACGTATGCGGGCCGTTGTTGTTCGGGCGGCTTCTGCCGGGTGCGGTGCGGGTGGCCAAGTGGATGCACTGGTCGGAGCCGTGGAACATGGTCGAGGTTTTCCTGTTAGGCGTGCTGGTGAGCCTGCTCAAGTTATCGAAAATGGCTGAAATGCAGTTTGGTACGGGATTTTGGGCATTTTCCGGGGTGATGGTCTGTTTGGCGGCGGCCGTGGCGGCCATCGACCGGGGTGAACTGTGGGATCGGATGGAGGTGGCCAAATCATGAATGAAGGATTGTCACGGGCGGTGGATCGCGGTTTGGCGGCCTGTCACACATGCGGCTTGGTTTCCCCGGTGGACATCGGCAAGTGCCCGCGCTGCCGCAGCCGCTTGCATTTGCGGAAACCCGACAGCATCCAGCGGACGGTGGCGTTGATGGTTGCCGCCGCCGTGCTTTACATTCCGTCGCACCTGTTGCCGATCATGACCGTGGTGCAGTTCGGGGACGTGTCGCACAACACCATTATCATTGGCATGAAAACCTTCTGGAAGGAAGGTGCCTATCCGATCGCCATCGTCATTTTCACGGCTTCCATCCTGATTCCCTTCCTCAAGATCGCCAGCCTGATCTGGCTCTGTGCCGCAGCCGCCGGCCGGGTCCGGCCCTCGCCGTCCATGTTGGGAAAACTGTATTGGTTCACCGAACTGCTGGGCCGCTGGTCGATGGTCGATATTTTCGTGGTCGGCATCGTGGTGTCGCTCATGCAGTTGGGAAATTACATGACGATCACGCCGGGGCCGGGAGCGCTTGCGTTCGCGGGCGTGGTTGTGCTAACGATGTTCGCGGCGATGAGCTTCGAACCGCGCCTGTTGTGGGACCGGCTGGCGGAACGCACGGCCGCCGCAGATCCAACTTCAACCCAACCGAAACCTTGAGCGACAACCCGAAACCACCACCTCCCAAGAAGGCGGCGACTCCCGAAATCCGGGCGGCGCAGCGCTGGAATATCGTGTGGGTGGTGCCGGTCATCGCGCTGCTCCTGGGAGCCTGGCTGCTCTATCGAAATTTTGCGGCCCAGGGACCAAGTGCCCGGATCCGCTTCGATACAGCCGATGGCATTGTGGCCGGCAAGACCGAAGTGCGCTGCCGCTCGGTGAAAGTCGGCGTGGTCAAAAAAGTGAAACTTGCCGACGACCTGAAATCGGTGATGACCTATCTGGAGATGGATTCCGAGGCGACAAACCTGTTGCGGACCGGCACCCGCTTCTGGGTGGTGAGGCCGCGCTTTTCGGTGACCGAACTCTCCGGGGTGGACACGCTGATTACCGGGCCTTACATCGAACTTGATCCGGGGCCGCCCGGCGGATCAGCGCGAACCGATTTCATCGGGCTTGAGTCACCCTCGGCGACGAGCCACAGCGTGCCCGGACAGCGCTTGGTTCTCACGGCCAATGAAACGGGTTCGCTGTCGGTAGGGTCGCCGATTTATTACCGGGGCTTTGAAGTCGGACGGATTGAGGGACGTCGCCTGGAACGGGATGGCGCTAAAGTCACCTACGACGTCTTCATCAGCGAGGAATACAGCCAGTTGGTGCGGGAAAATACCCAGTTCTGGAATACCAGCGGCGTTGATATCAGCGCCGGGTCGGAGGGTTTCAAACTGCGCACGCCGTCGTTGCAGGCGATGCTTTCCGGCGGGGTTTCCTTCGGGGTGACATCCGGGGAGGAACCAGGCAATGTGGCTCAGGATGGCATGAATTTCCCGCTCTATCCGGACGAGGATGCGGCCCGCCATTCGGCCTTCGATCCGCGGCTGAAATACCTCCTGCTGTTCGACCAAACGGTGCGGGGATTGACCGAAAAATCGACGGTCGAGTTTCGCGGAATCATGATCGGTCGGGTGGCGGGCATCTCGTTTGATCTGGCCCCCGCCACCGGTGACACGCGCATCCCCGTGCTGATCGAGATCGATCCCGCCCTGATGTGGCCCGAGAATGCGCGCAACATGACCAAACCGGATGCGGAGTTCCTGAAGGACGCGGTGGCCAACGGGTTGCGGGCGGCGCTCAAGACGGGCAGCCTTCTCACCGGTTCGTTGTTTGTGGACCTCGACTATTACGAGGACGCGGCACCCGCGAAATTGGGGATCTCGGGTGAGTACATCACCATTCCCACGGTGTCTTCGGGCTTTGCCCAAATGGAGGCGAAACTATCCGCCATCCTGGACAAAATCCAAGCCCTGCCCATTGACCGGGCGGTGACGGAATTCGCGGCGGCGGCGAGCGAGGCCAAAACCACCCTTGCCGAATCCCGCACGACCCTCAAGGAAATCGAAACCACCATGGCCGCCGCCCGCAAAACATTGGAAAATCCCCAATTCCGCGAGCTGCCGGCAGACCTGCGCAAAACGCTCGATGAATTGCAGAAATCGGTCGCCAGCATGGGCCCGGATGGTGCCGTGCAGGGCGATCTATTACGCACTCTCGACGAACTCCGGGCCGCCTTGCGCTCGATGAAAATGATGACCACCACCATCGAGGATAAACCGAATTCGCTGATTTTCGGGCGCGAATCCTCAGGCAATCCCACTCCGAAAGCCCCGCGCCGCTCTGGGCATTGATTGAATTCCTTCCATGATCCAACGATTTTCACTGATGTTTGCCTTGCTTCTGCTCGCCGGTTGCGCGGTGGGATCCAAGTCGTTCTATGTGGTCACCGCCGATGGCCCGGCTCAGTCGGGCGGCGGCACCAGCATCG
>Ga0118677_10010310_pt1 | contig 14322 bp, 6 predicted proteins | sample AliMusrvi5mmetaG_FD_86154 | JGI IMG/M metagenome (GOLD analysis project Ga0118677, IMG submission 86154) | reverse complement strand
GGATGACTCCAACTCAGCGGAAACAGTTCACCGTTTGAAACCCACTGAAAAGGCAATACTGACCTTGTTCATTCAGGATTATAGTCTGAAAGAAATTGCGGCCAGATTATCCATGACCGAATCGGCTGTCGGAAAGACCATGGCAAAACTGCGTAAAGAGTTCAGTGTCAAGTCAAATTCAAGTCTGCTTCTGCTTTTGCATGGCGGTAAAATAATTTGACACCATTTTTATAAAAAATGCCAGGCAATTTACAGAACTTGATTAATGTTTTATTATAAACATAATCAATCAATTATCTGTTAAATTGTGCTGTTTTCCACTACCTTGTAAACCTCGATTTTTCCGAAATATCCCCAATTCCGGGATCATAATTTGTTTATTTTCAGCCAACGATTACGACTCCTCGCTGTCTTTGATATGCATGCATCCGTGACAATGTGTAAATTTGTAATAAAATCAATACATGTAGATAAAAAACAGTAAAAATCATTTCACAAAACCATGGAAAATTCCGCACTTCAATCACGGTGACTAAGGTTCGATTTTGCATTATAATACACATTAAATTGATTAACAGAATACTAAATAGATTTTCTCAATTCATCCTCCTGATCGGATTCCTTCTGCCAATGGAAGCCCATGCAGGTAAAGAAGAATTTACAAATCATGAAGGATCAAAACAAAGCATGGGTTTCATCGAAAACAAAGGCCAGATCATTGATCAATTTTACAAGCCCAATCCTGGAGTGTTCTATTTGCTTAATACGCCAGGGTTGAATGTTCAATTGAGGGAAACCGGATTTAGTTATGATCTATACAGAATTACTGACCAAATAGAAGGCAATAGGCAACTGAAAATAGGTAATAGTTCGTCAACTATTACCCGTTACCCGCCTCATGACAGTACCCCCGTTATAAAATATCACCGGATTGATATTGACATACTTAATACCAACCCTGCGTGTACTATAATCCCCTTCGATCAGGATTCGGATTACCGGAATTATTACACTTATGGATTGCCGGTTATAGGGATTACGAATGTCAAATCCTATGCTTCCATTCTGTATAAAAACATTTATCCCGGAACCGACCTGCAATTCGTCCAGGATGAAAAGAATTCCATCAAATATAATTTCATCCTCCATCCTGGTGCGAATCCGGAAAGGATCAGGCTTCGAATCAAAGGTGCTTCGATAGTTGTTGATCCATCAGGCTCCTTACGATTTGAAACAAAATTGGGTATCATTGAAGAGAAGATCCCGGAGTGCTATTACGAAATTGACGGAACAAAATTCCCAGTCACTGGTTCCTTTAAGGAGATTTCCGACTCCGTATTCGGATTTGCATTTGATAAAGTGATCCCTGCCTCTGCCGGGATTGTCATCGATCCCACCCCGACGCGCGTCTGGGGTACCTATTATGGGGGTGTAAGTGATGATTATGCTCTCGGCTGCTCTGTGGATGAGGATCTAAATGTATTTGTGAACGGGTATACCTCTTCGCCCAATAATATTGCTACCTCAGGTGCCTTTCAATCAAACTTGGAGGGTCTTCATGATGCCTTCCTCGTGAAATTCTCCCCTTCCGGAATCCGTCAATGGGGTACTTATTATGGCGGTAATTCTGAGGAAATAAGCGCACAATGCACCATCGACAGGGCAGGATATATATATATCGCCGGAACTGCCAGTGTTGGGTCAAACGTGGCTACTCCGGGTTGTTTCCAGTTCATATGCGGTGGATTAACGGACGCTTTCCTGGCAAAGTTCTCAACCAACGGATACAGGATATGGAGCACCTTTTACGGAGGCGTTGGATTTGATGGAGGCCAGGCTACTAATGGAAAGGAAACATATTGTATAGCAGATGAAAATTGCAATATATATTTAAGTTTTACAGCCGGTTCCCCTTTCCTGGCTACACCCGGTACTTTCCTGGACCATGTGTATAGTCTTCCGGATTGTATCCTTGCAGAATTCGACAGTTCGGGACAACGTAAGTGGGCGACATACTTCGGCGGTGAAAATGAAGATATGCCATATTCATGTGCTCCCGATCTTTATGGTCATGTATATCTCTCCGGTGACACCAAGTCCCTCCAAAATATCTCAACCCCCGGATCACATCAGGAATCTCTGGCGGGTCCTACGGATTGTTTCCTCGCCAGGTTTGATACATTGGGGCAACTGGAATGGGCCACCTATTATGGAGGGAGCTCATATGACAATTGGGGATTTTGTTCTGCCGGTGCTGATGGTGAAGTCTATCTTTGTGGCCAGACATTATCAAATAACAATATATCCACCCCCGGCAGTCATCAGGAGACTTTCGGCGGGGGATATCGAGATGCTTTTTTGGTAAAATTCGACTCGTCAGGTGTTCGTCAATGGGGCACCTATTATGGAGGGACAGACCTTGATGAAGCTCAATCCGTTACTGTAGATATAAACGGGGATATCCTTATTACAGGCAACACGGCATCGATCAACAGCATTGCGACCCCAGGATCCTATCAGCCAGGACTTTCCGGCGGAACGGACACCTTTCTTGCCAAATTCACTCCCGGCGGGCAACGCTTATGGGGAACGTATTATGGTGGCAGCTTAGAGGATCAGGGATGGGATGTGTGCACAGATCAGAATACAAACATCTATGTTGCAGGTTTAACGCAGTCAACTAACAACATTGCTTCCTCCAACGGATCACAAAACGCCTTTGGAGGAGGTCAATGGGATGGTTTCCTCGTCAAATTTGAGGATTGCCCGATTCCCTCAGCGGCAGGAGCGATCAGCGGTCCTGTTAGCATCTGCATTCCACAAACGGGCGTGGTCTATTCGGTTCCGGTTATCAATTATGCAACCGGATATGTCTGGAGTGTTCCTTCGGGAAGTACCATCATTTCGGGTACCAATACGAACTCAATCACAGTAGATTTCGGTCCCTTAACCACCAACGGAAAAGTTTCCGTTTTCGGGACTAATACTTGTGGCACCGGTGCATCAACTAAAATCGATATTTTCATCAATCCTGGCAGCGCCGTCAGCATTACCATTGCCGAATCCGCTAACCCTGTTTGCGCCGGGACACCAGTCACATTCACTGCAACACCCACCAATCCCGGCACCCTGCCAGTCTATCAATGGAAAGTGAACGGAATCAATGCCGGTCCAAACAATTCAAACTATACCTACACTCCATTAAACGGTGATTGTATTGTTTGCAGCATGACATCGAATGATGCCTGTGCGATCGGGAACCCGGCTACCTCCAACCAGATCTGCATGACGGTGAACCAGGTTCACGCCGTCAGCCTGACCATTAACTCCACTTCGACTCATACCTGTGCAGGCACGCCCGTGACATTTAACGCCTTTCCGACTAATCCCGGCAACAGTCCGGTATATCAATGGAAAGTCAACGGGACCAATTCCGGATCGAACAGCCAGGTTTTCACCTATACTCCGGCCAACGGAGATTGCATCACCTGTCAGCTAACCTCCGATATCAATTGCCCGACGGGGAACCCGGCCCTGTCCAACTCGATTTGCATGACCGTTGATCAGCCGCTGCCGGTCAGCGTTACGGTTACCACTCCGCAAACAACTGTCTGTGCCGGCACAATTGTGACCTTTACCGCCAATCCGACCCATGGTGGATCCCTGCCAGGATATCAATGGAAAGTGAATGCCGTCAATATCGGTGGTGCAACAAATTCAACCTACGTATACACGCCATTGAACGGCGACATTATAACCTGCGAACTGACCTCTTCTGATAACTGTGTTACCGGCAATCCGGCTCTAAGTCCACCGGTAACCATGACCGTCACCCCAAACCCTGCCGTGACCGTTTCGATCACCCCTTCGGCAAATCCTTTCTGCACAGGAAGCCAAGTAACTTTTATTGCAGTTCCCAACCATGGAGGCCTGTCTCCTACCTATCTGTGGAAGGTAAATGGAAGTAATGCAGGTACCAACAGTTCCTCATTCACATACCCATCCTTAAATGGAGATGTCGTAACCTGCGAGCTGACTTCCTCTGACAACTGCGTCACCGGCAACCCGGCAACCAGCGCTCCGGTAACCATGATTGCGAGCCCAATCCTTGCAGTGAGCGTTACGATCGCGGCTTCATCAAATCCTTTTTGTGCCGGCAGCCAGGTGACATTCACGGCAACTCCAAACAATGGCGGTATGGTTCCGGGTTATCAATGGAAAGTCAACGGTAGCACTGCCGGGACGAACAGCCCGTCATTCACCTACTCTCCGGCCAATGGCGACCAGGTATCCTGCATCCTGAATTCATCAGCATTGTGTATAACCGGCAACCCGGCCTTGTCAAACATTATCACGATGACGGTCAACACCAACTTGCCGGCAGGGGTGACCATTTCAACGCCGAGCAACCCGTTCTGCCCGGGAACTGCGGTCACCTTCACCGCCAACCCGACCAACGGAGGAGGGTCGCCATCGTATCTATGGAAATTAAATGGGGTGAATGCCGGTACCAATTCAACCACGTTCACCTGCAACCCGGCCGTGGGCGACAGCATCCGGTGCGTGATCACCTCAAATCTTAACTGTGTCACAGGCAACCCGGCCAGCTCCGGCAAGATCATCATGACCGGCAACCCCGTTCCGCTCGTTTCCTTTACCACGTGTTTCGACACGGTAACCCTCCTAAGTGGCAAGCCATTCAATTTACACGGAGGATTGCCGCTGGGTGGCCAGTACAGTGGTCCGGGAGTAAATTCGATTACCGGAACTTTCACCCCTTCTGTCGCCGGAACCGGGCTGAAAACAATCACCTATGGTTACTCCAACGTTTTTACCTGCCTTGCAACTAAAACAAAAACCATCATGGTTCAGCCCAACCCGTCGTTCACTTGCGGCAACAACCTGACGGACATCCGGGATAACAAAGTTTACCCGACAGTACAAATCGGTTCTCAATGCTGGATGGCTTCCAACCTGAATTACGGAACGGTACTGAATTCCTCACAGGTTCAGAACGACAATTGCCTTTCAGAAAAATATTGCTACAGTGACGTAACAGGCAATTGTACCAAATATGGCGGACTTTACCAGTGGGATGAGGTGATGAAATACGATGACACTCCGGCCGGACAGGGCTTGTGCCCCCCAAGCTGGCACATTCCCACGGAAGCAGAATGGACAACGCTGTTCAATTTTTACCTGGGCAATGGTTTAGCCGGCAAACCTCTGCAGGATACCATCATGGCAGGATTCCACGCACAGACCAGCGGTGTCTTCTATCTGAATTCAAACTGGAGCTTCAACGGGTTTGCCACGCTCTTCTGGACTTCCACGCCATGGAATGCCATCAAAGCGATCTCGCACGGGATGAATGTGTATGATTTTTCGGTGTCGCTTTACCCGTCGAGCCGGGCAAATGCGTTCCCGGTGAGGTGTTTGAGGGATTGAAAAGAAAGAAGTTTATAAAGTTTAATCAAATAGAAATTTGATAGAAAGACGACCAATCAGATTTTTGACATGCATCTTCCTGACGATGCTCTTTCTGCCTATGGTTACCCATGCTCAGAATGAAGTACCTATTAATAAAGAGGGATTAAAACAAAGAACAGGTTTCATTGAAAACAAGGGCCAGATTATTGAACAGAATAATAAGCCAAACCCTTCAGTTCTTTATCTGTTGAATACACCGGGAATGAATGTGCAATTGAGGAAAGCAGGATTCAGTTATGATGTTTACTCTATAGAATACAAGCCTAATCCACATCATGTCCCATCAAATAATCAAAACCTTAGAAATCCAAATCCGAAAAATGATTCATTAGTTCCTGAATATCATTTCCACCGCATCGACATCGATCTGCAGAATGCAAATCCCGATCCTGTCATTGAAACTTCTGCCCCGTTAAAAGACTATCTGAATTATTACACTACGGGAACACCCGAAGAAGGTGTGACTTTAGTTAAATCGTTTTGTGGCATCATCTATAAAAATATTTATCCTGACATCGACCTTCAGTTTATTAGTAATGATGGCGTTTTTGAATATAATTTCCTTGTTCAGCCGGGAGCTGATATTGCATCTATTCAACTTAAGGTAACAGGGCCGCAAAGGATAAAATCGTTTAAAGAAAAAATTCAAATGATTACAAGTGTTGGGGATATTGATGAAACCATCCCCTTGTGTTATTATAGTTTGAATAATATCCAGGTGCCTGTTAAAGGCAGGTTCAAAAAAATCAAGGATCAACTTTATGGATTTTCTGTTGATAAGACTATTCCAAATGGTGCATATTTGCTAATTGATCCTGTTCCAACCAGGAGATGGGGAACTTATTACGGAGGAATTAACACTACCGGTACTCAAAAGAAAGCATGTTCGACAGATGGGTTGGGAAATATCATTATTGCAGGTGGGACTATGTCCACGAACAATATCGCAACTACCGGAGCCTACCAAGTGATAATTTCTGGTACTACGGATGCTTTTCTAGGGAAGTTTAACACAGATGGACAGCGACTTTGGGGCACCTATTATGGCGGCAGTGCCAGTGAGAGCGGTTACGGTTGTTCAGTCGACCGAAATGACAATATTTTTCTTGTAGGTTATACCACCTCAAATAACAGTATAGCCTCAACCGGCGCTTACCAGACTGTATTACATGGTCAGCAGGATGGGATGTTGATAAAATTTACCTCAGGAGGTCAGAGGATCTGGGGTACTTATTATGGCGGGAATGAATATAGTCCGTGGGGCCAGGAAGGGATTGAGGTTTGCACGGTTGATACCAATGGAAATGTTTACTGTACCGGCTTAACGGATTCACCGGATTTTATAGCCTCGCCAGGGGCACATCAGACCAGTCCGGGGGGCAATTATGATACCTTTCTGGCGAAATTCACTGCTAACGGGCAACGTGTTTGGGGCACCTACTACGGAGGTAGTAATGCAGATCAGAATCCGTGCTGTGCAGTCATCAACCAGGGCTACGTGTTTCTTTCCGGTAATACATTGTCTGCCAATAATATTGCTACACCGGGATCCTTTTTGCCAAATTTAAATGGATTCCAAAAAACATTTCTTGCAGCCTTTAACCTAAATGGACAGCGCCTCTGGGGCACCTATTATGCCGGGGAATTTGATGACTGGAATTATGGTTGTACTGCTGATACTGGAAATAATGTATATATCTACGGCGTGACCAGTTCGATAACAAATATAGCCACTCCGGGTTCTTTTCAAGAGACAGGAGTAGGTGGATATCTCGCCAAGTTCAATTATAACGGTATTAGACTTTGGGGGACGTATTATGGGACAGGAGGCACAAATGTAACAGAGGCAGCAGTCGATGATAGTGCAAATATTATAATTGCAGGATCAACCCACGATCAAAATAACATCATTCCATCACCGGGTGCATTTCAATCTGTTTACAGGGGTGGTTTCTATGATTCTTTCCTGGGAAAATTCAACTCGGGCGGTCAACGTTTCTGGGGGACCTATTATGGCGGAACAGGGCAGGAAGGAGCAATGGGTTGTGCCGTAGATCATTACGACAACATTTATTTATTAAGTAATACAGTATCCGAAAATAACAGTGACAATAACGCCAATCATTGCACCAGGTCAGGGTCATTCAATTACATTGCAACGCCCGGAGCTTTTCTGACAGAAAAGCCGAGTTTGTTAGCAGTATTTCTTGTAAAATTCACCGATTGTTATTCTCCTGATACAGCGCTCCAGATAAACGGACCGATCGAAATTTGCACAAATAGTTCAGGAAGCATCTATTCCATTGACCCAATTCATTCAGCAACCGATTACCACTGGTGTGTTTCCGGCAACCTCTCCATTACATCGGGGCAGGGTTCAACCTCAGTGAATGTAAGTGCGGGATCTGTTGTGGGAACAGACACAATTTCCGTTTACGGGATTAACAGTTGTGACAATGGATTCCCAAAATCCATTGTAGTAAACGTCATCCGGGGTGCAGTGCCAACGCTGACGGGTATTACAAGTTTATGCCAAGGCGAGAATATTACCTATACCACTGAATCAGGTAAAACAGGTTATGTATGGAATATTTCGCCTGGGGGAATTAATACAGGCGGAGGAAATTCCACACAGGACTTCATCTCTGTAACCTGGAACACCCCCGGTGTACAATGGGTGAGTGTGAATTATTCCGAACCAAATGGTTGTACAGCCGGAACAGCGACTCTGTTAAATGTTGATGTTGCGGCTGGTTTACCAGTAGATGTAGCTATTACAGCATCGCAATCTCAGGTTTGTTCTGGTTCATCTGTGACCTTTACTGCAACTCCAACAAATCAGGGAACTTCACCTATATACCAGTGGAAAGTGAACGGAATTAATGCGGGAACCAACAATCCTATTTATACTTATAATCCCATTAATGGAGATATTGTGACATGTGTCCTAACATCATCAATTTTGGTTTGTATTGCAAATAATCCGGCCACATCGAATTCAATAACAATGGTCGTAGACCCGAATCTGCCTGTCATCAATTCGATTTCACCTTCAGTAAACCCGGTATGTGTAGGGACAGTGGTTACATTTACAGCTGTTCCCATACATGGAGGAATTACACCAATTTATCAGTGGAAAGTGAACGCCATCAATGTTATCGGTGCAACCAATTCTACCTACACATACACACCGCTGAATGGAGATGTTGTAACCTGCGACCTGACTTCCTCGGATAACTGTGTTACCGGTAATCCGGCTCTAAGTCCCCCGGTAACCATGACCGTCACTCCAAACCCTGCCGTGACCCTTTCGATCACTCCCTCGGCAAATCCTTTCTGCCTGGGAAGCCAGGTAACATTTATTGCAATTCCCAATCATGGCGGCCTGTTTCCTATTTATCTGTGGAAGGTAAATGGAAGTAATGCAGGTACCAACAGCTCCTCATTCACCTACACACCACTTAATGGAGATGTAGTAACATGCGAGCTGACTTCCTCTGACAACTGTGTCACAGGCAATCCGGCAACCAGCACTCCGGTAACCATGACTGCGAGTCCAGTACTTGCAGTGAGTGTTGCGATCACGGCTTCATCAAATCCATTTTGTGCCGGCAGCCAGGTGATATTTTCAGCAACTCCAAACAATGGCGGTCTGGTCCCGGCTTATCAATGGAAGGTCAACGGTAGCAATACCGGGACGAACAGCCCGTCATTCACCTACTCACCGGCCAATGGCGACCAGGTATCCTGCATCCTGAATTCATCGGCATCCTGTATAACCGGCAACCCGGCCTTTTCAAACATCATTACGATGACGGTCAACACCAACCTTCCGGCAGGGGTTTCCATTTCAACACCGACCAACCCGTTCTGCCCGGGAACTGCGGTCACCTTCACCGCCAACCCGACCAACGGAGGAGGGACGCCATCGTATCAATGGAAATTGAACGGGGTGAATGCCGGTAACAATTCAACCACGTTCACCTGCAACCCGGTCGTGGGCGACAGCATCCGGTGCATGATCACCTCCAATCTCAACTGTGTCACGGGCAACCCGGCCAGTTCCGCCAAGATCATTATGAGCGGCAACCCTGTTCCGCTCGTTTCCTTTACCATGTGTTTCGACACGGTAACCCTCCTAAGTGGCAAGCCATTCAATTTACACGGAGGATTGCCGCTGGGTGGTCAGTACAGTGGTCCGGGAGTTAATTCGATTACCGGAACTTTTACACCTTCTGTTGCCGGAACCGGGCTGAAAACAATCACCTATGGTTATTCCAACGTTTTTTCCTGCCTTGCGAGTAAAACAAAAACCATCCTGGTACAACCAAATCAGGCTTTTACTTGCGGCAGCAACCTGACTGACAACCGGGATAACAAAGTTTACCCGACAGTACAAATCGGTTCTCAGTGCTGGATGGCTGCCAACCTGAATTACGGAACAGTATTGAACTCCTCACAGGTTCAGAACGACAATTGCATTTCAGAAAAATATTGCTACAACGATGTACCAGGCAATTGTATCAAATATGGCGGGCTTTACCAGTGGGATGAGGTAATGAAGTACGACGACACACCGGCCGGGCAGGGTTTGTGCCCACCGGGCTGGCATGTTCCCACGGAAGCCGAATGGACAACTCTGTTCAATTTTTATCTGGGCAATGGTTTAGCCGGCAAACCGTTGCAGGATACCATCATCGCAGGATTCAGAGCACAGACAAGTGGCGTCTATTATCTGAATTCAACCTGGAGCTTCAACGGGTTTGCCACGCTATTCTGGACTTCCACGCCATGGAATGCCGTAAAAGCGATTTCGCACGGGATGAATGTGTATGACTTTTCGGTGTCGCTCTACCCGTCGAGTAGGGCGAATGCGTTTCCGGTGAGGTGTTTGAAAGATTGATTACTGGGATGAAACTAACTTTATAAAAGAAAAAAATGAGACTAACTACACTATCACTTTTACTACTATCCCTCTTCACCTTTGCTTTCAGCACAATATGTGCGAGCCAATACACTTTCGAATTCACCATTAAAGACACACTTAATGACCAGCTAATCAATGATGCGATTGAATTAGATAACGGATCATATTTATTACTCGGCGCTGAAGTTTACCCTACAGATCATTCGAAAGTGCATTTGTACCGTATCAGCGCTGCAGGAGGTTTGTTGGATTCATTGACATTGACCTACCAAGGGCAAAGTTCAGGATTTATAAAAATTATTCAAATTGAACCGAATCTTTTTGCTTTAGCTGGATACACAATGATCAATAGCAAAGGATTTCTATGGTTGTACGAAATGGATTCATTGTTTACTGAAGTAAGAAGTACGATTATGCCTATGGGCATTTATAATTTGTATACAGTCTCCGATTTGTTAATTAATAATGGCAGACTGATTTGTGCCGGGATTGCTTCAGTTGGACTCAGTAATTATCCTTTCATATATAAGATATCTCAATCTTTTGATAGTTTGCAATTGAGAGTTTTAACAGAACATGTTTCTGGATTTCCAATTGACTTGTTAGTAAAGAATAATAGTACAGGATACTACTGTTTTATAACTGGCTTTGGACCTCCAAAAACTGAAGTCATGGTTGATCTTGACACTTCATTTTCAATAAAACACACTTTCGGTGTTTCGAATGATATTTTTGATTTCAATGAGGCAAAATTGATAAGTGAAACATCCATGATTTATTGTGGCCGCTATGCTCCTAATATCCCTTCACAAATATGGAGTATCGGGGTGCTACGTATGGATACACTTGCAAATACAAAGGATGAGTATTACATTGGTGATGCAGATACTATGGAATGTCCAGGTCTCCGTTCAACTCTCGATTTTATTGATACAAATACAATTTATATCGGAGGAACTCATAATTTCTATAAATGGTCTGAATTTGGCCCCGTAAATTGCTGGTTTTCTCTTAATCAAATGGATACGGCCTTAAATGTAAATTGGCAGCATTTTTACGGAGGGGACGCTAATTATACCATGTATGGGATCAGGGCAACACAGGATCATGGGTGCCTTATGTTCGGATCTCGCTACGATTTTCAAAGCTCCGGTTTTGAAAGGGACATTTATGTTTATAAAGTTGATCAGAACGGGATAATCACAGGAACCGATAATAAACCTAATCCGATGGTTCATAACGTCATAGTCTTCCCAAACCCTGGCACAGACGTTTTGATGGTTGAAACAGGCTTACAGGTTTTAGGTGCCAAAATGATTATGATGGATATTAATGGGAATCAGATATTAGATAAGGTAATCAATGGTTCGCATTTTATTATTAATACGCGGTCCTTATCTTCCGGCACATATTTTTGGCAAATAATTTATAAAAACAATGTGATTGAAAGTGGCAAATGGATTAAATTATAGCTGGACAAATCCATCATATGGTCCATTAAATTCATTTCAACCCCATTTATCCGGATAATATTCCAGGTTGAGATGTTTGAAGGACTGATCCATCATTAACTGAATTAATATTTTATCCACTTTCCACACTCCTTGACCTGTGAACTCTGAATTATTTTATAATTATAAAACCCAGGCTGCAACTTTTGTACTATAACAGTATTGGGGCCAGGAGCAAGATTTTGATGAGTGACCTCTTTTCCGGTCAGATCATAAAGGATAAATATTGAATTTTTCAATTGTGTTTTAACATTAAGAGTTTCACTGCCTGGGTTCGGATAGATAATGGCTTCATGAGCCATTAAGGTAAGATCATTATTTATTGACAAGAGTAATCCATCCTTATCAACCTTAATGAGCGAAAGGTACCTTATAAAATTCTGGCTATTATGAAAATCCCAGAAAGTTCCGTACATGAGGGACCCATTGTCTTTTGTTTTTAAAATGCCAAAAAGAGTATAAAATCCGTTTCCACCGTAATATTTTTGCCAGTTCAGCCCAAGTGTTGTATCAAAATTGTTGAGAAAATACCATGAATCCTGGGATACAAAAATACCGGAAAAATCAAAATTTGCAGTTCCGGCAATGTTTATCGCATTTACATCTGGTAAATCTATGTTTTGTAAAAGTCCAGGACAATCAACAGTATCCGTTTTCCCGAAATATGAAAAGTGATTTTCGATAAAAGAAGTATCATATATTACTGCACCAATATCTCGCTCAATACCATTATCAGAATATTCTCCCGTTACAATTAAATGAGTTTGATCTGTATATGCTATTGAACTAAAGTTATTAAGATCATGGGCGATATGAACAATTTTACGGATATTTAAGGAAGTATCGAGACTTAAAATGTTTCCTGCAGCACCAGAAGGATTAACCCCTAACACCGCAGAATAGTAACCTCTATGATCGTTGCGTTCAATTAAATCCAGTCCAACACCCCAGTTATCAAAGAAAATTTTCATATACAAACTATCAAGGTTTACTGATAACTTGTATATAAAAAAATGAAGGGTCCCTATATTAGCGTTATCTTCGACAGTGCCAAAACAAATTAAATCATTGTTGCTATCCGTTTTGACCTTGCTCCTGACCAAATAATTTCCTGCGAGGGATAAAATTTGTTCCTTTAACACGTTAAGTGATGTGTCTACACTACAAATCCAAAGCCGGTCAATTCCTGAATAATGGACCATGCCGCTACATAAAAACTCATTATCACTAATTCGACAGACCGAAAAAAGTGTCGAGTTAAGCCCTTCATAAGTTAAATTCTTTTGCTGACGGACCTCCCCTTTGGTGTCTATTTTCAAAATTCTTGCGCAAGTAGTGGTTGAATTAAGATTAGTCACATCAACAATAATAAAATTGCCGGATGGAAGTTCTACCGCATCCATGATCTGGTGGTCATAAATAGTATCTTTGATAACCACATTAAAGGTGGTTTGAGCCGGAACTTCAATTATGCCCATAATTCCTAAAACGAGGACAGGGATGAGTCTTTGTAGCCTAATTTTCATTTATTTATATTAATGGTAGTGAACTTTTCTGCTAAAACCCTTTATGAAACGTCAATACAAATATAAGTATTGCTGATACCCTAATTGATTAAATTGGACTTTTAACTCTTTTTGAGAAAGATTATTAATTGAAACCTAGCTTAGTCAAAGGTAGAATGGTCTATTACTACTCCCATTGTTGCGAATAAAATTCCAAATCAAGACAATCCTCAAGTTTGAAAGAAAACATCACTCCAAAATCATTATCAAACACCGGCCCCAGCATCTCATAGCTCACGGAATTGATATTGAACCCAGGAATGGCCTTAACTGCTAATGGCTCGCATTTCATAAAGTCATGCAGCATCCGGGCAATGAAATCGGTTCCGACCTGCTTCATCCTTGAAACAAGCCGCATTTCACCAGAAAAATCATCGATCTGATCAAGGTGTCCAATGACCAGGAACCCGCCATTGACAACATCCAGGATATTATCCAGGTTTGAGGCTTCAAAGTTTCCTGAAAGGCTGGTCAGGATCAGGGCCGGGTATTTGATCTTCGACCGCAACGCATCCAGCGGCTCGTTAATATCCATCATGTAGAAATCATTGATTTCCTTATGCTCCCTGGCAAGGTTGCGGAAATACTCAACGTAGCTGTTAATGTCGGTCATAGGATTCGATCTTGCTTATATACTCGTGATACTCTTTAGCTTTCTTGTTTAACCCGATCATCACATTGTAAAGGTTTGAATTCATGACCGTTTCAAGGCTCTTGTCATCGGTCTTGCCATCGGCCAGGGAGATGATAAGCGATGCCCAGCCATTATCTTCGCTGCCGGCATCTCCTTTTTGCTGATAAACGTAAGGATATAACACTGGTAATGAAT
>Ga0118677_10010308_pt1 | contig 14323 bp, 8 predicted proteins | sample AliMusrvi5mmetaG_FD_86154 | JGI IMG/M metagenome (GOLD analysis project Ga0118677, IMG submission 86154) | reverse complement strand
CGCGCCAGCAAAACAATCTGGCGTTTCACAACGGAACAGGCTCGCGTGAAACTCAAGCGCCTCTATCCGCAACTATGAATGTTACAAGATACTAGGTCCGCGGCAGGCGGGCAAGACCACGCTGGTGAGGGAGGTCTTGCCGGAGCACCAATATGTGAGTTTGGAAGATCCGGAAACGCGGTTATTGGCGGAGGAGGATCCCAAGGCGTTACTCAAGCACAATTCCGGCAAGACCATTTTCGATGAGATTCAGCGGGCACCGCAGTTGTTGAGCTACCTGCAAGGCGTGGTGGACGAGGACAAGACCAACGGCCGCTACGTGCTGACCGGTTCCCACCAATTGGAACTGAGGCAGGCGGTGACGCAATCGCTGGCCGGGCGCACCGGGATCCTCAACTTGCTGCCGTTTTCGATCGGCGAGTTGCGGGCGGCCGGGATACATTTTGATAGATTCGAGCAATATGCCTATCAAGGGTTTCTGCCGCGGATCTACGATCAGAAGCAACGTCCCGGCGCGGCTTATGCCAGTTACTATCAAACCTACGTGGAGCGGGATGTGCGCCAGCTCATTCATTTGAAAAACGCCTCCCTGTTTGAAAAGTTCATCAAACTGGTGGCCGGGCGCGTCGGACAACTGATGGATTACCACTCGTTGGGGAATGACGTGGGCGTGGATGGCAAAACGATCAAGCATTGGTTCTCCATTTTGGAAGCGTCCTACATCATCTTCAAACTGCCGCCGTATTATGAGAACTTCGGCAAGCGGGCGGTCAAGGCACCCAAGTACTATTTCACCGATACCGGATTGTTGTGTCATGTGCTCGGTATCGAGGAGCCCGCGCAAGTGACGCGCGATCCACTGGTGGGGGCCATCTTTGAAAATCTGGTGCTGCTGGAATGCCTCAAAGCCCGCTACAATCAGGGCAAGCAAGCCAATCTGTATTTTTTCCGGGATAGCAACGGGCATGAGATCGACGTGCTGTATCCCACCGCAAGAAGCCTGGTGGGCATCGAAATCAAATCCGCCTCCACCTATCATCCCGGCTTCAAGCAAGCCCTGGCAGGCTTCCATGCGAAACTTGCCCCGCTGGCCCGGCGCTACTTGGTTTACAATGGCCAATCGCTGTCCTTCAGCGATGGCGTGCAGGCCCTCCGCTTCGACGAGGTCGCAGGAATCTTCCAGACGCCGCCTGCTCCCGACCCGTAGTAGCATGGGGCACCGTTGATACTGGTCACGGCGGAACCACCCAAACCGAGGACCGCCTGCTGCATCTGCCGCTCTATGCCACCGGAGCGCTTCACCGCGCGGATGGCCGGCCCCGATCGCGGAAAACTCGCTGAGGCGCTACAACCGTGGGGGATGCCAGGATATTAGAGATTTACTTGATCGCCTGCCAAGCTGTAGCATGGCGCCGCCCGCCAACGACGAACGACTATTCACTCACCATTTTCCCGCCCTCCAGTCCGCCCATTGGCGCTTTCAACGGCCATCACCCCACACCCATCAGCACCACCCCCATGAACGTTACTTTCGACATCACCCGCATCGGCGGGCAACTCGCCAAAGTCAAATTCCGCGTCGGACGCCAAACCGTGGAACCCTTCTCCACCGCTCCGTGGTGTGACAAACCGGAGGCTGCGAAACTCATTCCCCTACTGCGCGAATTGCGGGGGGATTTCTTCTGTGCGCCCTTTGGTGACGGGCCCGCGTGGCGCGGCGAGGCGCATCCTCCTCACGGCGAGTCCGCCAATGCCACATGGAAAGTGAATTCATCCGAAGGCGGACGCCTTGTCGCCACGCTGCGGACACGCGTCCGACCCGGCACAATCACCAAGGTCATCGAAGCCCGCGAAGGCGAGACCAACATTTACCAAACCCACCTGCTGGAGGGTTTCCAAGGTGGGATGTGCCTGGGACACCACGCCATGCTCGATTTCACCCGCAACGGACCGGGCATCATCTCCACCAGCAAACTGCGTCTCGCACAAGTCCTCCCGGCGCCGTTTGAAAACCCCGTCCAAGGCGGCTACTGCTCGCTCAAGCAAGGCGCGTGGTTCCGCCACCTCGACAGCGTGCCCATGGCCAATGGCGGGAAGGCCGATCTCACCCGCTACCCCGCCCGCGAGGGCTTCGAGGACCTCGTGATGCTGCACCACAAGGACGCGAACGATTTCGCGTGGGCAGCCGTCGTTTTCCCCGACAAGAAGTTCGTCTGGTTCTCCTTGAAAAACCCCGCGCATCTCGCCTCCACCGTGCTGTGGCACTCGAACGGCGGGCGCCACTACGCACCATGGAACGGACGCCATCGCGGCGTGCTCGGCATCGAGGACGTCACCGCCTATTTCCACCTCGGTCTCGCCGCATCGCTGGCGGACAATCCATGGAAGGAAAAGGGCGTGCCCACATCGCTCGCCCTCACCCGCAGCAAGAGCACCCGCATCCCCTACCTCATGGGTATCGCCCCGCTGACCGCTGGTTTCGATGCCGTCCGCAGCATCCAGCGCACGGACACCGGGATCCGCCTCCAAGCCGCGAGCGGCGCGCACATCGATCACGCCGTCGATACCGCTTTCCTCAAATAGACACCCGAACCCCAACCATGAGCACAACCATGAAAAAATACACCGATTTCCTCCACAACATTCGCGGCAAAATCCTGCTCGGCTGCGACGGCTTCGTCGATGAAACCTACGAGATAGTCGAAGTCAGGAAGAGTCCGTCCGACTATACGCCGATGAAAAAACTCAAACAGTTCGGCGAACTGCTCGTCGAGCGTGCGGACGGCGGTGTGGGTGTCGAACTCGTGGCAAAGCGCCGTTGCGAGGGCGGGTTTGGCATCAACACGGGCCGGGTCGCCGGATGCCTGGGCCTGAAGCCCCTTTTGCCCGGTCTTTACGGCAACCAGACCCTCGATCCGGCGTACGAGCAATTCAAGGAGATGTGTGAGTTGGCATCCCTCGGCGACCCCGCGTTGACGATTGCTTTGGAGTTCAGCGACGGCAAGGTTTTGATGAGTGATATCGCGGCGGTCTCCAGCCTGACCTGGGGGCACTTTGAAAAGCACTTCGGAGTGGAGAAACTCAAGGCAATGTTCGCAGGCGTCGATATCCTGGGACTTGGCTATTGGTCGCTTACTGCAAACTTTGATGATCTCTTCAATGGCTTCATGAAACAGTATGAAACCACCACGCCGCCACGCCGGATGTTCTTCGACTTCGCCGATATCAAGAAAAAGTCCAGCGAGAGTTTCATCAAGAGTCTGGAGTTGATCCAATCATTCAGCAGCAAGATCCCCATGACATTGAGCCTCAACGAACATGAGGTGTTGGAATTGTTTTCAAGGATTGGCGTCGAGCGCCCGGAACTGACACCGGCGGCGATCGCCTCAGCCCTGGCCATCGCCCGTGAGAAAATCGGCTTCGATGAACTGGTTGTCCACACGCCGGACTTTGCAGCCGCATCCAGCGCTGCGGATGGTGAAGCCTATGCCCTCCAAGAGCGCCAATCAAACGTCATGCGCCTGGCAGGCGCTGGAGACAGCTTCAATGGCGGCTTCCTCTGCGCGTCGCTCGGGGATTTGCCACTCAAGGAACGTCTCGTCGTCGCCAACGCGGTGACCGCCTTCTTCGTCACCCACGCCACCCCACCCACCAAAGAAGAACTCATCGCCCAGATCGAAAAAGCCGCGGACAAGTGACGGCCAAAAACCGGGCCTGTCAATATAACTTCAACCTTGTGCTCCTTGCGTTCTCTGGCGGCAAACCTCTTCCTGGTTTTGTCCATGGGAACCTCCGCCCCACCGCAGCGACGGCGGCGGCTCATGGCCTTGGGGGGCGCCGCAGGTCCATCGTGCCGCGGTCCCCGGCGGAGCGGTAGCCGGCCACAAACGCCTCGCGCGTGAGGCGTCCATCGACCTGATAGGTCCCCAGGCCGGCGGGCAGCACCATCGCCCCGGACAAGCGCAGCGACCCGTCGCCGGCAAGCCGGCCGGGGACGCTGTGGGTGTAGTCGCCAAACCGCAGCACGCCCCAGCCGGCACGGTAGCGGAAATCGTACTGACCGGGGCGGCCGGGGCTGGGCTGCACCATGCACCACAATGGCCCGTGGTGGCCGTTGACGGCACTCTGCCAGGTGCCCTGCCACGGGCCCTCGGCATTGACGGGCGGGCGCACCATTGCGGCGGAGGCGGCCGCAAACCCGCGCGAATAGGCCCCCGTATCACAGGACGAGAGTGGCAAAGCAACAGCGGCGGCTAGCAGAAACGAGCGGAATATCATGGCGCGGCAGGTGACGACAATGTGACGCAGGTCTTGCGGGCCGTCAACGCCTGTTAGTGATAGAGAACGTTGCAAGACCCTCAGCTTCCTCCTGTTCGAAAATCCGGATGCGATTTGGAAGGGTTTGTAACGACAGGCTGGAAGCCCCTCTTCCATGACAGGCAGGATGCCTATCCTCCCTCACGGGGTCACGACGACCTTGCCCTTGCCCTCGATCCATTTCTCGGTGGCGGCGGTGTAGGTACCGGCGGACTTTTTGGCTTGGTTGACGGTGAGCGACTTGACGGTTAGGGTGCCGCTCTTGCCGTCGGGGCTGTCGGTTTTGACGGAGGTGTTGGCGGCCATGGTTAGGGCGGCGGCGGTTTCGCTGCAGCCGTTGAGGCTCAGGTAGGCGGCGCCACTGTTGCCGGCGTTGAGCACGGTGAGGGTGGCGCTGTCCTTGATCTGATTGCTGTTGGCCCAATGCAGGCAGTCGTTGAAGCCCTGGCCGCCGACGATCACGTCGCCGCTGATGGCGTCCACGCCGTCGGGCTTTTCCATCTGCACGCGGCCCATGCGGACGAAGAACTTGCCGGTGCTGGTGTTGGGCTTGGTGCCGGCCAGACGCAGCGGCTCGTTCTTGAGGTTGCTGCTGGACGGTGCCATCAGCAACGCCACATCACCGCTGCCCGAGATACTGCCGGTGTAACACAACGCGTTGCCGGCGCCGCTGTCGATGGTGATGGAGTGGCCGTTGGTGACCACGTCGATGTCGCAGTTGCCGGTCTGCCAGCCGAACTTGGTGTCGGCGGTTAGATTGGCGCAGTTGCCGGCGCCGATTTCCTTGTTAGGAACGACGTACTCGCCCTTGACGTCGATGCGCGGATCAATCGTCACGCTGCCGCTGCCATCCAGCCAGGGTTGCGGCGCCTTGTGGGTGCCAGCGGCAATCTTGGCGCCGTCCACGATGAGTTGTTTGACGGTGAGTTGGCCGCCGTTGCCCGTACGAATCTTCGCCTGGCCATCGACACGCAGCGTGGCCACCTCGGTCTTGTGACCCGCGAGGTCAAGGCAGCAAGGTTGTGACTTGCCATTGAGCGTGATGGTGGCGGCGGGCGCGAACTGCCCGTCGTTGCCTAACACAACGGCGTCGCCCGCGCTGGTGCCGCCGACGAGCAGGCTGCCGGGGATGGCGATCACTCCCGCGGGCTTGCTGAGCTTGAGCGTGCCGCCTGTTAGACTGGTGGTGCCCGTGTAGGAACTCGGCGACGGGCCGGTGATCTCGATGGCGACCGCGCCGAATGTCACGCCGCCGCTGCCGGTGATGAAGCCGCCGTAAGTGATGGGTTTGGCGCCCGTCGCGCTGAACGTCAGACCGGACTCGCCGGTTCTAACCGGAATGGCGCAGGCACCGGTGGCCGCGCCGAAAGTGGTTGCCGCAGTGAGCACCGCAATGTTGTTGGCCCCGATGGTGGTGTTAGGATTGTCGATCACTCCGCTGGCGTTGACGGCCTTCACGTCGCCCACCACCACGAACCCGCGGCCGGTGATCCAGCCGTCGGCCGCGGTGTACACGCCCGAGGCGAGGCGTTTGCCCGCGAGCATCAGCGCATCGACGGTTAGAGCGCCGCCGGTCTTCTGGTCGTCAGTGACAACCTTGGTGTGCGCGGCCATCTTGAGGGTTGCGATTTTCTCAGTGCAGCCGTTGAGGTTGAGCGTCGCGCCGCCCTGCGCCGAGTCTAGCAACTCCACCGCGCTCGCGTCGTTGAGCTGGTCGGAGTTGCTCCAATACAGGCTGGCCGGGCCGGCCACGGTGATTGAGCCGGCCGCGGCATCGACGCCCGCGGGCTTGGCCAGCGTCAGGCGGCCGGACTTGACCGACCAGCCGCCCCTTATCGTGTTAGGCTCGGTGCCGCCCAGCACCAGCGCTGCGTCGCGGGACTTGTCGCTGGCCGCGCCATTGACAATCTGGACCGTGCCGGTGCCGCTGATGGGTCCGTTGTAGCCGTTGGCGTTGGCGCCGTTGGCGTCGAATGTTAGAACAAAGCCGGCATTCATCACCGGATTGAGGCACGCGGCGCTCGGGTGTTGCAAGGTTGCGTCGGCGGTGAGGCGGCCGACGCTGCCCTGGCCCAGCGTTTTGCCGGGCTCGGCGATGATGCCGCTGAGTTCGATCATGCGCTGCAGACGGATCTCGCGCACGACCATCGGCTCGGTCTGCGGCGAGGCGCAGCGCAGGCGCACGGCCTTGACCGTGTTGGAGCCGAGCACCGCCCTGGCGGCGCCCTTGGCCAGCCTGGCGACGGTTAGATAGGTGTTGCCGTCGGCGGACACCTGGAGTTCCGCGCCATCCGCCAGGCCCTTGCCGTTGCTGCCGGTTAGAACATCGATGGCAAAAACGAGCGTGGGCTTGGCCAGCTCGACGCTGAATGTGTCGCCGGCCTTGGGCGGCGTGGCGGACTGATAGAAAGTGGCGTCGTTGCCATCGAATGCGAATACCGGCAGCAGCAGGTCGCGGGTGCCGGCAGAGGCGTTGAAGGTGGCCTCCATCACGGGGGTGGGCGGCAGGCCGATGAGGCGGCCGACGGCGGCGTCCTGGGCTTGGTAGCGTGCGAGGAAACCCGCTTCGGTGGCGGTGTTGTCGGGGCCCCACGTGCGTTCCTGGCGGCCGGCGGCGGTGCGGACTTTGGCGGTGTTGACTTCCGCGGAGGCCTCCCAGGCCACCAGGATGGCGCCGATGACCGGCTCGCCTTTCTTGAGTTTGCTCGAATTGCACTCATACATGCTCCATTGTTCCCAGGGGACTTCCAGATCCCACGGGCAGGTGATGGTGGCATATCCCTGATCGATGAACTTGCGCGCCATGTTGCTGCGGCTGATCCACGTCATGATGATGATCTCCTTGGACGCCGCGTTGCCCAGGCCTTCCCACTTGATGGTTTGCCTGCCATGCTTTCTGACGATGTCGTTGACCCGCGCGATGAAATGGTTGGCCAGCTCGCCGTCGTTCTTGAGGCCGTGCTTTTCCATATATGCCTTGTAGCCGCTGTGGAGCGGGACGCGGCCGATGGTGGATTCGTCGCTGCCGATGTGAAAGTAGGGCGACGACTTGAACACATCGCACATCTCGCCGATGATCGTGTCGAGGGCCGGATAGATGTCCTCGCTGGCGATGTTCATGCAGCCCAGGCCGATGGGCTGTTTGGTTTCCGGGTTGATCGCGTCGAAGACCTCCGGCAGGCAGTTGAGGGCCGCGCCGCTGTGGCCGGGCATTTCCAACTCGGGCACGATGGTCACGCCGCGCGCGTCGGCGTAGGCGACCAGATCCTTGAGTTCTTCCAACGTGTAGCGTATCGGGCTCTGCGGCTTGGCACCCAACTGCGGATACTTGGTGGATGGGAAACACCAGCCCTGATCGTCAGTTAGATGCAACTGCAGGTAGCGCACCTTGTACATGCGGCAGGTTTCCACCATCTTCCTGAGCCACTCGACGGGTTGCGCCTGACGGCCGCAATCGACCATCACGGCGCAGAAATCCGCGTGCGGCCAATCCTTGATGGCGAGCTTGGGCAGGGCCACCTTGCCGTTGGCCTGGCTGAGCGACTGGAGCAATGTCGCGCTGCCCTCGGCCACCGCGCGGTAGTCAAAACCTTCCACCACCGCCTGTTCGCCGATGTTGAGGGTGTGCGCGCCGTCGGTGGTGCGGACCAAGGCCGGCGGGCGCGCCACCAGGATTTGCTCGTCGGCCTTGAGTGACTTGTTGAGGTTGAGTACGATGTCACCGGCGCGGGCCGGGGCGGCGGCCACCGGCAGCGTCAGTCCGGTTAGAAGATGGATCTCGCCGGCGAGGATGTCGGCCAAGCCCTTGAGGGTGGCGTCGGCGGCGACGATGCGGCTGGCGGCGGTGAGCGGCATCTGGCCCTGGCGCAGGTCAAGCGCCTTGGGCCACGGGATGAGGTTGAGGCCCGGATGGGTGTCGGCCGGATCGCGCGCGCCTGCGGGCGTGGCGGCCTTGATCCCGCCGTTGAAGGGCGTGTCGCGGTCATAGACACCGGCCGGATCGGCGGCGGCGGCGGCGAGGGCTGCCAGGTTTGTTAGCAGGGCGCACGCTAACAGATTTACGGAGCGGTATTGAATGCGGGTGTATCGGATCATGAATGTGTTAGATTGCGGGTGGGCTGTAGAGTGATTAGGCTAAGACTGCCTGAGCCTTGCCGGGGAACGGTTGTCTTTTGGAAAACTGAATGAGCCCATTTGGATCCGGGCAGGATGCCCGGACCACCGTGGCGCGGGCGTTCGGCGAGCTCAGCCGAGCTGCATCCTTGCCCGCTGCCAGGCTGGTCGTCACTCGGCCAGCGGTGGCATCCACTGGTGGAGGTATTCATTGGTGAAATGGCGGGCGTTGGTGGCGGGGTCGGGCGGGGCCTTGTCCATGGTCAGGACCACGCCGACGTTGCCATCGTTGGCATACTGGAGAATGGAGATGGGATGCAGGCCGACGGTGAGGGTGACGGGCGCGAGGCCGTCCTTTTGCACGGCGACGTCCTTGCCGTCGATCTTGAGCCGCAGGTCCTTGCCGCGGCAAATGATGCGATACTCGCCGGCGCTGCGGGCGTCGAAGCTGCCGGAGGCTGTTAGGGCGAGCGGGCCGCCGAGGTTGCGGGAGAGTTTGGCGGTGGACTCGAAGCGGGCGAGCTTGCCGGTGGCGAGCGGCTTGAGGGTGGCGAGGTCGGGCATGGCCTGGAATTTGGTGCCGGCGGGGGCCTCGTAGAGTTGATAGGAAACGCGGGGCGCCTCGCAGCGCAGTTCGATCCACTTGGTGCCGCCCAGCGGTTTGTCGTCGGGCCCGAAGGCGCGGATGCGCAGCTCGGCGCGCGGCCCGTAGTAGCCGGATATGTACACCTCGCCGGCTTGCTTGGCCTCGATCGGGAAGGGCGCGGTGTAAAGCGTGCCGCTGGCCGGAGTCGGGTTCTTGCCGCCGACGCTGTAGTAGATTCTGGCGTCCTTGATTGGGCTGGTTAGGGTTACGGTCAGCGGCTTGTTGTCGTAGAGGTTTTCCTGGGTGTTGAGCAAGCCATCGAGTTTCACGGCCACCGGATAGAGCAGTTTTTCGAGCATGGCGTCGGTGTGGGCGAAGCGTGCGAAGAAGTCCTCGAACGAGCGGCAGGCCCATGGGCTGTAAAGGCGTTCCTGGCGGGCGGGCACCTTGTCGCGGAACGTCGGGATGGCCACGGTGGGACCCTGCTCCCAGAACACCATCTGGCCGCCGATGACCTGCGGGGTGGCCTCGAACTGGCGCGATTGCGACTGTTCGTTGAGGTTGAGCAGCCACTTGTTCCACTCGTAGTTCTGCCTGACACTCCAGGAGATCGCCGGCGTCCAGGGGACGTTGAGGATGCGGTAGCCGGCGGAGAGCAGGGCTTGCGGGGCGTAGGACGAGCCGTGCCAGGCCATGATGATGACATCCTTGTCCACCGGTTCGTTGGATCCGAAGCCTTCCCAACAGATCGTCTGTTTGCCGTGCTTCTTGACGATGGCGTTGACGCGGTTGATGAAGTGGGCGAAGATTTCCTGGCTCTTGACACCCTTGGCATTGAGGGCGGCGAGTTGAGCCTTGACCGTCGGGTTGGCGAAGAACCCGCCGAACTGGGTTTCGTCGGCGCCCATGTGAAAATAGGGGGAACTCTTGAACAGGTCGCAGGCCTCGCCGATGAGGGTGTCTAACACCGGATAGATATCTTCGTTGGCGATGTTGATCACGCCCAGACTGTCGAACTTGCCGGTGTCGGGGTTCTTGGCCCCGAAGATTTCCGGCATGGCCCCCTGTAGCGCGCTGCTGTGGCCGGGCAACTCGATTTCGGGAACCACGGTGACGCCGTGGGCGTCGGCATACGCGATGAAGTCGCGCATTTCCTGCATGCTATAACTCGCGCCGGGGGACGGGATTTTCGGATAGGCCGCGGACGGCAGGCGGTAGCCCTGGTCGTCGGTGAAATGGAAATGCAGGAAGGCGACCTTGTAGAGGCGGCAAAGGTCAACAACTTCGTAGAGGTATTCGATGGGATGCCACTGGCGCGCGACGTCGAGCATGATGCCGCAATACTGCGAGCCGGGCTTGTCCTCGACGAGCAGGTGGGGCAGGCCGAGCGCGCCGCCGGGTTTCTGTTGGAGGGCCTGCAGCAGGGTGACGCTGGCCATCGCGGTGGCCTGATAGGTGACGCCCTCGACGAGCAGGGCCGCGGGGGAAAGCTCGATGCGCTGGGCCAGCCCCTTGAGCGCCGGATCGAGTTTCAGATAGGGATCGTCCTTGAAGGTGAGCGCCGGGTTGATGCGCAGAAGGATGTCGTGGGCGCCGGCCGCGCCCTGGGCGACCGACAGCGTGCGTTGGGTGAGCCGCACGATCTCAGCGGCAAGCAGCTTGGCGAGGGGGACCAGTTCGGGGGTGGCGGCGACGATGCGGGCGGCCGGATCGAGCAAAATGACCACCTTGCCCGCCGTGCCGCGCATCGGCCAGGGCACCAGTTGGAGCAGCGCCGGATCGGCGCGCAGGCCTATCGCAGCTTGGGTGAGGGCCGGATCGCCGGGACTGCCAAACGGCCGGTCCTGACCGCTCGCGCCCCCCAAAGCGACGATTGTGGCGGCGATCAAATGGAGCGGACGAACGATGGGGTGCATGGGCATCAGGGGAATACGTTGACGATTGCCGGCGGCTTGGCGGGCACCGGCGGCGCCGGACGGAACTCGGGCACGCACGATAGCTGGCGGATTTCGCCCGGCAAAGCGCGGATTCGGGCTTGCGGAATGTGCAAGGATTGTACATCTTATCCGTGTCGCCCATCATGAAAAAGACCCAGTCTGCCAGCCCCGCTCTGCCGATCCGCCTGACCCTCGCCGATCAAGCCGCCGATTGCATCCGCGAGGGACTGCGACGCGACCGCTGGCAAGGGGTGATGCCTGCGGAAGGCGAGTTGTGCCGCGAACTGGGCGTGTCGCGTGGCACCCTGCGCAGCGCGCTAACGGTGCTTTTCGCCGAAAACCTGCTGCGTCCCGGCGGTCGCGGCGGCCGCCATGCCATTGTCGCCAGGGCGGGCGGCCGCAAGCGCAAGCTTCACGCGCTCAGCGGCAACCTGGTGCGGGTGCTCAGCCCGCAGCCGCGCTTCATCGTCGCCGGGCAGACCCAAATCATCTTCCAGGCGGTCAGCGAAACCCTCGGCCGCGCCGGCTTGCACTTCGAGTTCGAACATCACCCCGGCCTCTGGGACTTGCACCACCCCGCTTCGGCGTTGCGCAAAATCACCTCCCAACCCAACACCGTCGGCTGGGTCCTCTACCGCTCGACCCAGGCGGTGCAGGAATGGTTCGCCGCCTCGGGCATTCCCGCCGTGGTGCTTGGCGGCATCTTTCCGGACATCGCACTGCCCCACGCCGAATTCGATTTGGTGGCAGCCTGTCGCCATGCCGTGGGCGTGTTTGCCGCACGCGGCCATCGGCGCATGGCCTTTCTGACGGTGGAGCGAGCCACCGCCGGCGACCAGGCGAGTGCGCGCGGATTTCTGGAGGCCGCCGCCGCCGCCGGAGTCGATGCCCAGATCGCGGTGTTCGACGACACCGTGCCGGGCCTGTGCCGCTTGCTCGACGGTCTGCTGCTGTCCAGCCCCCCGCCCACTGCCTATGTCGCGGCGTTTTCCAACCATGTGCAAGCCACCATCGGGCACCTGACGCGGCGGGGGTTTCCAGTGCCCAAGGCCGCCGCGGTGATTTCACGCATGGATGCGGCGCTGCTCGGCGAGAGCATCCCGTCGGTCGCGCGCTACCAGATGAGTGCCGAACTGTTGGGCCGCGGCTTGGCCCGGATGCTACTCAAGGCGCTCAACCCCGCCAGCAAGACCACCATTGGCAAGTGCGTCATCATGCCCGAATACGTGGACGGAGAAACGGCCGGAGGGCGGCCACCATTTTGAGCGCCGCGCTGCCGCGGCAGGTTGTGCAACCTCTGTACATCGCATCGGGGTGTTTCCAGGCTTTCACCTCGGGTCGGCATGCTCCACAGTCGGTTTGTCCCGCCGACATGCCATCCATCGCAAACCATCTGAGCCAGCCCCTTGCGGGCGGCTCGTCCGCGCTCTCAACGCACCTGGCGCATTCCACCTCCCTGGATTCGTCCGGCGCAACGTTGTTGCTTGACGCGCCGCCGCGCAGCGAGTCTGCGCCGATGCCGCCAGAGGTACGGGAACGCCAGGAATTGCTAGCCCATCTCGAGCGGCTGCGGCCGGGCGTCATCAAGCCGGCGAGTGATTTCATCAAACATCCGTACTGCATTCCCGGCGGTTTTTACGACCAACAGTGGGACTGGGACGGCTTTTTCATCGCCAGCCATCTGGCCGCGCGCACCCCGCCGCGACCGCAGTATCTGAAATTCTGGGCCTTGAACGTGCTGGCATCCGCGCTGCCTGATGGCGACGTGGCCGCATGCATCAGTCCCACGGGTCCGCGTACGGGCCATCGCTCGTTGCGCCTCAAGCCGTTCATCGCACAGGGCGCGGAACTCGCCGCGCGCTTGCTCAACGACTACGGCTGGGTCGAAGAGCACTATGAAGAGATTGCGCGGATAGCCACGCGGCGGGAAACGACCCATTTCATCGAAGCCTACGGCCTGTTTGTCTGGGAGGACGCCATGCAAAGCGGCGCGGACAACAATCCGGCCATTGGCAACGACCCGGCGGCGGTCAAGACCGTGGCGGCGTGTGACGTCAACGCGTTTGTGTACCGCGAGTATCTGGCGCTGGCCCGCTTGGCTGGACGCCTCGGGCGCAGCGAGCAACAAGCCCTGTATGCCGCCAAAGCCGACGCCTTGCGCCAGGCGATGGACAAGCACCTGTGGGACGCGGAATCCGAATCCTACTGGAACCTGCATGTGGCGACCCACCAGTGGACCAAGCGGGTGTCGTACTCGAATTTCGTGCCGCTGTGGGCCGGCATGGTGCCTGCCGCGCGGGCGCAGGCAATGATCCGCCGCTACCTCTGGAACGACGCTCACATGCTCTCCTTGCACGGCCTGCGCTCGCTCTCGCGCCAGGATGCGGACTACAACAACGTCAACATGATCATTCCCTTTTCCAACTGGCAGGGACCGGTCTGGCCCATCGCCAATTACTTCTATTTCGTCGGCCTGCACAAGTACGGCTTTCGCGACGAGGCGGCCGAGCTGGTGCGCCGCCTGACCCGCCTGTACTTGCGCGACATCGCGTTCTGCGGCTCGCTGCACGAGAACTATTGCGCGGAAACCGGCAGTCCGCTGGCCCCCTCGGCGGACCAATCCAAGCACGGCCAGGAGGGTGGCTTCATCGGTTGGAACCTGCTGTTGCAGGACATGACCGAAATGCTCGACGGCCGGCCGAATTTGTTGGAGCTGTAGCGCTAATAAGGAGGATGACGGAAAAGCCCTCCCGTGGGAAAGGCGAGCAATTTGTCTTTTCATGATTTTACCTCACCATGATTTTACCCCACTCTTCGATTCATGCATGACGACATGATCCCGAAGTGCCAGACTGGCGAAGTCAGACTGGCGGCGAGACGCCGCCATCACGGCCTGCGGCGGGGACGCCGCAGCCACCGCAAGCGTGGCTTCGCACGGTTCAATCCACCAGGATCGCCAGGTCGATGAACTGGCCGCCCCAGGTCTGGTGGGTGTGTACGGCGAGGGTGTTGACCCCCTGCTTGAGCGCCTTGGACAGGGCTTCGGTGACCAGGTGCAACTGATAGTTGCCGATGAACCCGGCGACGCCGAGGATTTTCTGGCCGTTGACATAGACCTCGGTGTCCTCGTCATAGGAGATGACCACGCCGCCATGCTTGAGCGGGCCGCCGGCGAAGTCGAAGGTCTTGCGCAGATAGATGTCGCCGCTGGTCCATTCCGTTTTGACGGGCGGGCCATGGCCGAAGGGCGCCAGGCCGGTTTTCCACGCCTGGTCGTCAAAGCCTTCCTTGGTCCACTCGTCGCCGGGCTTGTCGATCACATACTTGTAGGGCGTGCTGAGTTTGCCGTCCGCTTGCGCGCCGACGAGCA
>Ga0118677_10010307_pt1 | contig 14325 bp, 10 predicted proteins | sample AliMusrvi5mmetaG_FD_86154 | JGI IMG/M metagenome (GOLD analysis project Ga0118677, IMG submission 86154) | reverse complement strand
CATCATTATATAGGCTGCAAAATAATAAGGTAATCTTTCATAAATGTATTGATTGTTTTTATAAATAAAACTAATTACTTCAATAATGATTGTTATTAATAATAGCCAGACAAAAAAAGCACTTAAAAACTGTGAGATCGGATACATATAGTCATAGCCCACCCGGTGATTATCAAAATACAGGATATCTTTAAAAACCCCCCATAAATCCATATCTCCTCCGCTCCATGTATTGTAATTAAAAATAGCTGAGTAGATAGGATATTGGTTCCAACCAATTTTTACTGTCCACATATAAAGTTCCCAATGCCCCCACTTCAGTTGACAATATAAAAAAAAGAGGCCAACACCACATATTGAAATAAGGGCTATTATAAAATTTTTTATAAAATATTTTTCTTTAGTAAAAAATGTTATCATTAACCGTGTTTTATTTTTAATTTTTTTTACGTTTATATTGGAGGGGTGAGGTAGAAATTCCTTTCTTAGCAGAGTCGGAAATTTTTTTAACGCTAGGATAAAGATGTTTATAAAAACAACTGGCACTCCAACCATTCGTGTCGCCGTTAAAATAAAACCCAAGCCACTACTGATCCCAATAGAAATTTTTTCTTTTGTGGAAAAATATAAAAACCCAAGAAGTGCAGCTAAAAAAAGCGATTCGGAGTAGCCAACTTGCAGATAAAAAGAACAGGGATGAATAAAAACAGCAAGGACAATAGCAATGAAAAATCCTATTTTCAAAGATTTATTTTGAATGTGGACAGCAAAACGATCCAAGATCAAATACAAAAAAATCCAAAAAAAAATGGCCATTACTTGGGCTGCAAACACTGCGGCCATAACTTCGTTTAAAAAAAATATTTTTGAAAAAAGCCAAATTAGAACGGGGAAACCAGGAAAAAAGGCGACATTTGAATTATCCACCTGCCACTGTCTGGGGGGAATCTCTGAAATGTAGCCATGAGTTGCAATATGTGCGTACCATAGGCCATCCTGCCATGCAAAACCCACATAGGCCTTTGGAACAATATGTGAGTACCATGGGCTATCCTGCCATGCAAAATCCACATACTTTTTTGGAATTGTCCTGAACTCAGAAAAATATATACAAAAAACAAGTTGGGCTAAACTTGTTAATACCCCTAAAATAATAAGTCCGTATGGGAAAAATTTTTTTTGTTTCTCGGGGAAACTCAAGGAGTTTGAAAAGTATTTTTGCTCAACTAGGCCTGTTGCGGTGCCCATCTTGATCTCCATTGTTGTATTGCACCAATGTAGATAATTTTTTTAACCTGCAGTTAAGACAAAACTCGGATTCCTCGAAAGCTCAATAAAAGCTATGATCCAAGCGAGGTCGCTACCAATGATACCAGTCTTTAAAAAAATGATGCTCTAGCAGGGGCGCATCATTCATGGAAAATCCCTATAAATAAACTAAATACACTGTGAGCAGATTAGAACATCCTGTTTAACTTATATTTTTTTAATTAACTAACTAAGCAGGAAATCTACCATAAAAAAGTGCCCTGGTGTGCCGGTCGTCAGTATTAATAAATTGTTTAATAGGGTTTAATAGTAAACTAAAATATCGATGGATCAATGTAAAGAAAAATTTGCTGAATATGTAATACGAGCGCAATGACAATACTGTTCGGCGTAAAGCATACTGCCTGTATGTAGCCTGGATTATTCATGAAAAAAAATCGCTGCCACGCATTGCAGGGCAGAATTCTCTTTATAGATCATCTCCCGTGGGTAGCTTGTGGGTATATATCAAGCGATAGAACGAATACACGCCAAGTAAGTATATGGCGGGAAACATTAAAGAAAGCGTCCGTATTTCATCAGCCCAGCCGCCATAAAGATAAAGAGGGGTCATGCAGGTGGTTGTATAAATGAATAACCGTTTAATTTCCCGTGGTTTATCTTCCCATTTGTAGAAAACAAAAAAAGCGGTAAAAGCAAGTAACAGAATATTTGACCCGCGGGGGGAAATCGGTACGCCAACGTGATAGGCGTCCCAAAACAGAAAATATGATTTGGGGTTCATCCAAAAAAGAATATTTTGCTTCCAGTAATCATGCAAACCGGGGATATGGGGGTTGCCGGCAAAAAGGTACCGCACCCAAAGCACCAGTGAAGCCCCGATGAGCACGTGTCCTACTACATGCTTCAGCAGGTCTTTTTTCGCCATAGTACCCAGAGAAAACGCCATAAAAAACAGGATGAGCAATACATTAACCTCCTTGTTCAATATAGCGAAACAAAACAAGGGGTAATACAATAGCCATTTTTTTTTTATGATACAAAGTAAACAAAGGGCCATAAGCAATAACTCGGGGAAATCATAGATATGCCCTCCCCAGGTAAACGTGAGCGGCAGGAATAATAACCCGATGGCAGGAGTCACATCAGAAAAAACCGAGGGGAAAGCGTATATGTTTTGTGTTATTGCCCTGACAGCATATAACAAAAAAATCAGCGATATGTAGAGGTAAAAATATTCCAGATGGACTTTTAACGCCATGTCTTCCTGCATAAATAATTTATTTTTTGCATATCGCGCCAGAGGAGAACTTTCGGTCAACCATTTCTTGTGCAAATGTATAAAGTCTTTCGAAAATAAAAAAGCGCCGGCATTGATGAGCGCCGGCATCAGCACCCGATATGCAAAAGGCCTGTCTGCGGTAAATGATATCATTCTATCAAAACTAAAACCTGAATCGCTCAGCTCGCGGAACCATCCGTTGTTGAGCATAAAAATGTGGAGAACACAGAACGCTGCCACTGCATACATCAGCATGACAATGAAAGATCTGCTCATACTACACGCTTTTTGCAACAACGCCTTCATCTTCAAGCCATAGGTTTGACGGTGAATAAAATATCCGGCTTCTCTATTTTCAACGGCAAAGCCAACTTGATGTGTTGGTGCTTCTTCCACCTAAAAATAACCTTGAAAAACCATGTCTGACTGCCTGCCCGGTAATAGCCGCACCAAAAAAAGTGAACGGCATTTGCCAAACGATCATGTTTAGATGTTGATGTGCATAGGAGTGCGATTTAAAAACAACAAACCATGATAGCGGCGCCAAAATTGAAAGCCAGGATGCAACAATCAATGCATACAGACGACGATCTTTCGGCTTAGCTGCACATCGTTTGGCAGACAAAAGCAAAACAAGTGTCATCGCCGCAAAAAATAAAATCAGGGTGGCATAACTCACGTCATATCTGAAATGAGCTGCTGAGGCGTCGTCATTAAATAAGCCGGTATCTATGCTGCAAAATCCTCCATCTAGATAACTTCGAACCACTGACAGCGTTGGGGCCTGAAGGGTTTCAACAAGCAGGGAATCCATCTGCTCGTTTGGGGTTGCGTGAGTTCTTTTCATGAGCGTATATGTTATATGGTTGAATCCATCCATAAAGCTTCCGGAAACAGAGGCTATCTGAAAAAACAGAATACACAGGCTTACTGCTATGGCAAGGCATGCGCTCATTGCTATTCTGACCAATCTATTGAAAAATGCTGTAAGGCCTACTTTGTCCAAAATACTGTAGTAAACAAAAGGCACTATCATCATAACAAGTGTGGTTGTTATGTATTCATAACCATTAAATATCGTTTTAATAAGGATAGAAAAAAAAACAATGCTCCCCAGCTTGAAATACTGCGTATGCCTGTATTTTGGCATGCACTGAAAGTACAGCATAACAATAGCCATAGGCAGATAAAAGGCCCAGGTTGACCACCACAAGCTTCTGGCAAAAACAGTCAACCATTGCGATAGAAGCGCAAAAACCAGAACCGTTAGACCGACAAACAGCCCAAATTCGACATAGAACCACCCTATCACTACCATTAAAATTAGCGCAGTCAGACAGGACGACACGCCATGGAAAATGCGCAATTTAACGGCTGGAGAAACAGCAATAATTTTATCCAAAATGCTGTAAAAAATTCCCTGGCCGCAAATTTGCGAATAATAGGGTTTAATGAAATGCTCAACTCTTGCGTTTTCAGTATAGGCAGCGTAATTATCAAATTTGTCATTAAAGAAACATAATGGGTCTTTTAGAGCTGCTTCACTGCTTACTCCCGAAACGGACAACCCCCCAGAGGAAAAGATGCCATCCTGCCTGGATTTAATGAGTCGTCCTATAACAGCGCGCTCAGAAGCGCGGTCGAATGTCGCAAACCAGTTTTGCTCCGCGCTGTGCAAGAAGTTGGTGTAAAAATTTAAAGATAAAAGCGTAAATGAGAAACCGCAAAAAAATAACAATTTCAGAAAACCGGTTCCCAGCAAATTGCATAAGCGCATTTAACAATTCCTCGCCTCAACAGGCATAATAAATTTAACAAAACACGTGTCTTCGCAGCTAAAAAACAATGGTACGGATAGCATTTATGGCGTGTTTTGTTAAGGACAAAATATTTGGGCTTCAGCATGAAAACAAGAAGTGTATGCGCAGCAATGGAGAAGCATATCTCTCCGGGCAACCGGCGGAGAAAAAATTATCAGAGTCGAAAGTGGCCATATTAGTCCTGCACTTTAAAAAGCGGAACCGGCGGCCAGGCAATCTGATTTCTCCGAAAACAGAAATCTGCCCTCTGGGCACATCCCCGATTCAGCAAAACATTTGAAGAAGTCAGGCAAATGTATATCATGATATAAAGACCTGCTATGAGAGAAAACCCATTGCCCTTATTTCCCATCCTTGATCATGGAGACCTGCTCCGGTAGCAGTCTCACCCTGTCCCTTTATTTTGCTAGCTTAATCGTCTCATTATGGCTTCGCACATCTCGCCAACATTTTTAAATTTCTGAATATCCTGTGTTGAAAAGCGTATACTAAAACGCTTCTCAATTGCTACGATTATCTGAATGTGGTTCAGCGAATCCCATTCTTCTATATCATTTGCCGTTGTTGCTGCTTCCAACACTATGGTTTCATCATCAAAAATGTCAATAAAGATATCATTAACCTGCTTGAGTATATCATTAAGCTCCAAGGTAAAAATCTCCTTTCTCTGCATTTCCATGATTTAATTTGTCACCACCAAACCTATTGCAAAAGTCAACATCCTCTTCCTGTTTTAAAGTAACGATTCATGCTATGTCAATGTCGTGATAATAAAGCATAAAAATCATTCTCCGTTGATACCCTAGCCCGAATTATTCATCAGCATTTTGGATTGCGGGCCATGCCGCGCGGGAGCGCCATGACTTTAATTACACCTCATGAAGAATCCGGATTAGCGGAACTGTTAAAGCAACTGACGCTACTAATATTCCGTTAATTTTTTTAGTATATACCCTTTGCCCGGCTTCTTCAAATGATTTACTCGTATCGAATTTGCCCTCGAGTCAATCATATCCGGCAAAGCCGGAGGTTTAAAAATATGGACCTCCAAAGCGGTTTAACCACATGGCCACCTAACCCGGATTATTCATGTAAACAAATCAAAGTGGTGGAGCGCAAGGGACCTCCGAGGCCAAATACAACAACGGAAAACCCCTGCTGTGAAGGCCCCCGGGCGCCGTTAAACTTTCAGGGCAGGCAGCCCCTGACAGCCGAGAAAAAAAATCACGGCGTCTTGACGGGGGGGCGCGCTCAACTTAATTTTGCAGGTCTGCTGTGCTGGTGCAAACTATCGGGCTTTATTGTGTTTGTCCGGAGGTCTCTGCCCCCTACCACGCAAAACAAAAAACTTTTAGGAATAATCCGGGTTAACGGTTGCTGCTTTTCAAGCAGTTTCAACTGGGCAATCCTGCGATGTTCAGCATCCTGCTGCCGTATATACATGCCCTTCTGCTATTTTACTCTTCTTCTGTACTGCCAGTTCTCGAAACACCTTTCCCTGTTCTTTGCGCAGTACCCCATATACACATGCTGCACATACTACTGGTTCCGCTATTCAGCGCATACATGAGGCGACAGAATAGGCCTTGTTTTCTGTAATTGTATTTGATAAATTCGTTAAACCTGACTAATTTTTCAGGCAGCAATAAACGGGAGCATCTCGCAGTATGATACTTCAAAAAATTATCGAATCCATCATAGAAAAAAATGTCCGGCATGCAAAGACCCTTTCAAAGCAAATGAAATCGTGGGATGCAGACTACAGAGATAAAGCCGAACATTTTCTCAGTAGCTATTTCAAGTTTCTTGAGTCCAGGGGTATTGATTTTGATTTTGCCGTTGACTCCTATCTGTTTCTGGTTGAAGAGATTGTGGCGCACCAGATTGAATTTGTGCGGACCGGCGCATATAAGTATAAAACATTTCAGGAAGTTAATCGGAATGTTTATGCTGACAGCTCATATATGAAAAGATATATGCTGGGGTTGGCAATTTCGCAATTTTTTTGGGAAAATCATCATAAAATATTTAAATTCTTCCAGGCGTCGCTTTTAAAAAACAGGCGGGGGGGCTCTTATCTTGAAATCGGGCCAGGGCACGGAGTGTTTTTACAGGAAGCCTTAAAAAATACGGAATATCAGAATTATACGGCGCTGGATGTAAGTTCTGAATCCCTCAACCTGACACGGGAAATAATACAATATGCACAGCCTGATTTATACGGTAAAATATGTTTTTTGCAGGGTGACATAGGCACACAGGAAATCAGCCGCTCATATGATTTTATAACAATGGGCGAAGTTCTCGAGCATCTTGAATCGCCTGAACCTGTTTTGCGGAAAATCAATAAAATCCTGACAGACAAAGGTTGTCTTTTTATATCGACCTGCGCTAACGGCCCGGCGGTGGACCATCTTTATCTTTTCAATAATATCGACGAGATCAGGGAAATGGTTGCAAGATGTGGTTTTTTAATTGAATCCGAAGCTGCGCTGCCTATAAATAATTTCAGCATTGAAAAGGCGCTGGAAAAAAAGTTCACTATAAACTATTGCGCACTATTGAAAAAAAAATAAACGGCGCAATTCTCATAAACGGGGGCCGGTTTCATGAATACTCCAGACCAGTCTGAGGCTATGAACAGGCCTGTTATTTTTCCCTGATAAATAATTTTTTTTTGTTGCATGCATCAATGTCTAAAAACCAGAGGTCACCTTGTTCTCTGCAGGAAAAGCCCATGTCCTTATATAAATCCTTCACCATGCCGTTTTTAGGCGTAGGGAGATATTCCCCGGTGATGGTTACAAATCCGGCTTCGCGCGCTTTTTTCACCATCTGACTGACCATGAATTCTTCCATCCCCCGCTTCAGCACCCGGCAACTCATAACCCACGTATCAATAAAAAGTTCTGTTGGCGATTCCTTTCGCATGATGATAAGGCCTATGAGGCCGTGATCGCCGAATTTATCTTCGAGCGTAAAAGACATGGTGATGTAGTTGCCGGACTTCGAGATTTTTTCCACATCTTCTTCGGTATAGCGAACTGTTCGCAGATTGAATTGATTTGAGCGCTGAGAGAGCTGCGCGACGCGGGGAATTGTGAATGTATCAAATGGCCGCACAGCCGATGACATGTCAAGGCTTGTAAGATAGTCGTCAATGGAAGTGAAACTGCGCTGAAATTCGGTACGAGAAATCTCTTCCTGATACTGGCGTGTGCGATCAATATCCTCCTCGGAATAAGAGGCTGTCTCGAAAAGGTTGAGGCTGCGCAAAAAGGCAACGTACTCAGATGGGTCTTCGGGGAGATCAGGAACGGCAACATCCGGAAGCATTTCCTTAACCATGTTGCGCTCGAAGGGATTGTCATCGATGAAGACCATTGAATCAAAACCGATATTGAGAACAGCCTGTATGTGTTTGATATTATCAACTTTATTATTCCAGTTCGCCACAAAAACGGCGATGTCTTCCAGCCGAAGAATCATATCGGGATGCTTGATAAAAGGCTCTTTGGCAATTTCCTCAGTATTCTTACTGCAAACGGCAAGAATGATGCCGCGATTTTTCAGCTCTTTGGCATATGTTTGCAGATCGTCGAATGCCCGGCCTATGCCGAGATCGCCAATTTGAATATTATGCATGCCATCGTCGCCGATAACCCCGCCCCACACAGTATTGTCGAGATCAAGGATGAGGCATTTTTTTATTGTTCCGCGAATCGCTTTAACGATATCAACGGTATGCCTAGCAACCAGCGGCAGAAAATCAAGGGCAAAGACGAGCCGTGATGCAACAAAAAGGCGCGCATCAAATGCTGCGTTCCGCCCCACCCGCGATTGAAGAGCGTCAATGTCTGTCATAAAGACATTTTTATATTTTTGCAGGAGCTCCATCAATAAAACATTCAGTTTTCGCAGTTGATAGGGAAAAGAGGTGGCGGTTTTTGAGGAAAAATCTCCAAACACAGCATCGTCGAGAAAAGAAAAATTATATTGTATGATTCGGGCCCGGCTATGATTGCTTATGGCTAGCCATAACCGCTCAATGGATTCAATGGTGAGCTGTGCAAATTGAGCGCGCATCGCCTGGGTTGTTTGATAGAAATGGCTGAGAAGCTTTTCCGTGGATTGCGCAAAAATGATGAACTCCGGATTGTGCGCATAAAGCTCGGAAGAAGGGTCGAAAACCTGCTGCTCAATTTGAGCGTAGTCTGCTTCAAAAATATCGAAACGCAGTTTTTCCTCATGCCCCCGGGCTTTTATTGCTTTGACCAAAAACTGAGTCGCGGAATCACCTAAAACGGCCATTTTAACGATGGGTGAGGAGGAAATGTCTTTGCCTGAATTTTGTCTTGTTTTTTTGAATTCCATAATACAAGTTCTATCTCTTGTGCAAAAGTACAAGTCCGGATTTCCCGGATATCAAGTTCATTCATGGTATTGCAGCGCTGCCTGCAGTTGGGGGGTGTCATTCTCCCGCCTGCAACTTGAATTCAAGCCTGTCTTTACTACCTCATGGGGCAGTTTCAAAATTGAAATATATAAAACTTGTTTTTTCCCTTATGCAAAAAAAAATTATAAAAAAAAGCAGCAAATTATAACACAGCCATCTGATGGAAAAATACTTGGTCCACAGCGACATTATCTTGCTATTGGATTTAGCGCAGGTGCACAGTAAAACTATTACCGCATATACAAACACTACCACCAGGGTCACTATAAGCTCCGGCAATCCTTGTGACATGAAGAAAGCAATACGGGATCCCTTCGCGCCGTTAAACAAATTCAACACAATATATACCGCCTGCCGGACATCATTCGCCCTGAAAAATATGAGCGAAAAACAGATAAGATGGAACGTCACAAAAATTTGCCAAATTTTCAAAAGCCAGGTCTTCTCTATGCCCAGCGACTTGTGGAGCTTTCTCTGGTACGGCTTATAAAAGACTGAGCAGGATATGAAAATTCCCTGGCAAAGTCCAAAAATCAGAAACCCCCAGGCTGCGCCGTGCCAAATTCCCAAAACCAGAAAGGTAGCGATGAGAGAAGCGGCCGTGCCCCATCTTTCCCAGTGGCGCCACTGTATCTGCAGTGGCGTAAAAATATAATCGAGCACCCAGCTGGACAAGCTGATATGCCAGCGCCTCCAGAAGTCGGCTATCGATGTTGCAATGAAGGGGCTGTTGAAATTTTGAGTCAACCTGATATTGAAAACAAGCGCAGTGCCCAGCGCCATATCCGTATAGCCGGAGAAATCCATGTATATCTGGAAGGCATAGGCGTAGGTGGACTGCAGCAGGGGCAGTCCGGTAAAGGCCGTAACATTGTTATACACTGAGTCAACAAAAAAACCGAGGCGATCGGCAATCACGGCCTTCTTGAGCAGCCCCCAGGTGAACAGGAGAAGCCCAGAGCACATATTATCGTAGTTGAACTCGTATTTGACCTTCAATTGCGGCAGCAGAACAGCGGCTCGTTCTATTGGCCCCTGCAATATTTTAGGAAAAAATGCGAGGTAGAGGACAAAATAACCGAAATGCAGCTCCGGCTTGACTTTCCCAAGATAGATATCGATCAGGTAGGAGATAGCCTGAAAAATATAAAAAGACACACCAATTGAAATGAAAGCTTTGACCGGTTGAACCTGAAGATTAAGCGAAAGCAGCGCTGATAGGTCGTTAAGGTTTTTTGACAAAAACGGCAAATATTTCATGACGACCAGTATAAGCACATTGGACGCAATGCCGACCCATAACAGCGTGCGCTTTGCCCCCGGAGAGTCTGCCGCATCCAGCCATCTCCCGATACCGTATGTCGTTGTCGCAACTAAGGCCAGGACAATCAAAAGATAGGGAACATTCACGGCAGCATAAAAAAGGAGACTCGCGGCAAGCAGCACAACCCAGCGTGCCCGGTCACCAGCAAAATAAAAAACAAGGTAGACAATCGGGAGAAACAGGAAGTATTGTACTGAATTGAACAGCATTATGCGCCATTTTTTAGAAGTTTATGTTGTCTTGAATACTGCGGGCTAGCTGCCACCATGGTAAAGTCAACAACCACCCGCAGAGCGGGTGGCTTGAATTCCCCTGAAAGGGGAAGACAAGGGGCATGCAGTGCCAAGTTGCCTTCTGCATCCACCTCCAAAGGAGGTGGTTTTATGCAGACAATAAAAATCTGTTCATTGATAAAGGGTTGTTGTCCGATGGCTGAATACAAAACAGTTTTATATCGGCCCTCAAATTTACCTCATGCCGGCTCTATGAATAATAATTGAAAATTACTGCCTCAAAATCTCGGCAAAAGTTTGAATGGAAGTCCTGGCCTGCTCATAATTCCTTACCTGTTTATCAACTTCTATAAGAAGTGTCGGGATACCTGCTTCATCCAGGGTCTTTTTAAGCATCGGGTAATCGTATTCCTCGGGATCACAAAACTTCGTCATAAATACGATAACTCCATGTGCACTATTTTTTTGCACTAATTCTTTTATATACTCCCCTCTGCGAATCTTTCCACCGATAAGCGTTGAGCAGCCATACATATCACAAAACTGGTTTGCCAAAGATTCCAGCGGTTCTTCCTCTTCGCTCACATCAACTCGAAACTGCCTTGATTCATGAGCAATCTCGTCCGCCGCAATGCATATTTTATTTTCATTTAAAATTTCCAGCAGATTTTCACTATCTGCAATAATACCGGTTGTTACTACTCTGACTCCTCTAAACTTTTTTGCAGGAATGTCCTTAAAAGAGTTGATCAACTCTCTTACCAGTTTTGCATGCTCCGCTTTATCCATAAAATATCCGCTTTTGATGACGTAATTTCTGTACTTCGCTGAAATATCTTTCGGATATGTTGATGCCAATTCTGCGAATTCGCGCATTGCGATCCTGTGCGCATTGTAAATTTTAATTGCCGCTCTTAAATCCTCACCTTGTATTTTTTTTCCGGAAATCTCCTCCATTTTGCAAAGGATTTTCTGGTACTGCTCCAGTAAAAACCGTTTTCCCGCATCACTTTGACGATTTTGGGGATGAATTACGGGAATCATCTCTATCTGAGGAACGCCCAATTTCCAATTTTGGCTGGCGCATTTCAGGGAGTCGCATAACACCGTTATCAGCACACCTGATAAGCCATCCAGTGCGCCCTGCAGCCCCAGCTCTAAATTCGTCTGCAAGATGCCGCAAATATATGCCGGATAATACCTTTTTGCTTTCGAAACCTTGCATTCAGCGCCCCATATGCCAAATGGAATCATGCCGCTGGCGTAGACGATTTCATCCGGTGTATACAGGGGGAAGCAGCCTATCACTTTCTTGCCCTGCGACAGATAATAATCCAGCTGCTTTCTTGGATTCGTTGCTATCGCTTTGAATTTTCCCATAAGTTCTTCGCGGTTCATGAAGCAATTATCCTTTCATCACTTCATAAAACCCCTGTATTCTTGTATCATACTGTGCCTCGGAAAAATTTTGCGGGTCTGCCTGGTCCCCATCAAAAAAAATCGTCGGGGTTCCGGTTTTCTCCTCTATCTTTCTTGTTAACTCATACAATATTCCACTCCACACCTTACAGCTTCGGCTCATATGAACCAGGGCACCGTCACAGTGTTTCTTGCCGATTTCCGCCAGCCGCATGTCCAGCGCTTTTTCAAAATTAACCGCATTGGGCACACAGGTGTAAGCTTTAATCATTTCATCAAACGAATTGTATTCAATTCCATAGGTATTTGTGTACACCGCCCCTACGATGTTCATCCCGTACTGCGCCATACTGGTTGCAATCCTGAGAAGTGCCGGCCAGCAGCAGATGCCCTCATAAAGAATTCGATATTTCTGATCATACCGGCACTTTGATTTATTGACACGAACCGCTTCCTCTAATTCCTCAAGCAATAAGTAAAAGGCATCTCTCGTTTCTTCACGCCCCCGGAGGCACACTGCCGCTCCCATATAAACAAATAAATCCGTGCCACTGTATGGCGACGGCTGATAGCAGGCGTAATCCGAAATTTTATTCCAGGCGTTTCCTACTTCATTGGAAATCTTCATGACCTGTTTAAATTTATCTTCATAAAACACTTTTCCGGTAATTTTTTCCAGCTGTTGAATTGCATCATAAAACTGCGTCTTGATATACTGCAGTCGAATATCATCCGTCTCATAATCCGTGTTAAACGGTATATCGATAAAAATCATCGGTATATGCAGTTCCTGTGCAATGTTCTCATACCATTTCATCAGCTGATGGCAAATGTTGCTGCAGCAGAGCAGATAGTCCGGCCGCGGAATATGCAGGCTTTGTTCCCCGACCTGATGAAGATACCCCAAATTGACTTTTGCATAAGAGCAGATATCATTGGAGTACCCTATCGCCTCTGCATGACCACACAGCGGCAAAGCCTCCTGTCTGGCTGCAAGCGTAGCCGAGTGGTTCTCAGGATAAACCACTGTCAACCCCATCGTTTCAATAATTTCCTGGGGGAAATTTGAAGTGCACCAGCCCACCATTTCTCCGTTTTCTTTTGCCGACAGAGCACGGCGGTAATGGTCCTGCACTAGCTGATTAATTACTGTATGCGCTTTAATCTTCTTGTCCATCCTCGTTCTCTTCTTCCAGCAGAATATCGTACGCATATAACGCAGCACCGATTGCTCCATTCAGCTGACAATACTCGTTGCAGTGTATTATCGCATTTATCTCGGCCCCCAATGCTTTTACAATTCCGGCATTCTTTGCCACACCTCCTGTGATTACAACCGGGCTTTGCACATTTGCCCGCTTTGCAAGGTTACCCACCCTGCTTGCTACCGAGCGATGAATTCCTGCAATAATGTCCTCCACCGGCACTGCTTTTGCCAGATAGGATATGACTTCTGTTTCCGCAAAGACCGTGCAGGTAGAGCTGATATCTATCTTCTGCGCTGATTTTTCACTCATCTCTGCAAAAGAAGATATATCTTCATCCAGCACTCGAGCCATAACCTCCATAAAGCGGCCTGTTCCTGCCGCGCATTTATCATTCATTAAAAAGTTAATCAGCTTTCCCGCCGGTGATACGCTGAGTACCTTTGCATCCTGACCGCCGATATCGATAATCGTCCTGACTCCCGGAAACATAAATGCTGCACCCTTTGCATGACAGCTTAATTCGCTCATCTGCTCATCGGCATCTGCAAAAGTATTTCTCCCGTAACCGGTTGCCACCGTGCACTCTATATCGTCTTTTGTTAAACCCGCCTGCTTTAAAGCCTCACCCAATGCTCTGAACGGCCCTGTTGTGCCTGCTCCGACAGCAATGATCGCCTTTGCAATTATCTCTATTCTATCCTTCATAATAATACACTTGGAAGCCGTAGAACCTATATCAATACCTAATGTATACCTGGCTTTATTCATTTCCTTTGGATCCTTTTAGAAATTATCTCAACGATAGTAACAACATTCTTCATTTTAAATTCATCGTCCGCAGTAAGATTTACGTTCAATATACTCCCGACAGCTACCCCATTTTTCGATGCCAGACAATAGGCCTGAGTCAGTTACTTGATACGCCGTCGTTTTTTGCCGGCTGAATATAAAATGGGGGCTACTGCGTGTCAAGATGAATGGCACCTTATTTTTGTTGTATTTCGGATCAGCCGTTTATGGTATCTTTGATACTGGTCATGTATAATAAGGAAGAATTGCATGGCGTTTAAATTTTACCCGACAATTTCTAAACTATTAAAACACAAACCGATTTTTTCAGCATATTCTTTTTGACGGAAATATGCTTGTTTTTTTAAACCATTTGAAGCTAATCAATCCCGGCGTTTGCGGGCCAGCGCATGCCAGCGTTCTCTGTTTGCTGAGGAGCGAAGATGAAAGGGGCAGCATGTTGGGTGCAGCGAAGTGGCCCCGTGCGCTTGTGGCAGGCTGGATAATTAGCTTTATGCATTATCT
>Ga0118677_10010306_pt1 | contig 14325 bp, 13 predicted proteins | sample AliMusrvi5mmetaG_FD_86154 | JGI IMG/M metagenome (GOLD analysis project Ga0118677, IMG submission 86154) | reverse complement strand
ATAATAATTCATTTTTTAATTTGTTAATTTATAACCCTCTAGTTTTTATATCTACTAAGTCTGTAGAGTTAATACTTTTATTATCTTTGCGTGGTTAAAAATTAAAACAAATCATCATGAGAAAAGTAATTACACTAATGATTACTGCCAGCATACTCTTTGTTTGCAGTTGTGGTTCATCTACGGATAAAAACAATAAAGAATCACTGGAGAATTTGAGCGGGACAATCTCTGTTTCGGGCGCTTTTGCTTTGTATCCGCTTGCTCAGAAATGGGCCGAAGAATTTCAAAAACTCCATCCCAAGGTAAGAATTGATGTTTCCGCCGGTGGAGCAGGCAAGGGGATGACCGATGCACTTTCTGAACTTGTAAGTTTAGGAATGGTTTCAAGGGAAGTGAGTAAAGAAGAAATTGCAAAAGGTGCCTGGTATATCGCGGTTGCCAAAGATGCTGTTGTTCCAATTATCAATGATTATAATCCGGCAATTCAAAAACTTGCCAACAACGGGCTAAGTAAAGCGACACTACAGGACGTATATGTCAACGGCAAAATCACTGACTGGGGAAACGCAAGCGGGGATAAAAAAGTGAAAGATAAGATCAATATCTACACCCGTGCTGATGCATGTGGAGCGGCAGACGTATGGGCCAAATTTCTGGGCAAAAAACAAGAAGACCTGCTGGGAACTGCTGTATCAGGAGATCCCGGAGTTACAGAGGCTGTAAAAAATGATAAAAATGCTATCGGATATAATAACATTGCTTACGCTTATGATGCAAAAACCAAGCTGGTGATTAGCGGGATCGCTATCGTACCCATAGATTTCAATGGTAATGGAATTATTGATGACAAAGAATATTTCTATCAAACCAAGGATAGTGTTCTAAAAGCTATTGCTGATGGAAGGTATCCTTCACCTCTGGCAAGAGATCTGTACTTCGTTAGCAAAGGAAAGCCCACCAATAAGGTTGCTAAGGCATTCCTTGATTGGATCATGACCGATGGTCAAAAATATGTTGCCGAAGCCGGCTATTTTGAAATACCAAAAGCTAAGCTTGCAACGGAATATAAGAAACTGCAATAGTCTATGGTCAATAGTCAATAGTCATTGGTCATTATGTAATTATGTCATTTCCTGTGTGTCATTTATGGTCATTTACTTTGTGGCTCTTTAGAAAAAATCATAATAACTACCAATAACTATCAATGACCATCAATAACAATTAATGACAATTAATGACTTTATAGCATGTTATTATCAAGAGTAATAAAAGATAAAATTGCCGGCAAAATGATGCTGACAGTTTCTATTGCTCTTGCATTAATTTTATTATTACTCATCACAGGGTTGATCATAAAATCGTATCCCATTTTAAAAGAGAATTCATTCTGGAGTCTAATATCTTCATCGGAATGGCATCCACTTCAGGGAAAATTTGGCATGCTCCCGTTCATCATGGGTACATTGTGGGTGACAGGACTTGCAATTATCATTGCTGTTCCCACCTGCCTGCTGGCATCTATTTATCTTTCAGAGTATGCAAAAGGAAAAATATTGGGTTTTGTGAATCCGCTGATTGATATACTTGCAGGCATACCTTCGGTAGTGTTTGGTTTGTGGGGCGTGATATTCATTGTTCCGCTGATAAGGGATTATGTTGCTCCTTTTTTTGGTGTCTCCAACTCCGGTTATTCTATACTTGCAGGAGGATTTATTCTTAGTATTATGATCGTTCCAGTGATCATCCATGTACTGAATGAAGTATTCAAAGCAGTTCCGTTGGAATTGCGTGAAGCATCATTATCATTGGGAGCCACCAAATGGCAGACGATAAAATTAGTGGTTCTGAGAAAAGCTATGCCCGGTGTGATAGCTGCTATTGTGCTCGGGCTTTCAAGAGCTTTTGGTGAAACGATGGCAGTACTGATGGTGGTGGGTAATGTTGTGAAAATACCACATTCTGTGCTCGACCCGGGTTATCCTCTGCCTGCTTTGATCGCTAACAATTATGGGGAAATGCTTTCTATTCCTTCTTATGATTCTGCACTCATGTTTTCAGCTCTGATACTTCTCATCATCGTTGTGTTGTTTAATATATTTTCAAGGCTGGCATTGGTGAGAATTGAAAGAATGGTAGGCGGGTAAGGAAAAGAAGATAGAAGATAGAAGATAGAAAATAGAAGAAAGAAAATAGCAACAGCAAACAAAAACTTTAGATTGTATAACAATTAAACAATTTGAACAATTAAACAATTCTGCCTCCAATGAAATTCCGTTTTATAGAAGAGAAGATCTTTAAAGTTCTGATGATCATTGCTACAGCAATGATTGTTGGAGGTTTGTTGGCTATTCTTGGAACCATTATCATTAAAGGGCTGCCTTCTATTTCGTGGAGTATGATATCACAGACTCCCAAAGGTGGTTATTATCTTGGAAAAGAAGGCGGCATTCTGAATGCTATTTTGGGGTCGGTTTATTTGGGCATTGGATCTACATTAATTGCAGTATTGCTCAGTCTTCCTGTGGTGATCTACATGAATGTTTATTTAAAAAAGAATTCTTTTTTCTCCAATGCGTTAAGATTATGTTTTGATGTGATGTGGGGTGTACCTTCCATTGTTTATGGTGCATTCGGTTTTACATTGATGGTGTTGTTCGGATTAAAAACTTCTTTGCTTGCTGCTATCATCATCGTCACCATTGTTATTCTTCCTGTCATCATCCGCTCGGTTGACGAAATTATCAGGATGATATCTGATGGATTGTTCGAAGCATCTTATTCCCTGGGTGCAACAAAACTGCAAACTTCTGTAAGAGTTATATTGAAACAGGCGTCTCCGGGAATAATCACTGCTTTGCTTGTTGCATTCGGACGGGCTATTGGTGATGCAGCGGCTGTATTGTTTACGGCTGGTTATACGGATTATGTTCCGACATCATTATTTCAATCGGCCGCAACGTTGCCGCTGGCTATCTTCTTTCAATTAAGCACACCCTTTCCGGAGGTGCAGCAAAGAGCAATTGCATCGGCTTTTATTTTGACAATGATTATTTTAATTACAAGTTTGCTGGCAAGGTATTTTACAAGAAACTATAAAAGGTATAGGGTATAAAGTATTAGGTAAAAGATGTTGAGGTATAACTGTTTTGCCCCATTCTCTTTTCAATTTTACAAATTATTGACTAATAAAACCAATTCAGAATATGGAACAAAAAAATCCCATAAGTGTCCGCGATCTTAATGTTTATTATGGTGATAATCATGTTCTGAAGAATGTGAATATTGATATCCCTGACAAAAAGATCACTGCTATCATTGGTCCTTCGGGATGTGGCAAAACTACATTATTGAAATGCTTTAACCGGCTCATAGATGTTCAGGATCATGTAAAGGTTACAGGCAAAGTTTTGGTTGACGGTGAAAATATTTTTGATCCTAACATTGAGATCACCCGCATCAGGAAAAAGATGGGATTGCTTTCTCAAAAACCTTACCCCTTGCCGATGTCAATTTATGATAACATTGCTTTTGGTCCCCGCCTTCATGGTTCAATAAGGAAAAAAGACCTTGACGTTTTGGTTGAACACTACCTGAAAACAGCAAATCTTTGGGACGAGGTGAAGGACAGGTTGAAAATGCCAGCAGCATGTCTTTCTATCGGACAGCAACAACGTCTTTGCCTGGCAAGAGGACTTGCAGTTGAGCCGGAGATAATTTTGGGCGATGAACCTACCTCTGCACTCGACCCGCAATCAAGCCAGCATATTGAAAAAAATTTCCTTGAATTGAAAGATAAATACACAATTGTGGTTGTTACTCACATCCTGCGGCAGGCAAGGCGCATTGCTGACTATATTGTTTTCATTCATCTTGGTGAGATCATTGAATATGGTCCGGCTTCTGAAGTTCTTGAAAATCCAAAGGAAAAGAAAACAAAGGAATACGTATCAGGAGTGATAAGCTAAGAAGTCAATGGTCAATAGTCATTCGTCATTCGTCAATAGTCAATAGTCAACAGTCATTCGTGATTGCTGTTCACTGAGTTCTTAACATTGACAATTGACATTTGACCAATGACTAATGACTGATGATATTTTGTAAAAATGTTGAACATTTACATTACCTTTGCGCCTCAATTTTGAACAATATTACAGATGAATAGAAATACGATAATAGGGTTGGTTTTGATTGTTGCCATCCTTATAGGCTGGAGCGTGATCTTTGGGCCTTCGAAAGAAGAAAAGGCAAAAATGAAACGCCATAATGACTCCCTCTATCAGGTAATGAAAGAGCAACGCACAAAAGATTCTTTAGCAATTGTAAACAGGAAAAGCAGCAAGATGAATGCTGACACTCTGAAGCGGTTGAAAAGAGACAGCACCAGTTTGGATTCAAATAATAAGGTTAATCAAAATGATATCAATGGATATTTTTCAGGTTCACTCAATGGCACAAAGAAAAATATTTCTATCGAAAATGAAGTTGCAAAATTCAGGTTCACAACCCGTGGAGGTAAATTAAGTTATGTTCAACTAAAGAACTATAGAACTTTCGATTCACTGCCACTCATTTTATTGAATGGCGATTCGGCAAAATTCAACTTTGTTTTTAACACCAATTATATTTCAAAAAGAAAAATTGTTGTAAAGGATGCTCATGCTAAAAATAAAGCTGGCACAAGGGATTCCACTGTTATAGATACTACCATCAGGGCTATCAATACAGAAGCGTTGAATTTTGTTCCTGTGATCACTGATGCACGTTTCAAGGATAAAGATAGCATTGTTTTAAAAGGCTCCGATTCTCTGAAATTTGCAATGAGACTCTATCCTGATTCGAGCATTGACCAGAAAAGGAATAAATATTTCGAGTTGCTCTACACTATTTATGGCGACAACAATATGATGAGGGTGCAGGTAAATTATACTAACCTGCGGGATATTATCCAGAACAATTCTTCCCTGAATCTGCAATGGGTTACACACCTAAGGCAACAGGAAAAAAGTCTGAAAAATGAACAAATGGCCTCAACAATCTATTACAAATATTTTGGTGATGATGTTGATTATCTTTCCGAGGCTAAAAATGGTAACAAAGATCTTATTACAAAGGTGAACTGGATAGGTTTCAAGCAGCAATTCTTCACTTCGGTGCTCGTAGCCGACCTTGGATTCACAAGTTCTAAAATTGCAACTGTTAAGAATGATTCAGCCAAAAGAGAGGTGAAAGTTTGTTCTGCAGATATTGTGATCCCTATGGATCTGAATGCCAAACAAGGCTTCCCTATGCGCATGTACTTCGGTCCTACCCGTTACAAAACTCTTAAAAAATACAACCTTGATCTCGAACGACAGATACCATTGGGATGGAGTTCTCCTTACATCCTTGGATGGATCAACAGATTTGCCGTGATCCCCGTTTTCAATTTGCTCGAAAGCACAGGGATGAACTATGGTATCATCATTCTTATTCTTACAATTCTGCTGAAAATTGTTTTGTTCCCGATTGCCTATAAGACATACATGTCTTCAGCAAAAATGCGGGTGCTGAAACCTGAGATTGAGGAGATCAACAAAAGAATACCCAAAGAAAAAACCATGGAACGCCAGCAGGCTACCATGTCTCTCTACAAAAAGGCAGGAGTTAATCCGCTTGCAGGTTGCATCCCCATGCTGCTGCAGATGCCAATTCTCATCGCTCTCTATCGTTTTTTCCCCGCTTCAATTGAACTCAGACAGCAAAGCTTTTTGTGGGCAAACGACCTTTCTGCTTATGATTCCATTCTCAACCTGGGTTTCACCATTCCGATGTATGGTGACCATGTGAGTTTGTTCACATTGCTGATGACCGTTTCAACTATTATTTACACCAAGGTGAACAACCAGTTGATGGGAAGCCAGCAGCAAATGCCCGGAATGAAGTGGATGATGTACCTCATGCCGATTATGTTCCTTGGATTCTTCAACAATTTTGCAGCAGGACTTAGCTATTATTACTTCCTTGCAAACATGCTAACTTTCCTCCAGATGTGGATCATCAGACGCTTTGTTGATGAAGCTGCCATTCACCGGCAGATACAGGAAAACAAAAAGAAACCCGACACAAAAAAGAAATCAGCCTTCCAGCAAAGGCTTGAAGATATGGCTAAACAAAGAGGGTATAATCCTAAGAAAAAATAGTAATGCCTCAATAGCCTTGACTAAAACAAAACGGAGCGAATTGAATGTTCGCTCCGTTTTATTTAGTATATTCTATCATTTTCTGATGGTGCTATAATTCCCCAATGAGTGCGTTATAGAAATTAAAATTACCAGTGATACTGATTTGTAATCCCTGTCCGAATACCAGCAGGGTAGTGTATTGTACATTCTGCACAGGTGGCTTGATCGAACTCTCTATCTTATCAATAAAAAATAGATCATTGCCCATACTGCGATGAAAAACAAGCCAGGAAATAATACCGAGTGTAAATTGTTTTTTATACTTTTCTTTATAATTGCGAGATAAAAAACGTACAAAACAAACAAGATAATTAATCCCAGTGGAATATAAAGTCTCATCTTTGATTAGTTGAAAAATAAATGTGGTTTTTTTGCTCAGGTTGCACCGATTCGGAGTTGTAATTATATACTTATTAAATTCCCCAACAATTTTTTCAATTCACATCCAAACCTTGAACCTTGAACCCTTCAAACTCTTTAACCCCCTTTACCTCGCCAATGTCACCTTCCCCATATAAAGCAACTCTTTCCCATACTCTCCTGTTACAGTGATGCTGTACACATAAACTCCCGGGATACGTGAATCACGTGAAGGGTTATTTTCAAATCCCCCGTTCCAGGGTTTTGTAGGGTCTGTTGTTTGGTAAACGATATTTCCCCAGCGGTCGAAGATGATCATTTTATAAACGTCGGGTTCCCAATTTATGCCATAAGCCTGGAAAAAATCATTAAGACCGTCGCCGTTGGGAGTGAAAGCGTTTGGAATGTAAATAGTGAAAATATCATGCACCATTACTTCTCGCGTCAATGTGTCGCTGCAGCCAAATGCGTCGGTAACAATAAGTGTAACGGAGTAATCGCCCTCTGCGTAATAAGTATGACCAATCGCCTGTCCTGACCCTATCCCTGTGCTGTCGCCAAAATCCCATTGCCAGTTATTTGCTGTCATCGAAGTGGAGGTGAAAAGCACCTGCTGACCAATTGTTACCGGGTTGGGATGATAGAGGAAATATGCTGAAGGCCCTGCCTGGTTGCCAACGACACCTGTTGCTACGGTGGTGTTGGTTCCATCGCTTACGGTCACTGTATAAGTTCCCGGCACAAGACTGTCGCGTGTGTTTGTTGTATCACCATTGTCCCATAGGTAGGTGTAGTTGCCGATTCCGCATGAGATAGTCACCGTAGCCGTACCATCATTATGACCACAATGTGCGTCAGTGGTGGTGACTGTTGCATTGCCCGGATTATTGCTGACAGTGCAGCTTGTTGAGGCAGTGCATCCGTTTGCATCTGTAACCGTCACCGAGTAATTGCCTGCGGCAAGGTTAGAAGCTGTTGCCGTTGTCTGTCCATCGTTCCACAAATAGCTGTCTCCGGCCGTTGCTGTGGCGCTTCCGTTGCTCAGGCCGCATGAAGCAGGCGTTGTGGTTGCAACAGGTCTTGGTAGCGGATTCACAGTAACCACAACACTGTCGGTTGCTGCACATCCATTGTTCGAAACTGTAACTGTATAAGTGTATGTGATGGCCGGGTTATCTGTGATCGTTGCAGTACTATCACCCGTACTCCAGATATAGGTACCACCACCGCTAGCCGTGAGTATGGCAAAATCTCCCAAACAAATGGATTGATCCAAACCCGCATCTGCAATGGGGTATGAGTTAACGACCACAGTAGTTGTTACCGCCGCACTGGTTTGTCCATTCACTGTGATCGTCATTGAATAGGTTCCTGTATCTGCCATGGTGACATTGGGAATGCTGGGATTCATCGTTGTTGAAGTGAAGCCTCCCGGACCTGTCCAGTTATAGGTTGCACCCGGAGTTGGATTTGTAACAGTGAGATTTAGTGTCTGCCCAACGCACAGTGGACCGTTATTCGTTATGGGTGGCGCCAGTATTGAGCAATCTGTTGAACCTGTTCCTCCACTTTGTGAGAAAACAATATTACAGGCTGAGTTTGAGTAATTCGTTATCATCAGCATATACACCTGTCCGGTAACACCGTTAGGAATATAGCACCATTCACCTGCACTGATATCATAACTGCAATCCACGACATTTCCACTCGGATACCAGGTACATGCACCCGGAGCATGATGACTGGAAAGACTTGCACCTCCTGAAAGACTGCCACAAGCCGCACCCAAATTCGGGAAAGGTCCCCAGCAACAAAAATCAATATCGTTGGTGCTGTTGCCTCCTACCATATGAATTTCCAGTGGACCGGAATTTGCAATCTGCAGATAATACCAGGCAGGGTTAGGTTCAGAACCGAGACAACTATAGCTGGGACCGCTTTCAGCAGTGCCTGCATTCACTCCGGCTGGAAAATTATATGTTGTTCCTGTGCAAAAAGGGTCAGCTGATGCACACATGTTATTCTGGGAATAGTTTACCCGTGGATAAAAAAACAATACCAGCAATAAAACAAAACTTGCGTTTCTAATCAAAGAAGTAGCCATTTTATTCACAGATATTTTTTTTACAAAAATAGAAATTATTATTAAACTACGCAGTCATTTTTTTGAAAGTAAAATTTTGAGGGTGAAAGATAAGAGTCGGGTTGTGTTTTTAAGTTCGGTAATATGAGTTGCGATGTTGATCATAAAGTCCAATAGGAATGTTTGGCAATAACGCAAGCGACAATGATAAAAAAGTCCCAGAGGGAATGTCATTAGGTTAATGGTATAATACGTAAAACAAGGCTGTTGATAACCCCGAAAGGGGTTAAATATGAATAGTATTCATTCCAAATTCAGCAACAACCCTAAAGGGGTTGAATGCTGATAATGAGCTATCTTCAACCCTTTCAGGGTTGCCGTGACCTACGATTTGTTTACTATTCATATTAAATCCCTACGGGATTTTCCCTGTTCAAACACCTTTAATACCATTGAATAGTTTGTGTTTCCTTAACTTAATGACATTGCCTTACCGGACTATCAATTAACCGATATCTTCTGAGAAAAATTTTGTCCGTCATTGCGCATCACTTTGAGAACATAAATTCCTTTGGACAGGGAACTCAACTCCATCAACTCTTTTGAAGATTCAATATTTTTCACATAACTTTTTACAAGTTGTCCGGAAATAGTGTAAAGTGCTATTTCGGTAGATTGGCTTTGATCAAAATTGAGATTGATGATAAGCTGGTTTGTAGCTTTGTCAGCATACACATTAAAATTGTTGGAATAAGCAATATCCATAATGCCTACACTACCGTAAACCAACGAAACATCATCAAGGTTCATTTGCGAGTTGTTGGCAATATTGGCCTGAACTCCCATGTCGGAACTGCCTATTGTAATATTCAGGCTATCGGGAGTACCAGCATCCATGTAATGTATCGGCATGGCAAAATATGTCCAGTTGGCTGCTGATGTTGCAATCTTTGCACTGTCGTTGGCAATGATGGTGGCGTGGGCGCCCTGCCATTCTGAAAAGTAAAAGGATGATTTATCTGAGCCCTGTAATGAAGACTTATACCAGCATGTCAGTGAATCCGGTCTGCCATGGAATAGAATTCCTCCTGTAACGCCACCGGTTTGGCTTGTGCTGTTGAACCAGAAAGTACCAAGGGTAACGAAACCCGGGGTGACTGGCGTGGTGTAAACCACAATTGTAGTATCTTTTGATAACAGTTTTGCACTGTAAGAGCCGCTATGAGCGTCAGTGCTTTTTGTAACACCTGTAATGGTAACAGCAAGACCCAGATAGGTGGTGCTTAAATTTGAATTGTCCCAACCCACGGCATCATGATTACTTGTCCAATTCTCAAAACCCGGATTTGGAATTGTGGTTTGTGATTTGGCTGCCAATGCCAGCAGGCACAAGATACATACTACTGATAAGAATAATTTTTTCATGGTTTTTTTAAGTTTTTAGTTGTTGATTTGTTTTTTAATAGTTTTAATTTTTCATGTTTGTTTTTCGTTTTTTCTTTGTCATTTGCATTACGATTTGCAAGTTGCAATTATACTTCTTTTTTATGGGATTTTAAATCTTTCTTGATGGAGAATGGAATTAATCTAATTCATTATTCTTTTTCCCCAATGCCTTTAATGCTCTGTCAAAATCTGATTCTATAGGTTGAAATTTATTATACTCAGCATACTCATTCAATGCTTTTTCATCCGCTTCTTTTTTAGAAACTTTCCCTTTCCCTATTAAAATTTTAAATTTGTTGAAATGGAGAAAATTATCCACATTGCCTGCCATATCATTCATAGTTAGGATATTTTCATTTTCAATCACATTTTCAATGTAATCGAAAAAGCCTGAAATTGTTCGTTCCAGTTTTTTTATTTCTTTTTCTGTAAGGTAGTTTTTTGCAAAGGTAACATCCGATGGTAGTATTCGTCCATCGGGTGCATTTTTCCAGGTCGTCAATCCCATAAATGATTAGGATTTATCTGCTTTTTCAAAAATTATTTCTGCTGCAGTTTGCCTCGTGATTGCATAATGGAATTTATTTTGCACCATAGCATAAAAATTACGTGTGGTTTCGGAATTGGGGTCATAATCACTACTACATTCTGCAAATATATCTGTTATTTGCTGGTAAATTCTCCTTTCACTTGTTCTTATGGATCGAATCCTCTCAAGCAATTCGCGAAAATAATCTTTACCAAAAGCCTTATCACCCTGTTTCAAACGGGCATCGTTCATGGCAAAACCTTTGATGATATATTCTTTCAAAACCTTTGTAGCCCAAATTCTGAATTGGGTTGCTCTTACCGAATTTACCCGATATCCAACTGATATTATTACATCGAGGTTATAGTAATCAATTTCTCTCGAAACCTCACGACCACCTTCATTTCGAACTACTCGAATTTTTCGAGTAGTTGCCTGCTCAACTAATTCTCCACTGGAATAAATCTCTTTCAGATGATAAGTGATGGTGTTTTCTTTGACACCAAAAAGTTCTGCCATCATTTTTTGTGTAAGCCAAAGGGTTTCATCCTGTAAAAACACCTGAAGTTTTACCTCACCATTAGGTGTGGTATATAAAATAAAATTTTGCAATGATGGTAATTCTTTACTATTCATAATTTTCTTTTTTACAGGATTATAAATCCCAGGTTAAACTGAAAGGATTTCAAATCCTTTCAGGCGGTGCAATGATTACATCAAGATTATAAAATTGAGTATTATAAACTTTTCCATCATCGGCAGTATGTGCAATTTTTGCACATACTGAATCTTCCTGCAATTCATTTGTTTGAAAAATATTTTTCAAATGTTTAGTAACAACAGTCCTGTCCACATCAAACAAGTCAGCTATTTTCGCCTGTGTAAGCCAAATATTTTCATCATGAAGAAATATTTCAACTTTCACCTTTCCTTCGGGAGAATTATAAAGCAGTATTTCGGTAAAACTGTTATTGGGCGGGGGAGTTTTTTTATTCTTTTTCATCCATCAAAAACATTTGTTTTAGCAGGGCATAAAATTACTAAGAATTCTATTATGTTACTAAATTTATTGCAGCATTTTGCAAGATGCAAATCCTTTCGGTTGTGCTGCAAATTTCCTGTTGGCGCGCGTTTCCCAACGCGTGACATCACTGCATTTTAAAATTTACGAATGCGTCTGGTTAGGCGCCCGAACGCAAGGTTACATATAATCAGGCAATTTTTTATTTTTCAAAATATAGTCTCTCAATTTCAGTAATGATTCTCTTGGTTTTATGCTCATATTACTTTCTATTTCTTTCAGTATTTGTTCATGGTTATTAAAACCAAACAAGATGCGAACGACAATATATAAAGTAATCTCTTTGTCTCTCTCAATTAAATTGCTTTGAGCGAATGCAGCACCTATCGAAAATTCATAAAGATAACAGTGTGCACGGAAAATAATTTCTACTAAATTATTTACTTTTTCTCTTTTCTCATAGCTCATTTCATTAGTTCTTGTGGAAGACATGAAAAATGCATCTTTTTTCTCAGGTTCGTTTTTAACCTTCACAAGTATGTCCTTTGCTGTTGAAATAACCATCTCTTTCATTGCCGGGGTTTGGCAATAGTTGAAAAAGATGGTCATTAAACTTGAATACAATGTATAACGATTTAAAGGGTTGTCAATGATCAGGCGAATGGAGATGTTTATGAAATCTGCAATATCAACGGCATCACGATAGTATTTTATTATTTGTTCAAAGAAATCATCCTGATCAATACCTACTGATTCAAATGTATCGTAAGCTGTAAAACAAATATAATGGCACGAATAAGTCAGACATTCGTACAGGTCTTTCATAACCGATGCACATTCAACCGTTGATTCACCGTTTTTCTCAGCAACGAGGATCTCTTTATACAGATTTTTAACCAGAAACCTCCATTTTGAACGCTGCGCTTTAGGTATAGCTCTGTTGGGACCCAGGTAATTTTGTTCTTTTGCATTAAAGATAAAATTATCTACATCTGCTTTTATCGCTTTAATTGTCCTGCCTGTTTTTTTATCACTTTTCGCAGCAGTTTCCTTTATGGGCTTTTTGATGATTTCATCAATTTGTGCATCTTCTTTCTTCGCTTTGGGAATGGCTTTATAAAGTTCCGAAATGATAAATTCCAGTTCTTCCCGTTTGTGCGATTTGATTGCTTCTTTTAATTCCTGGATTTTCATAACTATTTTTTTAATTATTGATAAAACTTCTTGGGGTTATTCCGGTGTTTTTGCAGGATTACAAAAACCCTCAATTATTGCATGAAGGTTTGCAGTTCCTTCATGGCTGAAAATCTTGACCGATGGAATTCAATTACTATTCCTTATCATTTTCCATTTTTTTAATCTCCCTGTCAAAGTCAGATTCGTAATCTTTATCCTGTATCACCCTGTATTTATCATATTCCTGCTCAGCTTTCAGTTTGGCTTCGAGCATGGTGACTTTTCCTTTGTCTTTTAAGATCGGATATTTCGATATTTGCAGAAAATCATGAAGGAACTGACTCCATTCCTTCATGTACATTAAGATTCCGCGCTTTGCATTGTTTTCAGCCAAATCAAGATATGCGGAAACGATGCGGTTCATCTCCTTGATGTGTTCCTCTTCAAGATAGTTTTTCGCTATAGTTACATCGCTTTTCATGATTTTTCCATGTGGTGCGTATTTCCAGGTTTTCAGGCCCATAAATATTTTCGCTGCATCGGCTTCGGTATAGATTTACCCCGTGGGATAGTTTTATAATACTGCATTTTCTCAAAGCACCATAATATCCAACGGGGTAAATTTCGGCTGCTGTTTTGCCTGAAATTGCCCAATGAAGTTTGTTTTGAACACCTGCAAAAAAATCTCTTGTAGTATCAGCATTCTTATCATAATCTACGCTGAGTGCATAAATATCGGTTATCTTTTGGTAGAATCTGCGTTCACTTGCTCTTATTTCGCGAATGCGTTCAAGCAGTTCTTCGAAATAATCACGCCCAAAACTTTTACCCTGTTTCAATCGTTCATCATCCAGAATAAAACCTTTGGTGATAAACTCTTTCAATGTATTGGTTGCCCATATACGAAACTGTGTGGCTTGTTTTGAATTCACGCGGTAGCCAACAGCCAATATAGCATCAAGGCTATAATACTCAACCTTGCGTTTGACATTCCTGTCTCCTTCCTGTTGAACTATTTCCAAAATGGAAATAGTTGCATCTTTGTCAAGCTCCTTGGTATCGTAAATGTTTGCCAAATGCTTGCTGATTGCAGGCACTTCCACGCCGAATAATTGCGCCATAACTTTTTGGGTAATCCAAAAGGTTTCATTTTCAAAAACCACTTCCACTTTTATATTGCCCTGTGGTGTGGAGTAAAATATAAGTTGATTGTTATTCATAATTATTGTTTTGCTTTTTTATCATAATAAATCAGCGGTTCAGACTATTTGCCGGGTAAAGGATTATTTCGCTGTTGTTCATGAGTGTTGGTTTGATAATTTTATAATAAAGCTAAATCTACATCTATCTGTCGTATTGCTTTTCTAAGGCTTAAATTATATTCTGTTTCCCTTATTTTAGCGGCATTTTTCTTTTTTGCTTTATCATAAGCCCTTTTAGCAAATTCTACTTCTTTTTCATTGGTATGATTTAAACGATCCCATAT
>Ga0118677_10010305_pt1 | contig 14326 bp, 10 predicted proteins | sample AliMusrvi5mmetaG_FD_86154 | JGI IMG/M metagenome (GOLD analysis project Ga0118677, IMG submission 86154) | reverse complement strand
TCCCCTCGTTTGTCCTGCTGGTGGTGATCGTCGGCGCGGGTATTTTCTTCGTCTCGCGCAGCTTCTCCTTGCAGTCGCGCCTCAAGCAAGTGAGCGTGCCCTCCAGCGCCGAAGGAGACACCCGGGTTGCTCTCTGGCAGTCCGCCATTCGAGTCTGGCAGGAAGACATCTGGTTCGGGGTGGGGCCGGCGCATTATGATTACCGGTTTCGGCAGTATCGGCCTGACGCAATCCAGCAGCGTCCCGTTTGGGTCCATAATGATTTTTTGAATACCTTGGCTGACTGGGGCCTGGCCGGGACGGCACTGGTGGCTGCGGCCTGGGTGCTGCTCGGCCTGGGGGTGTTGAAAACCTGGCCGTTCGTGCGCAGCTCCGTCGCCGATCTGGGCGGCAAAAAGAGCAGCAACAAATTCGCCTTTGTGCTCGGCGCCTCGGCCGGTCTGGTTCGAATCATCGAGACCATCGACCAGGCGTTGGCGGAAGCGAAAGTGCGGCGGAACCAGATTCATTCCATCGGCATGGGGGTGCCGGGGATGTTGGATTTGAACAAGGGCATCCTGCTTCAAGCGCCGAATCTGGGCTGGCATCATTTGCCCTTGCGCAAGGTGCTGACGAAGGAATTCAAGGTGCCGGTGGCGGTTGCCAACGATGTGGACGCGGGGACTTATGGTGAATACCGGTTCGGTGCGGCGCGGAAGGCCCGGTGTGTGGTCGGCGTTTTTCCGGGAACCGGGATTGGCGGAGCCTGCGTTTACGAGGGACGGATCTTGCGCGGCAAGGTGGGATCCTGCATGGAAATCGGGCATCTCCAGGTGCGGCCAGGAGGCGACTATTGCGGGTGTGGGCGCCGGGGTTGCCTGGAAACCGTGGCCAGCCGGCTGGCGATTTCCGCACAATTGGCCGCGGCCGCCTTTCGGGGTGAAACTCCGCGTCTGCTGGCGATGGCCGGAACTGAATTATCCCAGATCCGGAGCGGCGTGATCGCCGCCGCAATTGCGGGTGGCGAAAAGGCCGTTGAACGGATTGTTCGCGCGGCCGCCGCCCAGTTGGGGCAGGCGATGGTGGGCCTGGTTCACCTGTTGAATCCGGATGTGTTTGTGTTGGGCGGTGGGTTGGTCGAGGAATTGCCGGGCTTGTATCGATCCGAAGTGGAAAAGGCATTGGAAGAAGGGGTTCTCCCGGCCTTCCGCGGAAGCTACAAGATTGTCATCGCCCGCCTGGAGGATCAGGCCACCGCCCTGGGGGCGGCCGCGTTGGCCGCGGATGTTGCGGAGGCCCCATGAATCCGGGTCTTGCACCGGCAACGACGGAAGCCGCCACAACGACCCGACAGGTGGGGGTCATTGATGTGGGATCGGCCGCGATCCGGATGGATATTGCCGAGATTTCGCCCGGCGGAGCGATCCGCATTTTAGAATCCCTTCAGCGCCCGGTGAAGCTGGGAAAAGACACCTATGCGGATGGGCGGATCGAAGGGGCTTCGATTGAGGCCTGTGTGGGGATCATCCGGGATTTCCGGCATGTCCTGCGCGAATACGGGATCGATTCCCCCCGCCAGATTGAAGCGGTGGCCACCAGTTCCGTGCGCGAGGCGGACAATCGTGACGCATTTCTCGACCGCCTTTACATCGCCACTGGAATCGATGTGAATTTGCTGGAGGACGCTGAGGTAGAGCACCTGATCCATCTGGCCTTACAGGACTTGGTCCGGCAGGAGCCGGTCCTCCAGGGAGCGGATTTATTGGTCGTCGAGGTGGGCGGGGGAACCACCCGGGTGTTGTTGATTCAGGGCGGACATGTCACGTATTCCAGCGCCTTCCGGTTAGGTTCGCTACGGATGCGGGAAACGTTGGAAACCTACCAGCGTCCGGCCGCGCAGTTGCCGGCGATCCTGGATGAGCATTTGCAGCGGACCCTGCGCCAGATGCGCGAGGCGGTGCCGACGGATCGGGTGCCGGTGGTGGTGGCTTTGGCGGGCGATGCGGAGTCGGCGATGAACCGGTTATTGCCCGGATACCGCGAACGGCGGTTGGCCCGGCTCTCGCTGGAGGGGCCCTCGTTGGCGGAATCTATTGTATCCCTGCCGGCGGACGAATTGATGGTCCGCTATCAACTGCCTTCTCAGGAGGCGGAGACGGCGGGACATGCCCTGTTCACTTATGACCGGATTGGTCGGGCCTTTCAGGCTCGCGAAGTGGTGGTGACCGATCGCAGTTTGCGACGGGGCTTATTATTGCGGCTGGCCGGCAATGTGGCCGGGGTGGATCAGATGTCCGACCAGATGGCCTTTTCGGCGGCGGCCCTGGCCCGCAAATATCACACAGACGAGAAGCATGCCAATCACGTGGCGAAATTGAGCCTGCAATTGTTTCGCGAGTTTCAAGCCGAACATCAACTGCCGCCCCGGTGCGAGGCCCTTTTGCAGACCGCTGCGATCCTGCACGATATCGGCGCCTTCGTGGGGGTGGGCAGTCACCACAAACATTCCCAGTATCTGATTTTAAACAGCGAAATATTCAGTCTGACCAAACAGGACACCACCTTGGTGGCACTGGTGGCGCGATATCATCGACGCGCACTGCCCCTTCCGAGCCATCCCGAATACATGGCCTTGGACCGGGAAAGCCGGATTATCGTCCTGAAATTGGCGGCGTTGTTGCGGATCGCGGACGCACTGGACCGGAGCCATACCCAAAAATATCGGGACTTGACCTTTTCGCGCGAACCGCCGGACTTTGTTATAACCGCCCCTGAGGTGGATGACCTGACCATCGAACGCGCCGCTTTACGCGACAAAGGGGCCTTATTTGTAACGGTTTACGGGTTGAACGTTGTGTTGCGCCATGCGCCGGTTTTCCGGGGGAATGTGTCCTATGAGTGATCCGATACCGCGGTTCATCAACCGCGAATTGAGCTGGCTGGAATTCAACCGGCGTGTGCTGGACGAGGCGCGCGATCCTGGCAATCCGCCCTTGGAACGGTTGAAATATCTGGCCATCACCGGCTCTAATCTCGACGAATTTTTCATGGTGCGCGTGGGGGGCTTGCAGTTGCTCGCGAGCCATCCGCGGGCGGACGCCCTGCCTCCCGATCCGGCCGGACTGACGATTGCCCGACAGATTGGCGCGATCGGGACGCAGGTCCGGTTGTTGAGCGATTTGCAATACGATACCCTGCGCGGGTTGGTGGCCGAATTGGACGGTGCGGGAATCCGTTGCCGGGCGATGACCGCCTTAACGTCGGCCCAGGCCGAGTATGCGGAGGTGTTGTTCACCCGCGAGATTTTTCCAATGTTGACCCCGTTGGCGGTGCCGACGTCGGGAGAATTTCCGCCGACGCCCGGATTGGGTCTGAATCTACTGGTGCGTTTGGCGCCCGAGAAGCGGGGGCGGCGGGATCGATTTGCGGTGATCTGCATTCCCCGGTCGATTCAACGCCTGGTCTCGCTGCCTACAACAGAGGGGTTGGATTACCTGATGGTGGAAGATCTGATCAGCGCCCATCTGGCCCAGTTGTTTCCCGGCGAGCGCCTGTGCGAGAGCGTGGTTTTCCGGGTGATCCGCAATGCCGATATGGAGGTTCGCGAAGATCAAGCCGGAGATCTGCTGGTCAAGATGCGACGGGTCTTGCAGAAACGACAGGAAGGCCAGTGTGTGCGTCTGGAAATCGGAGCCCCCTGTTCGGTGGCGGCCCGTGATTTTCTGGTGAAAGGTCTAGGCGCTCCGGAGGGCTTTGTGCTCGAGGTGGAAGGGCCGACGGGGTTGAGCGGGCTGATGGCGTTGGCGCTCGTGCCTCGGTTCGATACCCTGCGTTTCGAACATTGGGAACCGCTACCGGAGCCCACGCTGACACCCGGCGAATCCCTTTTCGATGTGCTGGCCCGGCGAGACCTGTTGTTCCAGCATCCCTACGACCGCTTTGATCCGGTTTTGAGTCTGATCCAAGAGGCGGCCGACGATCCCCAGGTGCTGTCGATCAAGCAGATTCTGTACCGGACCAGCCGGAAGAGCCCGGTGGTGGCGGCCTTGGTTCGCGCCGCGGAAAAGGGCAAACAGGTGACCGTGATCGTGGAACTCAAGGCCCGGTTCGACGAGGAGCGCAATATCGAGGGCGCCCGCGCTTTGGAACGAGCCGGGGCCCAGGTGATTTACGGCATCCGTGATCTCAAAACCCATGCCAAGCTCTGCCTGATCGTCCGTCGCGAGCCGACCGGTGTCCGGCGCTATCTTCATTTCAGTACCGGCAATTACAACGAAATCACAGCGCGGCTTTACACCGATATCAGCTACCTGACAGCCAACGAGGATCTGGCGACGGATGCTTCGCTCTTTTTCAACACGATCACCGGTTACTCCCAACCGGTGCGTTATCGCAAGATCGAGGCGGCGCCCATTGGCCTGCGGAATCGGATTCTGGAATTGATTGAAGGCGAGACTCTCCGCGCCCGGCAGGGACAGGAGGCGCGTATCCTGGCCAAGCTCAATGCCCTGGTCGATCCGCAAATCATCGAGGCCCTCTACGCTGCGTCGGCGGCGGGTGTGACGGTGCGCCTGAATGTTCGCGGGATCTGTTGCCTGCGCGCCGGTGTGCCCGGGCTCAGTGGGAACATTGCCGTCATCAGCATTATCGACCGCTTTCTGGAACACGGGCGGATTCTTTATTTCCACCGGGGTGGCGAGCCGCAGGTGTTCATCACCAGCGCGGACTGGATGCCGCGAAATCTGGACCGACGGATCGAATTGTTGGTCCCCGTGGAAGAGCCCGCCTGCCGCGACCGGTTGATCCGCATCCTCGAAACCGGTTGGGCCGATAACATCAAAGCCCGCCGCCTGTGTCCCGATGGGCGGTACGAATTGTGTCGGCCCGGCGAGGGCGAGACGCCGTTGCGCAGTCAGTCCTGGTTTTACGAGGAGGCCCAACAACGCACGAGACGGGCGGCGATGATTCGCCGCCAGGAATTCGAACCACACCGTCCGGCATCTGGCGAGAAATAAGACGAGGGGAAGGAGATAGTCATGGCGGAACAAAAAAAAACCGTGGTGATTGCCGACGATGAGGCGCACGTCCGGCTATACATGAAGGCTCTGCTCAAGACCTTGAATCTTGAGGTGGTGGGGGAAGCCCAGGACGGATTTGGGGCTGCGGCGTTAACGCAGGCGAAGCGGCCGGACCTGATTCTGCTTGATTTGAATATGCCGACGCGCACGGGGGAGGAGGCCTTGGAGGACATTTTAAGAGAGTGGCCCCAGGCGCGGGTCGTAATGCTGTCTTCCGTGGCCGATCGGCTCAGTGTCGAGCATTGCCTGGCTTTGGGCGCCCGACATTTTATCCGCAAGGATTGTTCTCCCGCGGAGATTCGTACCATTTTAACTGAACTGCTGCAGGAGGGAGATCCCACATGACTCCGCGCTACAACTTGGTTCGAATATTCCGGGAGATTGCCGAGGACGAGACGATCCAGCAGACTTCAAATGTCCGCATGAGTCAGGGGGAAATCAACCGCTTGGTCAAGTCCCGCAAGCGTCCCGCGTCCCCGACGGGTCTTCCCCAGAAGCCGGAGGCAAAATGAACGCAAAAACGGGCGATTTTTGCGATTACTTGGAAGCGCACGGAGAGGTTATCGCGGAACAGCGCAATGTCTTGCGCGGCCGTTTTCCCGGCGATGAACTGGCGATCCTGATGGACTTGGTCAAACGGGATCCCCGACGTCGCGACGTCTTAGGGCGATTGTACGGCGATTATCTGGGGGTGGCCTATGTCGATTGCGGACGGACGCTGATTCATAACGATTTAACCGCCCGCCTGCCCGAGCAGTTTGCCCGCAAGCGGCATTTGCTGCCGCTTTACGAATTCGGCGGGGCCATTACGGTGGCTTCGGCCACGCCCAAGGATTCGCGTTTGTTGGCGGAGGCGGAAAACTTCCTGGGCACTTTTTTAAGCCCGGTTTTCGCTTTTCCCGACCAGATCGATGCCGCGATCGAGATCGTCTATCAGTCAGACTCCGAATTAACCCGAATGATCGCCGCACATCAACTTCCCGAATTGATGCTTCAACCCGGCATGCCGATCACGGCGGTGGAACTCAAGCGGGTCAGCGAGGATCGGTCAATCATCGATTTCACCCGGGGCCTGATTCTGCTGGCTTTGAAAAACCGGGCCAGCGACATTCATATCGAACCCGGCGATGAGGCCACCCGGGTGCGATTTCGGATTGATGGGGTGCTGAAAGAGGTGATGAAGTTTGAAAATTCGATACAGGCTCCGATCGTCGCCCGATTGAAAGTGATGGCCGAAGCCGATATTTCCGAAACCCGCCGACCGCAGGACGGACGACTGACCCTGGTCCTGCCGGATCGATCCGTCGACATCCGTCTGGCCACCATTCCCGTTCAACACGGTGAGAAAGTGGTTTTGCGTATATTGGGCCAGGCTCAATTTGAGTCGGTACCCGACCTGACCGAATTGGATTTCGCCAAACCGATTCTGACCGGGTTACGGCGAATCGCGGATGCCCGGCATGGGATCTTTTTTGTCACCGGGCCGACGGGGTCAGGCAAGACTACCACCCTCTATGCGTTGTTGAAGTCTCTGAATCATCCCGGGGTCAACATCTTGACGATTGAAAATCCAGTGGAATACCGTCTGGCGGGAATTAACCAGGTTCAAACCAATGAAGCCGTCGATCTGGATTTTTCCCATGCGCTACGGGCGTTTTTGCGTTTGGACCCCGACATCATTCTGGTGGGCGAGGTGCGTGATTTCGAGACCGCGCAGATCGCCTGCCGGGCGGCGTTGACAGGACACTTGGTGTTGACGACGATGCACACCAATAATTCATTGCAGGCGGTCATGCGTCTTGTGGAAATGGGGATCGATGCTTCCCTGGCGGCTCCGGCATTGCTCGGGGTAATGGCCCAGCGGCTGGTGCGCCGGTTGTGCCCACACTGCAAAGTGCCCTCGGTTATGACACCCGAGGAGATCCAACGGTATTTTGAATGGGATGGCCAAACGCAGATTCAAATCTTCCGGTCCCAAGGGTGCGATCGATGCAATCGGCTGGGCTATTTAGGGCGAATTGCCATACACGAACTGGTTCCGATCAATGATGCCTTACGTTCGGCGATCATCCAAAAGGCGCCCATGAGCGTGCTCCGGGCGCAGGCTGAACTGGACGGGTTTACAAATCTGCATTACGACGGAGTCAAGAAAGTCTTGCGCGGGCTGACGACTTTCGAGGAGATCGAGCGGGCTTGCGAGGGGGATGAGTGAAGGGAAGGTTTTGGCTGTGGATCCAATTTATACCCGGGACGATCTGATCCAATTTTCGCCGTGGCACGCCACCTTTGTCGGAGTCGATTCGGATGGCTGTGTATTCGATACCATGGAATTGAAACAGAAACTTTGTTTTCATGGGTTGATCGCATCGCATTGGGGACTGGAAAAGATCGAAAAAGAAGTGCGGGCATCGGCCGAATTCATTAATCTCCATTCCTGCTGGCGTGGCCAGAACCGGTTTCTCTGCCTGTTGCGGACGATGGATCTGCTCCGCACCCATCCCGAGGTGATCCGATCCGGGGTACCACTGCCGGCATTGACTGGCTTGCGGCGCTGGATCGATTCCGGCCTGCCCCTCAGCAATGCGGGTTTGAAGCAGGCGGCGGAAGAAACAGGCGATCCGGAACTGGCCTCCCTGTTGGAGTGGAGTGAAGCGGTCAACGCGCAGATCAAGCAAAAGGTCAACCACGCGCCGCCTTTCAAGTGGGCACTGGAAGGCTTGAAACAGATACACGAACACTCTGATGTGGTCTGCGTGTCCCAGACGCCAACGGAGGCGCTGGTGCGGGAGTGGCGGGAAAATGGCGTGCTGGAGTTCGTGGCGATGATCGCCGGCCAGGAATTGGGGACCAAGTCCGAACACCTCCGACTCGGTGCCGGCGGAAAATATCCCGCCGACCGGATTCTGATGATTGGCGATGCGCCTGGCGATTTGCAGGCCGCGCTCGACAATGACGCTCATTTTTTTCCGATCAATCCCGGACGGGAAGAGGCGTCGTGGGAACGGTTGGTCCGGGAGGCCTATCCCCAATTTCTTGACGGGCTTTATGGCGGAGCTTACGAGAAGGCGAGAATTGCTGAATTCCAGACCTTATTGCCAGACACTCCGCCGTGGAAACGAAAATAACGAGCCTTGATCATAAACCGCGCGCAATTCTGCCGTCAGAGCGGTCGGGACGGAGCCCGACCAAATGACTCGGAAAACGGGCTGTTTTCTGCGAAGGATTGACGCCAGGTCAGATAATATGCGACAAACTTTTTTAACAAAACAGGCCCGCGGGGCCTGACCAACACGAGGTTCCATGAAATCCAAGACTGACGTTGCACAAATGGCCCGGGAGACGGTGGCCCAACTGCCCTTGATGGATCTGCATACCCACCTGTTCGATCCGGCTTTTGGGGAGTTGTGTTTATGGGGTATCGATGAACTGCTGACCTATCACTACCTGGTCGCCGAAGTATTTCGTGCCCGGCCGGACCTGGATGTGGAATCCTTCTGGAAACTGACCAAGGTCGTCCAGGCCGAACTGATCTGGGATGAACTTTTTGTTAAACGATCCCCGATATCCGAAGCCTGTCGTGGTGTGGTGACCGTGATTCAACGGCTCGGGCTCGATCCCCGGCGCGATGGGTTGGCCGGGATTCGCCGGTATTTCGCCAGTCAAACAGCGCGGGGCTATATCGATACGGTCTTCGGTCTGGCGAATATCTCGGAAGTGATCATGACGAACGACCCGCTGCATGAGGGCGAACGGGCGATCTGGCAAAAAGGGTTCGACCGGGATCCGCGTTTCCGGGCGGCATTGCGATTGGATAGCGCGCTGATGAACTGGCCGGAAGGTGCCGAGCGTTTGGCCGGGTTGGGCTACGAAGTGCGGGCCGATCTGTCTGGACCCACCCTGGCTGGGGTTCGACGATACCTGACGGATTGGGTGCGCAAGATGGATGCCTGTTACATGGCGATCAGCCTGCCGCCGACTTTTCGTCATCCGGATCCCACCTCGCCTTTGATCCAATTGCTGACGAAAGCTGTGATCCCCGTGGCGCGGGAGTGTGGCATTCCGGTGGCGTTAATGATTGGAGTTCGCAAGCTGGTCAATCCCGCCCTGCGTCTGGCGGGTGATTCGGTGGGACCTGCCGACGTATCGGCGGTTGAGAGCCTGGCGCTGGAATTTCCTGATGTGCGGTTTTTGGTGACGTTTTTGTCGCGCGAAAATACGCACGCCCTTTGTGTGGCGGCACGCAAATTCCGGAACCTGCTGCCGTTCGGGTGTTGGTGGTTCCTGAACAATCCCAGCTTGATTCGCGAAATGACGGCCATGCGGCTGGAATTATTAGGCCTGGGTTTCGTCCCCCAGCACTCCGATTGCCGGGTGCTGGACCAACTGGTTTACAAGTGGGATCATTCCCGCCGGCTGATCGGTGAGGTGTTGGGCGATAAATACGCGGATCTGGCCCGGTCGGGGTGGGAGGCGGAAGCGGGTGAGATTCGGCGGGATGTGGCGCGGCTTCTGCCGCCCGCCTGGCAGAAAGAAGGGACCCGATGAGCGAAATCCGCGTACATTTGGAGGACGGGTCGGAACGGCCCGTGCCCTTCCATACGGAAATCAAAAACATTCAGGCCGATCTTCCCCCCAGTTCGTCGGGACTGCCTTGGATCGGCGCGGTGGTGAACAATGACGTCACTTCGTTAAGTTATCCACTGGAATCGGACAGTGACCTTCGGCTGGTAACCATGGCCGATCCGCACGGATGGCACATCTATGCCCGTACGGCGTCCTTCCTGCTGGCCAAAACGGCGCACGAACTCTTTCCCGGGGCGCGTTTCTCCGTGCGGTATGCCCTAGGCAGCGGATTTTACTGCCTGTTTGAACGGCCGGATTCTCCGGCCGGAATTACGGCCGATGAAACCGCGCAACTCGAGACGGCGATGCGCCGGACCGTGGCCCAATATGTGCCGATCGAACGACGCAAGATTGGTTTTTCACGCGCGGTGGAATTATTCGAGGCCTCCGGTCAACGAGATCTGTTGAACCTGCTGCAATACCGGAATCCCCCGCGGATTGTTCTGCATGTGTGCGGTGATTTTTACGATCTGGCCCAAGGACCCCTGGCGCCGTCGTCCGGCTTGATCCCGCTCTTTCAATTGGTTCACCATGCCCCGGGATTCGTGCTCCAGTTGCCGACCCTTCAGGAACCCCGGATTGTTCCAGAATTTGTCGATCAACCCCACTTATTTAAAATCTTCCACGAACATCTGGAGTGGGGGCGCATTCTCGGGGTCAGCACGGTGGGACGGCTGAACGAAATGATCATGGCGGGAGAAGCGCGGGAGGTCATTCATCTGGCCGAAGCCCTGCATGAAAAGAAAACCGCATTGATCGCCGATCGCATCCATGCGCGGCGGCATCATGTGCGCCTGGTTCAGGTGGCGGGTCCCTCCTCAGCCGGCAAGACCACTTTCTCCAAACGCCTGGCGATCCAGTTGCGGGTGAACGGACTGCAGACGGCTATGATTTCACTTGATGACTATTTTGTGGGACGCGATCGGACGCCGCGCGATGAGGCGGGGCGTTTCGATTTTGAGCATATCGAGGCGCTCGATCTGGAGCTGTTCAATCGCAATCTCGAGGATCTGATTGCGGGGCGGGAAATCGAGATGCCTTATTTTAATTTTGAAACCAAAACCCGAGAATACCGGGGGCGTAAGCTGAAGCTCGGAGAGGACCAGGTATTGATTATTGAAGGGATTCACGGCTTGAATCCCTTGTTGACGGACCGGATTCCGGACGATCGGAAATTCCTGGTTTATGTCAACGCCATGTCCCAACTCGGGATCGATTCCAACCACCGGATTTCCACAACGGACAATCGCTTGATCCGCCGGATGGTTCGGGACTATCAGTTTCGCAAACATACCGCATTGGAAACCTTGCGCCAGTGGGAGTCGGTCCGACGAGGCGAGGAGCGGTGGATATTTCCCTTCCAGGCGCGAGCGGATTCGGTTTTCAATTCGGCATTGGATTATGAACTGGCCGTGCTGAAACCTTTGGCGGAGCCCCTGCTGATGCAGGTGAAGCCGGCCCATGCCGAGTATGCCGAAGCCCGCCGATTGAGCGCTTTACTTTTGAATTTTCTGGCGATTCCAGAACGAGAGGTGCCCAGCACCTCGATTTTAAGGGAATATATTGGGAGGAGCGGATTCCGGTATTGAACAGAAAAGGAGCAGTTGAGGTAACTACGAAACACGCGGAAAGCGCGAGAGTATTGATCGGTGTAACTTTTTGATTATCAGGCTGTTATTTTTGCGTCTTTCGCGTGTTTCGGAGTTGATCTGCTTTTTCTAGGTTGAATTAGTTTCAAGCGACGAAATAAAAGAAGGGAAAATCGAAAATGAAAGTCGGCCTGAAAAATCGATGTTCGTTCGGTTTGGCAATTGTGGCTCTTCTCATTCTTCAGTTTGCGGTTTTTTGTCCCCATACGCTCTTTGCCCAGGTCCCCGGCATCATCAACTATCAAGGCCGCGTCGTCGTCAACGGCACCAACTTCACCGGCACCGGCCAGTTCAAGTTCGCCCTGGTGGATGGGGGCACAGCGACCTTCTGGAGCAACGGAGCCGCCGCAGTCTCCGTCTCCGTGTCCAAGGGTCTCTATTCGATACTGATCGGCGACACCACGATTTCGGGTATGGAGACGGCGGTCCCCTCCGTTGTCTTCACCAACGCCGACGTTCGGTTGCGCGTCTGGTTCAGCGACGGGACGACGGAGTACCAGGAACTCGCACCCGACCAGCGGATCGGGGCGGTAGGTTACGCCCTGATGGCCGCCGACGTGCCGGACGGGAGTATCGGTCCGGTGGAACTGGCCGCGACCCCTTCCTCGCTCGCCAAAGTGAGCGGCGGCGCCATGACCGCCACTGGCGCGAACATCGGCATCGGAACGGCGAATCCGGCAGAGCAGTTAGAGGTTGCCGGACGGATCGTGGTTGCCGATTCCACCAACACCAGTCCCAAGGCCGGCACGATCCGATGGACGGGGAAGGATTTTGAGGGGTATGACGGATATCAATGGTCTTCGCTCACAAAGGGTTTTGCAGCCGGCGACTTGGTGCTGGTGCCGGGCGGCACGTTCACGATGGGTTACCCGGGCGTGGATGGGCCTGAACATCTGGTGACACTGAGCAGCTTCTACCTGAGCAAGTACGAGACCAGTTACGCGATATGGCATGCGGTCCGGCAATGGGCTCTGGGCAACGGATACAACTTCCAGAATGCCGGACGGGAAGGCAACGACGGAATAAACGGAGCGGCCCCGACGGCGGCGAGTGGCGAGCCGGTCACTTGCGTCAGTTGGCGCGACGCGATTGTGTGGTGCAATGCGCGGTCTGAGAAGGAGGGTCTTACGCCTGTCTACACCTACAGCGGGCAGATCATCCGGGATTCGAGAGATGCCAATACCGCCGCGTGCGACAATGCCGTATTCAACACGGGCAACAATGGGTACCGGTTACCCACGGATTCGGAGTGGGAGTATGCGGCGCGGTATCAGAATGGGAGTAGTTGGACACCGGGGAACAGTGCCAGCGGAGCAACCGCAAACATGGGCGATGCAACCGCCTGCGCCGAGGTGTCGTGGTATTCGGAAAACAGCGGTAACCGCACGCATGTGGGGGGAACGAAGAAACCGAATCAACTGGGCCTTTTCGATATGAGCGGTAACGTCTTCGAATGGTGCTGGGATTGGTATGGAGCGTATCCGAGCGCTGCGGTTATAAATTATACCGGCCCGGCGACGGGAACCTGGCGCGTCCTTCGGGGCGGCACGTGGTACTACTCCGCGACCTACCTGGGGTGCGCCTACCGATACATCAACACCGTTCCGGGCTACGATGTCAACGACGGCTATGGCTTTCGTTGTGTGAGGGGGTTTTAGATTTTGTTCTTTTACATTTTTCCCTTTGCTTAAAGGTGTCATGGGGGAGGAGACCCCATCGCGGAAGTATAAGGGAGGCGAAGATCGACTCTTAAGGTGGGCCGGGCGGTCCCTCGCACGGCTTCTGGAGAAGGAAGCGAAGACCAGAGCCCGCCGTCGGAGCCGTCGGGCCACCTGGAGATGATAAGCATGAAAAAACGTAGCATCATGACGGCGGTGGTAATGGCTCTGACTAGCGTAGCGTTCGCCCAAGTCCCGATTATGCTCGACAGCGGCGGACAAAGGATGGCCAGCGACAAATACTCCATCGACAGCAGTCTAGGCGGGATCGGCGGCGTCACAACGGATGATTGCGTCACCCTGAAGTCCGGCTTCATCGGGCAACTGACCGAGGTGGCGAACCTGGTCCTGATTGCGGCCCAGAACCCGGTGAGCGAAGGCGGAACCAGTCAGTTCAGCGGCATTGCCGGATTGGACGACGCCACGGTTGTCGCTGTGGATGGCAGTAACATTGTTTGGACCGCCCCCGTATATCCGATCAGCGCGCTCAGTCCGGAGGGACAGGCGACCCTGGCGAACGTTTACGCCGACACGGCGGGCGCCATTACCGGCTGTTATCTGGGGGTAACCGGCGCTGGTGTCATTTTGGTGTTGGACAACAATCCGGACAACTTCGGTCTCTATGCCGGGGATGAGATCCCGGACGACTGGCAGGCCAGATACTTCGGCCAGAATAATGTGAATGGTAGGGCCTGCGCGACGAATGCCACGGGTCGGAATAACCTGTATGCCTACATCGCCGACCTGTGTCCGACCAACCCGGAATCTCGTTTCGAGATCATGGCCATCACCAACCAGGTGCCGACGAACGCGGTTTATTTTCAATCGTCATCCAACCGGCTTTACCGGTTGGAATGGACTACGAATCTAGTTGCCGGATCGTGGACCAACCTGCCGGGCGCAACGCCCACCACCGGGAATGGACATCTGTTCTGGCTGACCGATACCAATGCCGCAGCCGCCCGGTTCTACCGGGTGACGGTGCGCGTGCCGTGATTTGGGTGCATCTGCGATTCGGTGTTAAGTTGTTCCGTCAAGAAGCAGCCTCGGCACCGCTTTTTTCTCCCGGACTGCCTGGGCGGTCCGGAACAAGCGAGCCGAGGCTCGCGGAGAAAAGCGGCGTCCAGCCGCCGCATTCCAAATTTATTTCATTTTTTACGGCAGTGCACTGCGCATTCTCTAATGACAAGAGAACGGTTTACCTTCCCCTTGATTGTGGTAATATGGCCCTATGATTCAAGAGGGGATTAACAGGGGAGGGGACGATGCGCACCAGGGC